>Ga0247844_1006005_pt1 | contig 14916 bp, 12 predicted proteins | sample LaCtaG_FD_192421 | JGI IMG/M metagenome (GOLD analysis project Ga0247844, IMG submission 192421) | Freshwater microbial communities from meromictic Lake La Cruz, Castile-La Mancha, Spain - LaCruzMarch201714.5m_1 | ecosystem: Environmental > Aquatic > Freshwater > Lake | place: Spain: Castile-La... | reverse complement strand
TTCGAGGTAACGAATCCGCTCGGCATAGACCGCGCGCAGACAGTCCGCGTTGTCGCAGGCGTTGCGTTGGCCGAGCAGCCAGGCTTTTTGCAGCCGTTCGGGCAACCGGCCGCGCGCCTGCAAGTCGCCGTAGAGCGCCCCCATCCGGGCATCCTGGGCACGCACATCCGGGTTGACGCAGATCAGGCGCTCGACGGCGGTTCTCGCCTTCGCGCAGTCCCAGTCGACTACGGGACTCCAGGACTTGGCCGGAGCCGGTGGGCGCGGCGCGCTGTTGGTGTCGGCGGTGTTGTTCTCGTCGACACAACCGTCTTTATAGGCATAACGATTGCCGCTGCCGTGCCTGGCGCACCAGGCGTCGCCCGCGGGGTAGCGGCAGGCACTGGATGCGCGATCGACACTCTCGCATTCCGCGGCGACCAATCCGGCATACGCGACGCCGGAGAGCGCGACCGCTAATTGGCCGATCACCTTGTTTTTCATGGCAACCCGAGTCGTTATTCAGCAGAGTCAATGGGCGGGCGGCGGGACGCCGGCGGGCGACGGCCGAGGCCAAGGGCGCAAGGTCCGGGACGCCGCGCGGACCCCCGGGACCCGCGCCGATCCCGCTCCTCGGTAGACCGCGAGTATGCGCCCCCGATCGTCGCAGGGTAACGGTGACCTGAGGGTCCGCAAGATCGCGCTGAACAAGTTCGCGCACGATTCCGCGGCCAAACGAAGACGCCCTGCGCCAGACGTTCGTCCTTGTAAATCGAAAACACTGCTTTAGAATTGCAAGGATGTTCCCCCGTCACGCACTCCAGACCATCGAGCACGCGCTTGCCCGCCAAGCGTCGGTCGCCGTGATCGGGCCGCGCCAGGTCGGAAAAACCACGTTGGCCTTGACCATCGCCGAGCAAACGAGTGCCTTGTACCTTGACCTGGAGTTGCCCCAGGAACGCGCCAAACTCGCGGACCCGGCGTTGTTCCTCGCGGCCTACGCGGACCGGCTGGTGATTCTGGATGAGATCCACCGGGTCCCGGAACTGTTTCAAACCCTGCGCGGGCTCATCGATCAGGGGCGGCGCGGGGGGCGGCGCACCGGCCGCTATTTGGTTCTGGGCTCCGCCTCGATGGACTTGCTGCGGCAGTCGGGGGAAAGTCTGGCCGGGCGGATCGAATACATCGACCTGGCCCCGCTCGATTGCCTGGAGGCCGCACCGGACCGCGCCGCGATGGATCGGCTGTGGCTGCGCGGGGGCTTTCCCGACAGCCTGCTGGCCGCGTCCGATGCCGATAGCCTGATCTGGCGCCGGAACTTCGTGCGGACCTACCTGGAGCGCGACGTCCCGCAGTTCGGTCCGCGGATACCCGCTGAGACCCTGGGGCGCTTCTGGACCATGCTCGCTCACAATCAAGGCACCCTACTGAATGCCGCGCGGCTGGCCGCGGGCCTGGGGATCAGCTCGCCGACCGTCGCGACCTACATCGACCTGCTGACTGACCTGCTCCTGGTGCGCCGGCTGCCGCCGTTCTTCGCCAACACCGGCAAGCGTCTGGTAAAGTCGCCAAAAGTGTATGTTCGCGACTCGGGGCTGGTCCATGCCCTGCTCGGAATCGCCGACCACAATGCGTTGTCCGGACACCCGGTGGTCGGCGCGAGTTGGGAGGGGTTCGTGATCGAGAACCTGTTGGCGGTCGCGCCCCCCAGGACCCGGGCGACCTTCTATCGGACGGCGGCCGGAGCCGAGGTCGATCTGCTGTTGGAAGTGCCGGGCGGACCGGGGCTCTGGGCGATCGAGATCAAACGCGCGCTGGCCCCGCGGGTCGAGAAGGGATTCCACAGTGCGCGGGCGGACCTGGCACCGACGCGCAGTTGGGTGATCTATCCCGGCGAAGACCGCTTCCCCCTGGCGACGGGGGTGGAGGCCATCGGTCTGCGGGCCGCGGTGACGGAGCTGGCAGCCGCCGACCTTCAAGATTGAGACTGGGACCGGAGCACCGGACAGGCATTCGACAGCCACCGGCAAAGGGCCATCCGCGTCGTCTGAGGCGACGCGAGAAATGACGGGGGCACGATCCGTCACCCTCCCGAGCCGACGGGGAACCACCGAGCGGCCCATCCTGTCGGTCAGTCCACCCCAGCGAGCCTAATCCCAATGCAATTGAATGACCCCACCCTCCTGCGCAACCAGACCCTGATCGACGGTCGCTGGACCCAGGCCGACGCCGCCGGCACCTTCGCCGTCACCGATCCCGCCACCGGCATGACCATCGGCCAGGTCCCCGCCATGGGCGCCGCCGAGACCCGGCGCGCCATCGCGGCCGCGGACCGCGCCTGGCCGGCCTGGCGGGCGCTGACCGCGGCCGAGCGCGCGGCGATCCTGCGCCGTTGGCATGACCTGATGCTCGCGGCCCAGGACGATCTGGCGCACATCATGACCGCCGAGCAGGGCAAGCCGCTCGCGGAAGCCCGCGGGGAGATCGCCTATGCAGCGTCCTATTTCGCGTGGTTCGCCGAAGAGGGTCGGCGGGTTTACGGTGAGTTGATCCCGCCCCACCAGCCGGACCGGCGGCTCCTAGTCATGAAACAGCCCATCGGGGTCTGCGCGGCCATCACGCCCTGGAACTTCCCGGCGGCCATGATCGCCCGCAAGGCCGCCGCGGCGCTCGCGGCCGGCTGCACCCTGGTGGTCAAACCGGCGGAAGACACCCCGCTCTCGGCGCTGGCGCTGGCGGTGCTCGGGGAGCGCGCGGGCCTGCCGGCCGGCGTGCTCAATCTGGTCACCGGGGCGCCCGCGGCCATCGGCGCCGAACTGACCAGCAATCCCACCGTGCGCAAACTGAGCTTCACCGGCTCCACCGCGGTCGGGCGGCTGCTCATGCGCCAGTGCGCCGAGACGGTCAAGCGCTTGTCGCTGGAACTGGGCGGCAACGCCCCCTTCATCGTCTTCGACGATGCGGACCTGGAGCGCGCGGTAGCCGGCGCCATCGAATCCAAATACCGCAACAGCGGTCAAACCTGCGTCTGTGCCAACCGCCTGCTGGTGCAGTCCGGGATCCATGACACCTTCGCCGCGCGCCTCTCCGAGCAGGTTGCGGGGCTCCAGGTCGGTGCCGGGGTGGAGCCCGGCGTGGTCCAGGGTCCGCTGATCAACGCGGCAGCACTCGCCAAGGTGGAGGCGCAGATCGCCGATGCCGTCGCCGGCGGTGCGCGGATCCTGACCGGCGGGCACCGCCACGCCCTGGGCGGGACCTTCTTCGCGCCGACCGTGATGGTGGGGATGCAGCCGGGAATGCGAGCGGCCCGCGAAGAGACCTTCGGCCCGCTGGCGCCGATCTTTCGTTTCGACACCGAGGCCGAAGCCATCGCGCTGGCCAACGCGACCGAATTCGGCCTGGCCGCCTATTTCTACACCCGCGACCTGGGGCGCGCCTTCCGCGTCGCGGAGGCTCTGGAGTACGGGATGGTCGGACTCAATACCGGGCTCATTTCCACCGCGGTGGCGCCCTTTGGCGGGATCAAACAGTCAGGGTTTGGCCGTGAGGGGGGGCGGCAGGGACTGGACGAGTATTTGGAGGCGAAATACCTCTGCGTGGGGCTGTAATGCGGGAGGGCCGATGGACGACGGTGAGCGGTCGGTCCTGACGGGGTGTGGGTGTTCCCCGCGCCCCTGAGGATGAACTGGACAACGAGGACGAGTCCTAGAGGATTCCAGCGGGTGCTCAGGAGCAGCCGCAGGTGTTTCGTTGGCAGAGGTCCGCTGTCGAGCGGACAGCCGACACCGACCATCCCCCCAGCGCGACGTATGCGAAGAGTAAGCCGGGGCCTCGCCACCGTTTGGCAGGCATTTGTTTTCTATGGTAGTCATACCGGATTCGGCGTTCCGCCGCAGGCCGCATCGGTCTGCTGGGTCCTTGCCGCCAAACCGAGCCCAGCCCTCGTCTCGCCCGGACGCTCCACCACCGGCAAACCCACCTTGGTGAGTCCGTCGGCAAAGATGGCCGCCAGGCCCTCGTAGGGGAACCAGAAGGCCAGGATCTCGTGTATCTCCTCGCCCGCCTGCGGCCAAAGCGCGAACATGTGGTCCAGCGCGTCCCGGGCCTCCGCTTCGTGGCCGAGGTGGCCGTGGATCACCGCGAGGTTGACCTGGAACGGGAAGAAGTCGAGCTGCGCAAACCGGCCGATCACCCCGAGGGCCTCCCGATGGCGGCCGAGGCGCAGGTGATGCAGCGAGAACACCAGGTGGTACCAGGGGGATGAAAGGGATTCAGATCCATCGCCTCCTGCACCAGGGACAAGCCTCGGTCCCAGTGGCCGGCGAGGGCCAGGTGCATCCCGATAACGGCGAGGTTCTCAGGACTGTGGGGCGCCAGGGCCAGGGCCTGATCCGCCGCCGCCATGAAGCGGGACCTGTCCTTGCGATAGAACAGGATCATGGCGAAGATGTAGTGCGCCATGACGCCGCGTGGGTCCAGCGCCACCGCCCGGTGGGCCAAGTCCAGGCACTTCTCGATCAGGGCGGGGCGCGGGAGGGTGCGGTTGAAGCCGAACAGGGCCTCGCCCAGGGTGACGTTGGCGAGCACGGCCCAGGCATCGGCATAGCCGGGTTCTTCCCGGACCGCCCGCTCCAGTTCCTCGCGGGCCCGCAGGTGGGTCTCGGGCGTGAAACGCTCCTCGTATTCGTGGTAGCGAAACACCGCGAGATAGGTACCCAGCAGCGCGGCGGGCTGGCGCTTGAGCGAGCGGTAGACGACACCGTGGGGATCGAGCACCCGGGCGGCGGTCTTACGCGCCACCTGCTCCTGGATCTCGAACAGGCTGGCCGAGGACAGGGCATGGGCGAAGGTCTCGCTCCAGACCACCGAGTCGCTCGCCGTCTCGACCAGGGTGAAGCCGATGCGGATCTGATCGGAGTCCCGGCGCAGGCTGCCGCGTAGCCGATAGGCGATCGCCTCGGCCTAGGGCACCGCCCCGATGCCAAGGTCAGTGTCCGGGGCGGCGGGTGAGCGCACCACAATCAGGTTGTCGCCAAAGCGGCTGAGGCTGGCGACCAGCTCCTCGATCAGGCCGGCGGCCAGGTATTTCTGGTCGGGCGGGCCGCCCAGCAGCACCAGCCGCTCCACGGTCAGGAGGATGCGGGCGGGACCCGTGCCGACTGCGGGCCCAGGGGCCCGGGCCTCAGCGAACTCCGGCACATAACTGCCCTTGGCCAGCAGGAACCGGACGGGGTCCTCCCGACCCTCCCCCGCGTAGTAGGCATCAAGCAGGCCGCGCAGGCGGATGGCGTTGACGCGCACGATGGAATCCGCGCCGGGATCGAACCCGGGCGAGCGGTCGAAGACCTCAACGCCGATGCTATACGCCTTGACCCGGCTGGCCTGGCCGGTGAGTTTGGCCTCGACGACGAATCTCAGGAAGCGCCCCATCTTGGTGCTTGCGGCGAACGCCTGGCTGGCCAAGACCCGCCCGAGGCAGGACTGGACCAGGCCCGGGTCCATGTCGGGATGCCGGTCGCGTGTCATGCCTGTCCCCTACCCATGTCCCCAAGCTCCGTGCAGTATCTTGAAACCATAGTCAGCACATGGCCTTGGCTCATGTAACAGCAGTTAACCGTTAAGCCCTGGCGCCCGTCTGTCCGCCTGGGCATAGTCGCCGCCCAGGCTGTCCGGGCCGGCCTCGACCGGGCCGCCCATAGGGCCGCCAAGGCTGCTTGCGGTCCTCGGCTACAAGATGGCCGACGGCCAGCGCTGGTGCCGTGTGGCGCGGCCAGAGGATACCAGATCCGAGGGCTGGGTCGCCGGGCGCTCTCTGCGCGATTCGTCCTACCAGCCCTAGCCAGGCCCTCAGACCCACGACCCTTCCCGGGCCGCCCGCCCATCGAGGCGCTCTTCTCCATGTCACGCAACCGTAAATTGATCAGGAAGTTACAGATGCATACGATCAAGTCCACCCTCATCCTCGCCGCCGTCCTGGGCCTTGCCTCCGGATGCACCGCGCGCCAGGACGTCCGCGAATCCCCGGCCGGGGGTTACACCGGTTCGTCCGATTCCGGCACCGGCGCGGCCGAGCGGGGCTGCGTCGCGGCGGTGGCCAAGCGGGTGGGCGTGAGTCCGAGCCGCCTCTCGGTGCTGGACGTCAAGGGGGCTCAGGCCGGTATCGGGGTCACGGTGAAGGTCCCCGGCGCCACCGCGCCCTATAGCTGTCTGTCCGACAAACAGGGCAATGTGCAGGGGGTCGCCTTTACGGGCGACGAGGGGCGGCTCTAAGACCCCGGCACAAACCTCAGGGTCCGCGGTGCCCTCAGTCCGGCCACTTTTCGCCTTACCTAATTCGATCACATTGGAGTAGAACACCCATGATCCCGACCAGACTCGCCCCTGCCGCCATCGGCACCCTGCTGACCCTGGCTCTGGCCACCCCCGGGGCCGCTCTGGCCTACGGCGACAAAGACGCCATCCGCGACTGCGAGAGTCGCATCCGCAGCGAATACCATGTGAGCGACCTGCGCGACGCCAGTTCCGAGAAGCTCGGCGACTCTGAGCACCACTACAAGGTCCATGGCCTGGCCAAGGTGGACGGGGACAAGCACCCTTGGACCTGCGAGGTCAAGAACCGTCATGTGACCAGCGCCGAATACTCGGGTCCCAAGCCCAAGGGCATGGGAACGGCGGAGAAACTGGCCATCGGTGCCGGCGCCGCGATTGCCGCCGGGGTCGCCGTCAATGCCATGAGCAAGGCGGGGAAAGGCAGCGATACCACCCAGGGCCATTCCGGCTCCGACGCGCACTCCATCAACGATATGTCCAACGGCCAGTTCGAGGTGGTCTGGCCCAACCGGCACTGCATCGCCACCTTCAACCAAAGGGCGGAGGCCATGGGCTACAGCTCCGGCTGCAATGACGACCTGATTTCCCGCTCCCAGGATATCGCCCGGCACCACACCGGCAGCGGGTACAAGCAGGCCAGCCACTCCCAGGGGACCAGCAAAGAGTACAAGCGCGGCTACAACGACGCCCTCAAGGGCCATGCCTTCGACCAGAACCGCCACCCCCAGGACTACAAGGACGGTTACCGCGCCGGCGAGGAAGCGCGTTAGAGTGAGCCACGACCTCAATCACCAATATGAAACGCCTGTCCCATGCCTGCTGCATCCTTCTGGCCGCCACAAGCGCCGGGGCCGCACAGCCGAGCTTCGACTGCGGCAAGGCCCCGGCCGGCGTCGAGGCCATGCTGTGTCAAGACGAGCAGCTTGCGAGCCTGGACCGTGAGCTTGATCGGCCTGACCTTCGTTGGCCAGAGCCAGGACTTGGCCCTGATCGAGTGGCGCAATGCCTACTCCTATGTCCTCGGACGGGAACGCGGGGGCCCGGGCATCACCTATACGGGTGGCTCCGGGGACGAGTACGCCGCTTTGTGGGTCAATGGCGATGACGCCCAGCTCCTGCTCGCCGACCGACCTGCCATGGACTGCAAGATCGAACCGCCGGGTTGAGGGCGGGAGGGTCCGCGCCCTGGACCCGAACCGCCCGGTCCGCCCCGTGCAACGACCACCTGTATTCGACCAACGACTTTCCCCGACCTGGAGCCCTGACATGCGCTTGACCGCCATCCCCATCCTGTGCGCCGCCCTGGCGGTGAGCCTCCCCGCTGTCGCGGCGAAACCGAGCTTCAACTGCGCCAAGGCGACCCACGAGGCCGAGCAAATGATCTGCAAGGATCCCGAGCTGGCGCAGCTCGACCGCAACCTCGCCGAGATCTATTCCGGGCTACTCAAGCGCAAGACCGATGCGGAGCGCAAGCAGCTCAAGACCGGGCAGAACAGTTGGGTCAAGACCCGCAACGAGTGCTGGAAGGCCAAGGACCCCCATGCCTGCGTCCAGCGGGAGTATCAGACCCGCATCGATCAACTCTACAACTGGCGCTAGGCCGGGCCTCGGGGCCTTCCGCGCACAACCCGGAGTCCGGCGGCTATTTCGGGCTCTATCTCCAGGATGGCGACCGCACCCAGACCCTGGCGACCGGGCCCTGCGAGGTCGGCTTTGTGCAATGGTCGCCGGACGGCCAGCGCGCCTACTTCACCTGCAACCGGCGCCAGCCCGGAGACTGGGAGGTCTGCCGGGTCGAGGCCGACGGCAGCGGCCTCACCGATTCAAGGCGGTCACCGCCGCCACGGCTTTGCCGACTGGCAACTGTCCTACGCCGACAACTCCGGCAAGCTGCTGGACTCGCCCGACATCAACCCGGCGGCCTTCCTCGCCTCATCGGCCACCACCCAGGCCCACCAGGTGGCCGGCCAGTTGCTCATCGCGCACAACATCGACGACGCGGTGATCCCCCTACCAGAACGCCCTGGCGGTGGCAAACCGGCTGCTCGACGGATCCTGACCGGCGGGCGCCCCTGGGCGGGACCTTCTTCCAGCCGACCGTGATGGTGGGGATGCAGCCGGAAATGCGGGCGGCCCGCGAGGAGACCTTTGGTCCGCTGGCGCCGATCTTTCGCTTTGACACCGAGGCTGAAGCCATCGTGCTGGCCAACGCGACCGAATTCGGCCTGGCCGCCTATTTCTACACACGCGACCTGGAACGCGCCTTCCGCGTCGCGGAGGCCCTGGAGTACGGGATGGTGGGACTCAATACCGGGCTCATGTCGACCGCGGTGACGCCCTTTGGCGGCATCAAACAGTCAGGGTTTGGCTGAGAGGGGGGACGGCAGGGTCTTGACGAATATCTGGAGGCGAAATACCTCTGCGTGGGGCTGTAATGCGGGCGGGCCGATGGACGACGGTGAGCGGTCGGTCCTGACGGGGTGTGAGTGTTCCCCGCGCCCGCGAGGATGCACTGAACGACGAGGACGAGTCATGGAGGATTCCAGCGGGTGCTCGGGAGCATCCGGTGAAGGTCGGGTGCTGGCAGGTCACGACCCGGAGCAGACCCTTGGGCCTACGGCACACATAGGCAGCAAAGCACTGGAAAGCGGCTATCCACCGACAGCGCAATCGCTTCCGATCCCTTGATTATCGCTGAACATTTCTCTTGCCACCCGCCACGGTGCACCCCAGAATCAACGGTGGCACCACTCGGCAAGCATTCCCGCCTTAGGGTCTTTTGACACTCAGGGTCTAAGGTCAAAAAAATTAAACGGTTACCGATCCGCGCCAGACGTCAACAGGTTTTGTCATTCAGTGGGTTAGCGTTGAATGTCAACAGGCCCTAGGCAGGTTCCCCAGCACTCATGATCCGTTCCCTCGAATTTGATGGCTACCGAGGCTTTCCTTGTCGTCGCCAGTACGATCGAAGCCAGCCATTTCAGCGGCTGGACCTTGCGCCGCTAACCCTCCTGATTGGGCGCAACAACGCGGGCAAGACCAGCGTCGCCACCTTGCTTTACCAGGTATTGGGCGGTTTGGCCGGCATCAGCAAAGAGGCGCTTCCCCTGACGGTAGGAGGCAGTCCGGTGGCCGAGTGCTTTCAGGACTTGCTGCCTGCGAGGGATCTGAGTGCGTTCCTGGAACTTGCAGCGTCAATTGAGACCGGGTGTAATCTGCACCGGTTAGAAACCATTCTCTTCCTTCGCAGTTTGCTGGACGAGGACCTCCGTCCCTGGGCTCGTCGCATTGGCTGGGATGGGGCGGAATTCCCCGTTCCTGACGGCCCTCTTGACCGTTTTCCGATCCCTGAAGTCCCCGAGCAAACAGCAGTACGCGATGAGGCCAGGCAGATATTGCAGGCCAGTGTGTGGCTTGGTCCCTTGCGTGAACGGGTGCCTGAATTTCCGTCCCGACATGGGCGTAATCCCCAGTCCCCAGCAATTGGACCGGCTGGCGAGGGCATGATAGAACTCCTGGCGGAGGATGAAGCAGTCTTCGGTGAGGTCTCTGCTTGGCTTGCCGAGCACGCTGGCCTGTCTCTGCGCTGGGAAAAAAACCTCGACCTCTGGCGATTACAGACAGCGCGCGGCGCTGCCCGTAGCGTTCCGATCACCCAGGTGGGCACCGGCGTGCATCAGTTGCTCCCAGTGCTGACACTCGCCAAGTGGCGGTCTCACAATGCCGGCCCAGCGCCGTTTGTCGATGTTGTCCAGCAGCCGGAGTTGCATCTGCATGATGCACTGCATCCGATGCTCGGCGACCTCTTTCTGGACGTAGCCCGCGCCGGCACCGGGTTTACTGTCGTGGAAACCCATGCCGAGGGCTTGCTGTTGCGGGTACGTCGGCGCATTGCCGAGGGGATTTCACCGGAGCTGGTGGCGCTCTACTACATTGATGACGCACCGGACGGCAGCACGCTCCGTCGTATCCGCATCCTTGAGACCGGCGAGGTCGATTACTGGCCGCCAGGTGTCTTCCTGGAGTCTTACGAAGAGGTCAAGGCCCTGCGGCACGCCCAACGGCTAAAGGGGCATTGATGCGATTTGCGATCGAAATGCCGGAGGGAGAGGATAGGGTTGCAGTCTGGAACGACCTGACCGCACTGCCATTCCTGGATCGACTGATCTTCCGCGCGGACGAGGCTGCACACACTGTCGTGCTCTGGGACGCGGACCTACTCGATAATAGTGAGTGGTTCCAACATGCTCGGCAGACCACGCAAGACCTCCTATTGGAGCTATGCGAGTTAGCCCGTGCCTCCGCATGGAACTCTGAGCGTGCAACCGCAACGACTTGCCGGGTCTCAACCGCTGCTGAGGCAGAAAGGGCGTTGCGCATCGCCAACGCGCCGCTCAAGGTGCTTGTCGAGAATAGCCTCCGGGATGGGGCGCTGCTTGAAGTGGCGGCGCGCCTCCTCGCAGATGAGCCGGTTCGACAGTTGTGGATCAATCCACCTGTGCCCCCGGCCATTGAGGTGATGCACTCTGGGGGTGCGGGAGATATGCCGAAACACATGGAGCAAGAAGCGACCAGAACCCGAGGCGCTGACATCCCATTACGATTGATTGCCGTCGTGGACTCAGACAGGTCCGGCCCCGGAGAGCTACCCTCTGGGAAAGCCACTGCGGTTGAGCAGAAAGCATCTCAGCTTAAGGTAATAGCATTTATACTCGCAAAACGTGAGGCGGAAAACTATATCCCCGATTTTCACTGGCAAGCGGAGAGGGAGCGGGACCCTCGTAATCCGCGTTGGAGTAATGACATAGCTAATCTCCTATCCATGGCTCACGATCAACGCGACTATTGTGACATGGGCACATTAGGCTGCAAACAAGTCCCTGCGCAGTACGAACGCAACCGCCCCTACCATCTGGAGGTGCTGTTGGGGAGCGTTCGACAAGAGCAGGATCAAGCAGTGCTCAACGCAATGGCCGCCGACTTGCGCGCCCGTGACTACTCGGGTGATCTGAGCGCCATTCTCGAACTGATCGACCAGGAGCGTTAACATCATGACTCAACTGAGCACTGATGACGGTCCGGAAATCAATCCGAGCGTTATCTTTCTGTTCGACCTCCTAAAGTGGGTCCGGCAAGGGCGCATCCGGGTGCCCGCCTTCCAGCGTTCTTATGTGTGGACGCGAGCGAACATGCTGGACCTGTTCGATTCCGTGCGCTGGCGCTATCCGATCGGCACACTTCTGTTCTGGAAATCTTCCAAGGAGACCGCGAGACCGCTCGTCCGCTTCGGACCCTTCGACCTTTCGCAGACCCGACCGCTGGAAACGCTGTTGCTGTTGGACGGCCAGCAACGGCTCACGACCCTGGCGGGCGTACTACTGCGGGACTCCGGACTTCCTAACTGGTCCGGTGACGATGAAGACGTGGAACGCTGGAACGTCTATTTCGATGCCAGTGGCGGCCAGACGGACGAGAAGAGGCAAGAAGATAAGAGTCGCGAGGGGGTGTTCATGCACCTCGCCTCCGGTGCTAAGGCCCAGCCCTGGCAGGTTCCACTCCATCAATTGAGCGATACCAATAAGCTTTTTGAGACCATTGCTCCAATTTTCAACGCTGCACCGGAAACCCTCACGGCGGCCGGAGTCGGCAAAGAGGTCTTGGTCAACCGACTTCAGGGGGTTGCGAGGGCCTTGCAGTCCTACAAGATCCCCATCGTGGAGTTCGTGACCGACGACCTGAATCTGGCGGTCGAGAGCTTCACCCGCTTGAATCGAAAAGGGGTCGCCATCGGCGCCGACGAGATGTTCTCGGCCCTCACTTATCAGGCTGGGGCTCAGAGGGGGTTCCGTATCGCAAGCGAGATCGACAGCACCTTGACCGAGATCAAGCAGAGCGGGTTCGGTAAGGTCAACCGCGTCCTGGTCCTGCGGGCCTTCCTGGTTGCCGCGGACCTTGACCCCTATCGCACGGACTGGAGCAAGCTCGGGGACGAGACGCAGAAAAGCGTGGCCAACAAACTGCCGGAGGCCATGCGCCGGGCGCGGGAAGGACTGCTGCGCGGGATCGATCTGCTGCGAGAGGAGCACATCCATAACGCCCGTATGCTGCCCTATGGCCTGCAATTGGTGGGTCTGAGCGCCTGGCTCGGGGAGGACCCGAGTCCGACCGTTGAGGCCAAACGCCTGCTCCGGCGCTGGCTCTGGCTCACCGGTTTTGCGAGTTGGTTCGGTCAGGGTAATCCATCCCGCTATGCCGCCGTCCTTGCCGAACTGCGTAACCGAGCCCGAATGGTACGGGAGGAAGGTGCCCCGGTACCGTCCGGACTGGCGCATCTTCCTTGGGATACCAGGGCAGAGCCCTTTCCGGAGCGCTATGATCTTCGTAGCGCCCGGGTACGAACCCTGTTATGCCTGTTGGCTCGCGAGGGCGTCTTCAATCCGGACGGCACGCACAAAAACGCGCCGGCCATCGCCGACGATTTCGCACGCAACGGCCCTGAAGCCATGCGCACCATCTGGGCCTCATCGCAATCGCTGTTGCGCTCCAGTCCTGCCAATCGAATGTTCGATGTCTTTGGACTTGAGCGTGGCCAGGCGCGCACCCTTATTCGGCGGACTAAGTTATTGCATCCGCAGGCGTTTCTCGAATCGCACTGGTTGCCTTATCCCCTGGGCGACGCCCTTCAGAAGCCCGAAATCATGGAGGAGGTTCTCAAGAAGCGTTTGGCCGATATGATCGCCCTGGAGCGGGCATTTATGTCCGAGTTGGCGATTCAACCACCTGCGTCCGCCCAACCGGGGGCGAGCATCATCGACCAAGACGACGACGCTCCCCTGCCAATGCCGGATGCCGAGGAAGCGTAATGCAGCAAATATTTATTCGAGCGACCGGGTTGCCTCGAATCGCGGGAGTGTCTGAGTCAGGTGTGTACGAGGGCTAGAGTTGATTGATGTCGGGTCGACTCCGCGCCCCCTCAGTGCAGCACCGCGTCCAGGCTGTCGGCGGTGAGGATCCGCTCGGACCAGGAGAGCACGGGTGGCATCGCCGACGATTGCTCGCGCTTTTTCCCCCGCCACTATCCGTCCGGATAGCCCTCAAGGCAATACGGATTGAGAAACTGCCGCTGCCATAAAGCCTGTCGCTCGGTCGTGCCAAGCTCGGCCTCGTCGCAAACCGAGTGCCACTGGCGCCTGATGACATCGCGCTGATGGTCGATCAAGGCGCAGGCCTGCGCGGCGCCGAGCCCAAAGGCGGGTGCCGCGGCGAGGCAGGTGCCAAGCCGGCTGTCGCGCCGCTCGCCCGTCAACCGCATCGCTTGGCTCGCCTCCCCGCCGGTGCGCACCTGCGGGCAAATGTCGTAGGCCGGGGTGAGCCGATAGGTGCGGCCGTCCCAGAAGGCGGCGTGGTTCCGTGCATGGTCGTCGGTGTTGCCGCACAGGACATTGAAGACCATGCGGCCGTAAAGCTCGGCGAGGGTCGCGCGCGCATCGGCGAAGTCCCGGCGGATACGGTGGGCCAGGTCCTCATAGCTGGCATAGCGCGCCTCCATTTCGCGCAGTCCGAGCAGCGTCAGCGCGGACAGCATGGCGCGCCGCTGCCAGCCGTCGCCCTGGCGCACGCGGTCGAAACGCTCGATCAGGAGCACCTCGCGGCCCAGCGAGCGGGTCAGCGCGACCGGGGCGATGTCCAGACCCGCCAGGCTGGCCAGACGCATGGCGAGATATTCCGCCTTGACCACGTTGTGAACGTCAGTGCTGGTAGAGAACTTGGCGATGTACTTGCGGGTGCCGCTGGTCAGCAGCGCCTTGGGGCGGGCACCGCCGACCGAGGTGCCATGCTGGAGGGCCAGGCTCAGGGCCGGGGACAAGGGTTCGCCCCGCTCCAGATGCAGGGCCGCATCCAGCAACGCGTCCAGACTGGCCTCGGTGGATTCGCGCGGCTGGTAGACGGATGGCGAGGCCTGGAAATCCAGGGCGCCGATCCGGTCGGAACCCGACTCCAACAGGTAGGTGAGTTCGTCGAACTCGACCAGCGCGGCGTCCTGGCCGCGGCGTCCGGTCAGCCGATTGATGATAACCCGGCGTCCCCAGGCGTCGGGCGCCGCGTCGCGCAGACAGGCGTGGAGATCGTCGTCGCGGCGGCGCTGCCCGCCCGGTTGCAGCGGCAGTTCGTCCGGGAAGAGGCTGATCGCATCGTCGCGCCGCAGGTAGGATCGCCCATAGGTGAAGCCATAGCCGCCCCGCGCATCCCGGCTCAGGACACCCGCGACCACCGGCGCGAGCGCCCCCGGCAGCCAGACCCAGACATAGGCCCGATTGGCATGGATCCCGCTCTCAGAAGTCATCGTCCACGGGCTCCGTGGCCGGGCGACGGACCCGGGAGGGCAGCAGCGTCAGTTTTTCCTGTTGGCGGGACAGTTCCCGTTCCAGTTCCCGCGGCGATTCCTGTCCGAACAGCGGGATGTCCACCAAGGCGGCTGCCTCGAAATAGGTGCCGATGGCCACGCCCGGCTCGCCGCGGGTGATCCGTCGGACGGTGATGGTCCCCACGCCGATCCGCTGCGCAAACGCTTCCCGGGACCAACCCTTGCGGATCCGGCCTTCCTCG
>Ga0247844_1006001_pt1 | contig 14926 bp, 10 predicted proteins | sample LaCtaG_FD_192421 | JGI IMG/M metagenome (GOLD analysis project Ga0247844, IMG submission 192421) | Freshwater microbial communities from meromictic Lake La Cruz, Castile-La Mancha, Spain - LaCruzMarch201714.5m_1 | ecosystem: Environmental > Aquatic > Freshwater > Lake | place: Spain: Castile-La... | reverse complement strand
CTGCTTACGGCGCTTTTTCATGGTAAACCTGCCATACAGGCGGAAAATCCAGGGTGCGCTCGGGGCTCGAGGCCTGTTGCTGAGGTCTATACTGCGGCTCGTGTGGTTGAATGGCTTATCCGTCTACTCAACCAGTGCGTCCCAATGTTAGCGTTGGAACCACATCAACTGTCTCCAATCGCGCAGTTCTAGACAAAATTAGGGCAACTACACAATCGACACCGGTGACACCAACGTCGACACCGCAGCAAGTCCGACGTACACCGAATGTACCGCCAGCTCAGCCAACTCAATCAACTCATCGACAATACCCGCCACAGCCAAGGGAAAAAGGAGTAGTTGAGAAATTTTTTGACTGGCTGATTGGCTAATGTGACTTTCCTAATCGCGAGATTCTTTTATGCGTGACCGATGAGTCGAAACTGCCATAGTTTACGGATCTGACTATTTGAACGAATGAAAACTGGCAATTCCTGAAAAATGAGTGAAACTTAGCTCCAAGGTCGCATGGTATCCACTGCGATTCGCAAGATTCATAGTGCCTTGCGAGACTGCTTAGACACGTTTCCAGATCCGCGCTGCAAAGTAATTCTGCTCGTGTAGCCTCGGTCGCTCTCAAACTGCCTGACTGGGGTGACACTCACAGAGTCTTCGTTGCCGATTGCGAGGAAATAGCTTCCAAGGCACAAGTTGTCAAAGCTCACTCGTCCGCCTTGAGATCGCTGGCTTTTTACGGGATGCGACCTACCGGGTGCGCCAGATCTTAGCTCCACCGTGACATTTTCACCAAAAGTTTGCAGATCAATGCTGAAGTCGATATTGCAGGCATTGGCTCCCCACGACATGATCAGACCGAAAAGAAGCATAAAAAATTTTGACATGATTGCCTCCCTTTTGAAATATTTAAATCACATAATTTCGTTTGAATAGAGAACCTTCAAAAAATGGTCATTAACTCCTATTGCTATGCGAGCGTAAAACCCTTCGGAGCAATTTTGCAGTTTCGCTTGTGGTATGGACAAATGTAAATAGCCCCAACTTCACGACCTCCCGTTGACAGCTCGTAAATATCCACGCTGCCGTCCGTGACCGGGGAAGACGTTGAACCCACCCTGCTATGTTCCACCTCCCGACCACCATATCGCAATTTGGACAAGTACTTGTTGCTGCCCGCTACAGAGATGGTCGGAATTGGATTGGTCACCGTATGTCCAAATTCTCCGTGACCACCCGAAATTGTGTCCTTGTAGGTTCCCTTCGCGTAAGTCGCGCTGACATTGTCCATCGCGTCCTTGAACTCTTGGGTTACAGATTGACCATTCATTTTGGCCATTCGCGTCAGGTTGTCGAAATAACTCGCCTCTCCCGCGAAATAAGCGTAAACCTCAAATGCCTCAGCGTCAGACAACACGTTGTCAGATCGAATTTTGAAGCTTCGGGTGAAGCTTTCGTCATCGTGCGTCTCGCTAATGTGTACTAACGTTTTGCAACCAGCAACGAAGCCTCTGATCTTGTCTGCGGGGATTTTTCGATGCGTGAGTAATGCAACCCGCGCCATGTCTCTGACGAAGTCCGACTCACCACCGGGAAATATCCTCTCGTGGATTTCCCGCATAGTGGCATCAAGTTCACGCTCTTGCTTATTCTTAAATAATCCGAATAGCGCCATGTTCAGATCCCTGTGAATCGTGGTTATGGGTTCATCCGCCAAAACGTACCTGACATCGACTAGACGATGCCTGTATATGCTCGCATTTCATCGCTGGCCTGCTCTTTAGCAGGCATCAGATCCCATAAGCGCCCATTGATGAGACGAAGCTCTTCTATATCCCCGCGTGCAGCCGCGCGCTTGCCGCTGTCGATTAGCTGTGAGGCTTGAATCTGGTCATTCATCGAAGCCCGCCGATCCACCAAGTGGGCGAACATGGCGTTTAGGAAATCAGGTGTGCGCATCAAGATTCCCCATTCCAGGCGACCCAGTTCGTCGGTAACCTGTTGGATTTTTTCCGGACTTGTTGAGTTGATAAAAGTCTGTTCACGAGCAATGATTTCAGAGACGACATGACGCTCGCGATCATTGCCAGACTCCTGCACCAATTTGGCCACTTCAGCGCGCTTTTCACTATAGGCCGCTTTGACCTGCTTGAGCCGTTTGCTTGATGTGAGTTCGAACATCTGTTGTGCCAATTTGCGCTTCTGATCTTCGAGCTGAAACTTTTTGTCCGTCACGTCGTCCTCGGCCAAATCGGCCGCACTGCCGATTAGATCTTGAACACCATTCAAAACCTTCTCCAAACTCTCTGCGGTTTCGCGATGCCCATTGGTTTGGGCGTCATCAATTTCGCTTTGAATCTTGGTTTCCAGCAGCAAGATTTCGGAAGCCAATAGTTGAGAGGAAACCTCTCGTTGGGCTGGCGTGAACACCTGTGAAAACTCTTGACTCGTATGGGTAAAGAACGCAGACACAGTCAGATCCCGCGACTCGCTCATTTCAAAAGTCAAATCGACCTCGGTTCCCTTTATAAGGTCTTTCGTCAGTTGGGAGCCCGAGACCGTTAACATCCCGATGGGCTTATTGGTTGACGAATGGCGATTGCTAGGACCTTCGACAACCATGATACGAATGGCATCATTGGATCCCTTTACTATCGTTTTGGCGACATCCACGGTCAACTTTTTCTTAGTCGGAAGTATGGAGTTTTTGGTAAATAGTTCTACAAGGCGCGTGTCCTTCGCTATTAAGTCGTCTTTGATTAGGCTGATGTCTTCTGGCAACATTTGGCCTGCGACGCTGTATCGTCCTTGAGCAATCTGAATCACGTCAAAATCGATAGGCACTGGGTTGCCCTGCGCATCGACAACCTTCAGAGTGAACAAATTGAATGCCCCTTCGCGAAGCGGGAGATCCTCCACAATGCGCGCGCCGAGCTTCTTTGAGCCGCTGTCGAACGAACCGTCTTCGTTGGTGATCCGATATTGAAGCCCAGCGATGTCACCTTCAAACTTCGCAGTGAAGGTTTCCTCGGATTCTTGTGATGTCTTGTTGTAGCTAGCTCGAATCTTTAAGTTCGACTTAACCCGTTCTTTAGCAGCCTGGGTTGCTCCTTTTTCCTTAGTTCCAGCGAAAAAAGCCGCGCCAATGCAAATGGCATTGGTTGGATCGATACTGGTATTGACCGTAATGCCCATTACTTCTTCAACGCGCTTGCGGACATAGGGTATGAAGGTGGAGCCACCCACCATCAGGATGAACTTCAAGTCCGAAGGCTGTAACGAGTTTCGAGTCAAAATTTGCTTCATTCGGTCAATAGTGCTTTCGACAGAATCCCTAATTACCGCTTCGAACTCCGAGCGCGTGATATTTATAATGGCTTCGATCGACTTGCCGTCATCGTCAACTAGGTCGCTCACAGTTCCCATGTCGATTTCAGCAGACGTTTTTGACGAGAGCTCTACCTTGGCAGACTCAGCATGCACAAGCAGGGTGTGCCAAAGCTTGTTATATCGACCGCTCTCGCTCTTCATTTCGCCGAGAAGGTCAGCGAACGTGCCCCTACGTTCCAATTCAGGAGCAACGATTTTTTCGACGATCAGCGCGTCCAAATCTGTTCCGCCAAGGTAGTTGTCACCCTCATGATCCAGGACTGTCAATTCACCTTCGACGATTTTGACCAAGGCAACATCGAATGTTCCGCCACCAAGGTCATAGACCAGCCACTGACTGTTTTTGAGATCGACGTTTTTTTCCTTGTTTGCATAGGCAAGACTCGCAGCGATGGGCTCCTGCAACAGTACGACAGTTTTGAAACCCGCTAACGTTCCGGCCTCTTTCGTGGCGTTACTCTGCACAGTGTCGAAGGACGCAGGAATAGTGATGATTGCGCCGTCGACTTGTTCGCCGCTATGAATAAAAGTTTTTAACTCTTTGAGCACGTACGCTGAAAGTTCGACTGGCGACTTGGACGCGTTGATCGCCTTGATCTTGAATGTCTCAGAGGTTCCCATCTTTCGCTTAAAGCGACTGGCAACGCTTTTGGGATCACGTTGGAGATATGTACGGGCTTGGTCGCCAATCAGAATCCGGTCGTTGCGAAAACCCACCACAGATGGCAAAGTTTCCTTAAAACCATTGGGGTTTTTGAACACCTCGACATTACCTTTATCGAACTTAGCGATGAGAGAATTGGAAGTTCCCAGATCGATACCGAAATTAATTGTCGTTGACATTTATGCCTCTCCTTCAACTCTTGATTCCACAACCACGATGCCTTTTTGAATTACTCGGGAAAAATTCTTGTCCCCAATCCTCACTATTGGCTTGATGACTTCCACTACATGAAGATTTTCAGTTCCCACCCCGGTGATTGATGCCTCAAGGTCGGTGCGAGTCTCGGTAAACAACTCACCCATCGGGTCTTCATAAAATATCTTCTCAGCCTCGAAAGTTTCCTTGATTCTGTCCACATTGCGTTTGGCGTTGCCTGGATCGCCATGAATCTGTATTTTGCGTTCGATGTCACAGATGTTATTGAGCACCTTCAATATCCAATTGGGGACTTCGTTTATCGAGTTCGGATGCATATCTGACCTTTCAAGATTTATTATTAATCATCAAATGAAGCGCAATCGCGTTGTCCACTGTCGACAATGGAAGCGATATCTTGCATTTGCTGTTTGAGATGTCGGTGATGACTACTTCACCATTGTCGATTTTTGACCTAAGGCGATGCCAAGGGCAGACTTCCTGCTTGTTGCTGAACCAGCCGTCAATGGTGAACGTCACTCCAAACCTACTGACGGGAGCGGTTCCAATGCGAATCGTCTGGTTAGAGTCGAGGTCCTTCTGGATCATTTCAATGACGCGCGGTAACAGATAGGCAAAGGATGCATCGATAAACTTATTGAAGAGCGCGAGTTGAGCGTCCACGTCCTTGTAAGAAGTCCAGCTTAAGTTCAAAACGTTTGATCCTCTGCCTCCTACTGCGAAAGTAAAGGTATGGGTTGCAACTGTTCCGTTACGCGAGATTGAGATGCCCCAGCGCAGCGTTCGGACATCCTCCACAGCCAGTCGCTGGCTGCCGAAGGTCACAGCCTTTCGAGTGATGCTATAGGTCGCGCCTTGGAAGGTCAGGGAAGCCTCATCCTTGCTTTCTTTCCGAATACGATCATCCAGGGTCTTCATGTCCTCGTCGAGGCGTGCATTGAATTCTGAAGTCCTGCTCAAAAGGTTTTTTCCCACTGCCAAGATGTCCTTGGCTAAATCAGCATCACCATGATGGTTGTATGCGTCGATGGAAATGCCACGGATCAAAGACGCAGCCTCTTCTTGGAAATGCCGCAATGGGGTAGGCAGTGCCATAAGGGTCGAAGCCAGATTTCCATAGGCTAATATTTCCTTCACGCCTTCAAGTCGCGGTTTTAGTCTTTCCGACTTTTGTGAGGCTTGCCGCAATGGTTCCAATAGGCGATCAATTCTCTCTGCCTCTTTCGCATTCTTAGCTGCCTCGATTCGCTCATCGAGGATCTTGGTGTCCTCCTCGATCGTTTGGAGGAACGACTTCGATCGACCTGCCAGTGACTTGCCAAGCACCATAATCTGCTTGGCAAGAGCGGCATCGTCATGGTGATTGTTGGCGTCAATAGAAATGCTGCGAATAAGACTAGCCGCCTCTTGTTGAATTGCTTGGAACGAGGTAGGGAGCATTCCGATGATTTTTCCCAGGTTGCCTTTGGCAAGAGTCGCTCGGACACCATCCACGCTTGGCTTGATCTTTTCAGATTGCTCTGACGCATCTCGCAATGGCTTGAGCATCTCGCTGATTTTCCGGACGGCACCCTCAAAACACCTGTCTTCCTGTTCGGGTGATACCCAGCGACGCCCATCAAGTAACGATTCAATCAAGTCAACATCGCGCTTTTCGATAGCTTTAGTCAAAAGTAAGTCGAATTGTGCGGCAAAGCTCTCACCTACCAACGCTTCGAACTCTCCGGGCCATTCGTCAATTTTTTTGACGACGTCTATAGGCGATACTTCTTCATCGACTAAAAAATGATCAATGCTGCCTCGCGACATGAAATCAAGAAGGAGCTTATTACTAAATATGACGTGGTGCCAATAACGGTCATTTTCATCCGTCAACCCATCAATAACTTTGATCACCCGAGATTTGTCGATTCGCAATCCAGGAACCCATTCAACAACACCTTCTTCGATTTCAATTTCCTGGAGAAGCAATTTTTTGGCTTTTTGAATTGTCTTGATGTCTAAATCGAATACATCATCGACATCGGTCAAATTAAGTAACTCGAACGGATTGACATAATTGAGGTATTGCTGATCTACGCCAATCAGGTCCTCACCCTTCTCAAAAATTCGATCTCTCAATTCAAGAAGGCGTGGCAATATTCCAGCGAGTTGTTTTTGGGCCTTATCATAATTAGGATCCTGTTCAAGCGCTCGTCTCCAGGAGTCCACAGCATCAGCATCCTGACTAATTTCAGGAGAGCTCAATGCCAAGCCCAGATTGAAATATCCGACAGCGCTCTTATCCAAAGCGGCAAATCGTCGATAACATCCAATTGCCTTGTGGTATTCCTTTTTCTTGTGGTACCCAATCCCCAAAGTGTTTAGATCAGAGTCGTCAATCTTTCCCTTTGCATCTAATAATTTTAGGATGCCAAACAGTTTTTCCTCATCTCCACCGAATTCGCGTTGGCGGTACGCGCCAGCCAAAGCATTGAGCGTATCTATTCGATCCTCATCGTTTTCGACAGCCGTTTCCCAGCTCGCAATGGCCTCATCGAGCATTCCCGTCTTCTTATATGCTGCACCTAGCCGATGCCAACCGTAAGCGAAACCGTCCGCGAGTTCGACTGTCTTTTTGAAATGAGTAATCGCCGCAGCTGCACCGTCCTTTTCTGCCACAGCCTGGCCCAACTGCCACCATGTGTTGGCATCTTCCGGATCAACAACCGTCGCACGCCTTGCTGCAATAATCGCTTCGTCGATCCGACCCGATTCCCGCATCTCTACGGCTTTTTTGACCAATTCGTCGGCTGATGAAGTCACACTTTTCCCCAGTATCAAAGCCAGTAGGCTTTCAACAGCAAAAAATGTGAAGCAAAGCTCGCGCGGGAGCCGCGAATGCAGCCCAAGGTGTCAAAAAATGCGCAAAAAGAAAGTTCACGACAACCGCCCCCAGAGTTAAGTTGATACCCCTTTGCCAAACTATTGAGCGAGGTTTTTTGATTTCTTGCAAGTGTATCTGACCGACAGCATCAGTTCCCTTTTGAAACCTGCCAATTTTTTGAGCACGCAAGCCAGCCCCATGTCTGGCGTAGCTTTGGGGACTTGTTACGACAGTTGTCCACAGCGTTGTGGCACGGATTATGGGGACAAAGATGCGGCTACGATCAGGCAAGGTACAGTCACTATCAAGCAATCAAGGACAGCGAACGCAAAACACTTCGGCGTTGTGCCACCCGTTGACGTGGGCAAGCACGATGTTTGTCCGAGTCTGACATGGACAAGGGCGGGCAGGTGCACGCTATATCAAACTTCGTGTCCAATCATTGGAGGATGAGATAGCACTTCAATTCAGTGCAGCTGCAATTGCTGAGCAACAGAGGATTGCGAGGGCGAAGGTAGAAGCTGAAGCCGAAGCTCCCAGACACCCGGGTCGTAGGGGTGTAGTTACAAGGTCGGAAATTGGCACCCGCGTCACATGGCGATGTGCAAAATGCAAAGCGACTGGAAAGTTTGATCGCGGAGTATCTTACGGAGAAATTAAACAGTAGTAGTTACGTCGAGGACGTATCGCATTGAGCAATAGTGAACGACTATCTTATGAAGCCAATCACTTAAGTTACGTACTCTGACTCGGGTACAGCTGAATGTTATTGTGCCGTGGACGGTGACAGACTGGCGGTTGCGGGATAATCAGCGCCTTATCCATTCCACTTCGCAGGTAGCCCGTCTGTGCACGATCCAAAAGACTCTCGATTTCAAGAGACCGGCTTCCCGTCATTGCAGTGGGAAGAGGATGACCTGCCGACTCGGCCCATGCCACTGCATGAGCGCCCCCTGCAGGCCCGCATTGACAACGAAATGGCTGTCATCGCCGAGCACCACGTGCGAATCGCCCTCGCGATTGAGAAGTTCTGGGGACATCGTGACTGCGTGGAATATCTGCAGAAATTGATCATGAGCGGCGGGCACCAAGACGGCCAGCGGCGTGTCGGTTTCAAGTCAGACGTGGTGTCCGCCTTGATCAACCTGGCAGGCTTGCATAAAATTGACCACTAGCCCCCGTCAATACTGCGCCACCAGCTATAAAAAATATAGCAACTGAATGGCGCCAATCACCCCCATCACACAACACGCTTTTGATGTCCTGATCGTGGGCAGCGGCCTGGCGGGCCTGTCCGCCGCATTGCATTTGGCTGCGACGCACCGCGTGGCCGTGCTCACCAAGCGCGGCATGAGCGATGGCTCCAGTGCCTGGGCCCAGGGCGGCATTGCGGCCGTGCTGGCCAAGGGCGACAGCTTTGACGCCCATGTGCAGGACACCCTGGTGGCCGGTGCCGGCTTGTCGGACCCGGCGGCCACCCGCTTTGTGGTGGAGCATTCACCCGAAAGCGTGGACTGGTTGCGCGCGCTGGGCGTGCCCTTCTCGGAAGAAGACGGACACTTGCACCTCACCCGCGAGGGTGGCCACAGCGCCCGGCGCATCGTGCACGTGACCGACGCCACCGGCGCTGCCGTGCAAAAGACGCTGATCGAGCACGTACGCCGCACGCCCAGCATCACCCTGCTGGAAAACCACACCCTGGTGGACCTGATCACCCGCCGCAAACTGGGGCTGCCCGCAGCGGACGGGCAAGCGGCCAACCAGTGCCTGGGCCTGTACGCGCTGGACGAATCCACCGACGAGGTGCACACCTTCAGCGCGCCGCACACCATCCTGGCTACCGGCGGTGCGGGCAAGGTTTACCTCTACACCACCAACCCCGACACCGCCACCGGCGATGGCATTGCTGCCGCCTGGCGTGCCGGTTGCCGCGTGACCAACATGGAGTTCATCCAGTTTCACCCCACCTGCCTATACCATCCGCACGCAAAGTCCTTCCTGATCTCGGAAGCCGTGCGGGGTGAGGGCGGCCATCTGCTGCTGCCTGCGTCCGCAGGGAGTACCCGCTTCATGCCGCAGCACGATGCGCGCGCCGAACTGGCTCCGCGCGACGTGGTGGCCCGCGCCATCGACTTCGAGATGAAGAAGGGCGGCTTTGGTTGCGTGTACCTGGACATCTCGCACAAGCCGCTGGCCTTTATCCTGGAGCATTTCCCCAATATCTATGCCCGCTGTCTGGAACTGGGCATCGACATCAGCAAGCAGCCTATTCCCGTGGTGCCGGCGGCGCACTACACCTGCGGCGGCATCCACACCGACCTGGCCGGACGCACTGACATTACCGGCTTGCACGCCATTGGCGAAGCCACCTACACCGGCCTGCATGGGGCCAACCGCCTGGCCAGCAACTCGCTGGTGGAGTGCATGGTGTTTGCGCGGTCGGCGGCGACTGACATCGTGGCCACCCCCTTGCCCATGCCACCGGTGCTGCCCGCGTGGGACGAGAGCCGCGTGACCGATGCCGACGAGGCCGTGGTCATCTCCCACAACTGGGACGAGCTGCGCCGCTTCATGTGGGACTACGTGGGCATTGTGCGCACCAATAAGCGGCTGGAGCGTGCCGCCCGCCGCGTCGCGCTGCTGCAGGATGAGATTCAGGAGTTCTATGCCAACTTCCACGTCACGCGCGACCTGCTGGAGCTGCGCAACCTGGTGCAGGTGGCCGAACTGATCGTGCGCTCGGCGCAGGCCCGACATGAGAGCCGGGGGCTCCACTTCAGCCGCGACTATCCCGATATGGCGGAGAAGGCTGTGCCTACGACGTTGACGCCGGACTAATTCTTTGTGGTTTGACCGTTTCTCTTGTCGGTTGAGCGCCAAGGCCTGTGCGGGGCTGGCGGAGCGCGTATCCGTTCCCTGGCCTCTTTCGCAGGCGAGCGTTTCGGGTTCGCGGGCACCCTTTTGTTAACGCTGTGGTGGGTGCGCAGGCTCTGTGGCAACTGCGAGTAGAGGCCGATGAACGGATACCCGCTCCGCCAGCCGGGTGGCGCTATTTGGGCATGGATTTAGGGCAACATGCGGTAAGTGTGCGAACTATTCCTTTCGACCTGGTCGAGTCCACGCCAGTTTCTCACAACGCTGCGCGTCCAGTGGTTGCCCCGCCTGCCTGAAGCGCTCTGCTGCTGCAGAAAATCTGTTCACTGATTCATCGGTGCGTGGCTCACGCGCTGCCGCGATGTGGCCACGTACCTCTTCGTGCGCGGCGTGCCAAGCGGGCAGGCGCATGACCACGTCGGCAAGGTAGGCGCACTGGGTCTCATGCTTGTCGGCTAGAGCCAGTTCACCGGCACGCGCCGCCGCAATTGCCGCAGGTACTGCGAAGGTGATGCGGCAGCCGGGACAGGTCTCAAGCGGGCCGCGAACGGATTCGCTGGCATCTTCCATGACATACAGCGCTGAGGCGGGATCATCCTGATGCAAGTTAATGCGGGTGCCGTAGATTCGGTCCAACAAATGAAAGCCGATATCTGTTTGGCGTGCGACATCGAGCGCTTCGTCAATGAGTGCGCGTGCTTCGTCGCGACGACCTTCATGAAGTGCCACTTCTGCCAAGCGTTGCAGCGATAGGGCCTCGCCCACAGGACCGCCGATCGCCCGATGCAGGCGTGCGCCTTCGCGCAGGTGTTGGCGCGCTGCAACCAGATCACCCGACAGCCACTCTGCTTCGCCGCGCAAAGTGACCCCAAATGCATGGCCGCGCGCGGCACCCAGTCGCTGGGCTTCTACAGCCAGTGCATCGGCAAACTTGATGACCTCGGCATAGGGCCGGGCACCGTACAAAAAACGCTGTGTGATACACAGGTGGCCGTCAAAAACACGCAGGGCAAGATGCGGTACATGGCTGGTTTCCTGTAGATCGGCCCACACGCTTCGGTGCAGCTCGCCGCGCGCATGCGCAGCGGCAGCTTGCGCCCACGAGGCAATGACCAGCGAGGCGGTGTCGCCTGATTCGAGCGCCAGGCGGCGCGCCACAGCAGCCTTGGCGGTGCCCATGGCAGGGTCGGTGGCACCGAGCGCGGCGGCGCCTGCGTAGGCCAGGGCCTCGCTCAAACGACCGTCCACGGACGTCGGCAACACGCCTTGCAGTGCTGTCAATGCGCCTTTTGGGTCGCCTTGTTTCACCTGCGCCAATGCGGCCTTGGCAAGAAGGTTGTGGCTGTCTGGCTCACCGGCGGCGTCGGCGGCCAACCGGTAGGCTGCCATGGCTGCGGGGTCGCCCATGGCATCCAGCGATTCGGCGCGCAGGCGCAATGCTTCAACATGCCCGCTCTGAAACTCAAGGACCGGAGCGAGGTGACGAAGTGCATCGCTAAAGGCGGCCAGGCGCACGGCATCACGGGCGGCTGTCAGCAGCCAAGGCACGGCGTCGCGCGGTCGGCCACCTTCAAGCCAGTGGCGGGCGATGTTGGCTGGCGCAGCGTCCATGTCGGCCAACTGTGCGGCGATGTCGCGGTGCATCTTCAGGCGGTGGTGAGGCGGCAATTGGTCCAGCAGCGCCTGGCGTACCAGTTCGTGCCGGAAACGGTAGCGGCCACCGGCGAACACCAACACCCCGGCCTCAAGCGCACGGTCGAGTGCTCCATAAGTGGGGACCAGCGCCAATGTGCTCAGCGCCTCCACCGTGCGCGCACTCCATTCGCCGCCACTCAATGCCAGCCAACGCAGCAATGCCAGTGCATCTGCGGGCACGTCGCACAGACGTTCGGTAATCGCCTCGGCGGCGTTGACTGGCATGCGCTTACTGTCGCTGCTAGCACAACGCGCCAGTTCGATGGCGGCGAACGGATTGCCGTCAGCGGCCACAACGATGCGCTCCACCACATCATCGGGCAACGCCACCGGCAGTGCGAGGGCGACCAGACGGCGGGATTCATCAATATCCATCGGCTCCAGGTCGAGCGGCCGCAACACGCCAGCGCGTTGTAGCCGTAACACGCCACGCGCCAGTGCAGCACTTGTCGCCATCGGCCGGGTTGCAATGAGCAGGCACAGCGGCGCACCAGCCATGGCCAGCTGAACCAACACATCGACATCGGCATCATCTAACAGGTGGGCATCATCCACCTGCAACAAAATGTCAGACTTGGGTGCTGCTGCCAGTAGCAGTCGTCGGATGGCGCCGACCACTTGGTGGCGCGCCAGCGGACCCGGTGGGTCGTTTGCGGGCGAAGCCAGTGGGCTAAGCAATGCCAGCACGGCGCGTGCGGGCGCACCGATGTGGTCGAGTACGCTGCGGTCTTGCAGAATGACGCTTTCGGCAATCGAGGCGATGGCACCATAGGATCGGCCGGCCTCAGCTGCGTCGAGTCGCAGAACCATCCAGCCCTGCCGGCGCGCCTGGGCGCCGGTCTCGTTGCACAACGCGCTCTTGCCGATGCCAGCCGGTCCGCGCAATACGATGCCGCCAGGTCGTCGGTCAATCGGCATGCCTAGCCATGCCGCCACCTGGCCGAGCACCTGCGAGCGTCCGACAAAGGCAGGCCCCGTGGCCTGCAGGCCGGCCACGCAGCGCGCATAAACCGCTTCAGTGCGTGGTTCAGGGGTTACGCCCAGAGACTGTTGAAGCGACTCGCGCAGGCGACTGTACCAACGCAGCGCGGCGGCGCGGTTGCCCGCTTCCAGTTCGCGCTGCATCAGTGCACGGTGCGCTGGTTCATCTGTCGGCTCTTGCTGGGCCAGGCGTTCCCATTGGCCACTGGTACGTAGCAGGTCCAGATAGAGTGCGCGCAGGCGTTCGCGAACAGGCTCCGTCCAGGCCTCGTAGCGGGCGCCCGGCAGCAGGTCACCGCCATAGTCGCTGGCCACGTTGGCGCACTCGGCCGGGTCTCGCTGGCGCATGGCTGCCAATGCGCGGGTCTCGAAGGAGATGGCATCGACCACCAAGGGCCGGTCAGACCATAGCAACAATTCGCCAGCCTGCAAGGTGATGCTGTCGTGTCGGCCCAGTGCCTGACGCCCATGGTGCATGGCCTTGCGCAGGTTCGCGGCACCGGCCTCAGGGTCCAGTTGCGGCCACAGAGCATCGATGGCGAAATCACGCGACATTCGGTGGTGCGGCTGCAGGCTAAGCATCTGCACCAAATGTGTGGCGCGCAAGCTGGGCCAACGGTCTGCTTCGATGAGCTTGCCATCGACAGCCGCTTCGAATCTCCCCAGCAAGTTGATATCGAGTCGTGTTGGGGGATCTTCGGCATCGAGCCGGGGCAAAAGTGTGTTCATGTCGGGCATTCTGAAGCAGTTGATCCCTGTCCACAAGAGCCTGCGCGGTCAGGAACGTTTGAGGAACGGTGCATCGCCAAGATACACACAGCAGGTCAATTCCGGCCCGCCTAACGTTATTGGAGGACATCGTGAACGCCACACAACTTAGCTTCCCATTGCCCGGAAATGGGCATGCCTTCCTGACAATGCCGCAGCCGTTGCCGCAGCAAGCTCTCCTGGAGCTGGAGTGCTCGCTGGTGGCAGCGCTGCGCCATATGCAGTCTGAAACCGGTGCCGAAGCACTTGAGAGGGGGCAAATCGAATACGCATCGTGGCTGCCCCTGCTCGGCGTCGGGCGCCATTGACGCATTTCCCCTTATTTACAACTTTCCTCGCAATCCCTATCAATTCACGGAGATCAACATGACAGAAACCACTACAACCACTTTATATGACCGTCTGGGTCGCCGCGACGGCATCACGCGCATCACCCGCGAGCTCATCAAGAACCACATGGCGAACACACTGGTCAGCCAGCGATACAGCCAGATCAAGGACATGGACCGCGTTGAGCGCAACGTGATCGACTTCTTCTGCGCCGGGTCTGGCGGGCCAGAGACCTATGCCGCCAAAGACATGTTGAACACGCACCGTGGTATGAACATCAGCGAGCAGGAGTTCGTCAGTGTGATCGACGACGCAATGGCCGCATTGGAGACTTGCGGCGTGGATGCGCCAGTTCAAAACGAAGTGCTCGCCGTCCTGTGGTCGATGAAGGCTGATGTGATTCGGGTCTGAACCCGCACAGGGCGGAGCCAGTTTAAAAGTGGCCAGGTTCGGAGTCGCGGCAGTTTTGAATTACACCGGCCGCCCCGTTCTTCGCTGCATGAGGAACTGCAGGGTTGGGGTCGTCAATCTGGCGAGAACAAATTGGCGAGTCCAATGGCTGGTATCAGGCTGGCATTTCGCCACTCTGAACTTCGCCTTTGGGCAGGTTGCCGAATGCCACGAACGGCTCGTGTGCGTCTGAACACCCATTCCCCATCGCTACCCAACCCACCACACGTGACCTTGTGCCGGAATTTACAAGCGAAATATGCCTCTAGCCCCCGTAGAATGTGCGTAAAGCACTATCAAAGTAGTAGCGGATTCACATCCGGTTTCTCGGCTTGAAGAAGGTGTAGTGCTGGTGCGGCTCAGCCGCCTGGTACACGGCACCAGTGTGCGGCGCAATGCTGAGGCGAACACTGGCGGCTTGCACTTTGGTGTCGGGTGATGTGCCAAGCGCGTCGCGCAATGGCACGCCGTCGTACCAGTGCGAGTAGGGCAGCATCAGCAAAGTGTTGAGCGGTTTGTCGTCCATGTTGACGATGACCAGGGCCTCTTCGCCCGGTACTGTGGTGTGGCGCTGTTGCCCGGTGGGGCCGAACTGGTTGGGCTTGGGTTTGTGAGTCAAATCGGGCTGCAGCCCCGGTGGAGTATGCGCAGGCAGCTATCAATTCAGGAGTATCTCTCGCGCCCAATGGTTGTCTCTG
>Ga0247844_1005999_pt1 | contig 14934 bp, 10 predicted proteins | sample LaCtaG_FD_192421 | JGI IMG/M metagenome (GOLD analysis project Ga0247844, IMG submission 192421) | Freshwater microbial communities from meromictic Lake La Cruz, Castile-La Mancha, Spain - LaCruzMarch201714.5m_1 | ecosystem: Environmental > Aquatic > Freshwater > Lake | place: Spain: Castile-La... | reverse complement strand
TGAAAGTGCTGCTTACCGGCGCAGCTGGCCAGCTGGGCCAGGCATTGATCGCCGCCAAGCCCGCCGGTATCACGCTGATCGCGTGCAGGCGAGCTGAATTGGATCTAGCCATCCCAGAGAATTGCCGCGCTGCTGTACTGGCACACCGCCCAAGCTGGGTGCTCAACGCTGGCGCATACACCGCGGTGGATAAGGCGGAGCAGCAGCCTGAACTTGCAGAAGCAGTAAATGCTGTTGCCCCGCAAGCTTTTGCAGAAGCGCTTTTCAGGCAAGGCCACGGGCGGCTTTTGCAGATCAGCACTGATTTTGTTTTTAGTGGTATGCAGAGTCATCCATATGGTCCGCTGGATTCAGTGGCACCACTAGGGGTTTACGGCGCTTCAAAGGCCCGAGCAGAAGCGGAGGTGTTGGCTCTACTTGGCCCTGAGCGTGCCTGCGTGCTGCGAACCAGTTGGCTTTACGGGCCAGTGGGAAAAAACTTTTGCCTCACCATGTTGAAGCTCCACGCCATAAAAGTTGCTGCAGGAGAAGCACTAAATGTGGTTGCAGATCAGGTGGGTTGCCCTACCCACACCGCTGGCCTGGCGACTGCCTGTTGGCAGGTGTTGGCAAAAGATATTGGCGGCATGCAGCAATGGAGCGATGCTGGAGTTGCCAGTTGGTATGACTTTGCAGTGGCAATAGGAGAAGAAGCGCAGGCCTTGGGCATTTTGGCCACAGCAGCCAAAGTGAATCCAATCAGCACGGCTGAATATCCCACCCCAGCAAAACGGCCTGCTTATTCATTGATGGATTGCAGCGCTAGCAGTAAGGTTTTGGGGCTCGTGCCTATCCATTGGCGCCAGGGTTTGAAGCGGGTGCTGGCTTCTATGCTTTAGATCTTGCAGCGATATTGTCAGTTCAGCAACGCTTGGCGGCATAGATCTATAAGCTAAGTTGGGGTAAAATTTTTAATAGTAGTTACTCTTCGCTGTTGTAAATGTTGAAAAATAATCGCGTTGAGCAAACTCTTTGATGAAGACCATAGGTAAGTGCTCGTTGTAGCGCACAGCTTTTTTAAATGGCATATAAATGCGATTATGGTCGAATTAAGTTTTATTATATAAAGCCTGATGGCGTTCGCTCTGCGAATCAGTTTAAATTCAAGTTAAATTGGGTTGACGCCTTAGGTATAAGAAATTCTATGTTTTGTGCAGCGCTGAATTTAATTGTATCCTAAATCATAGGGCTTGAATCTTAATCTACCTTCGGCGTCTATAGCTGCTAACGCGATTGCCCCAATAAGCTACCAAATTTTAAAATATTATTTACGCCGGAATTTATCTCAAATCGCGCTGACATTAGATAAGATGAGAATCTAAGAGCTGTGTTGCATTTCTGTGGCGGATATTTTATTTCTTATGTTTACTCTGTTTCTAGTAAGCCAAGTTTTCTAGGCGACGATATGCTCGGCATTGCGTTGAAATCAGCATATCCGCTACTCATTTGCGGATCTAAAGAATTGTTTATAAATGCCCACGGATGTAAAACTTTAATGCCGCATGACAGGCTATTGTGTAAAGATTGCAAAAGCGCTCATGCACACTAGTTCTTTATTGCGAATGAAATGGTTTGTAGATAACTACCTGAAGGGCAGCCAGGAAAAAAGTGTTTTAGACGTTGGCAGCTATGATGTGAATGGAAGTTACAGGTGCTTGTTTGATGATAGTAAATTCACTTACGTAGGATTAGATATGCAAAACGGACCAAATGTCGATTATGTGCCAACATCGGCTTATAAATGGATTGAAATTGAGGACGACAGTTTTGATGTAGTGATATCAGGTCAAGCACTAGAACATATTGAGTTTTTTTGGATTACGGTAGCTGAAATGGTGAGAGTCTTGAAAAAAGACGGCTTGATATGCATAATTGCTCCAAATGGTTTTGGTGAACATAGATATCCAGTAGATTGTTGGCGATTCTTTAGTGATGGTATGGTGGCATTAGCACGTTATGTGAATTTACAAACATTGCATGTTCATACTAACTGCGCGCCAAGTGAAGAAAATATCGAGTGGTTCAGTAATCAATGCGCAGATTCGATGTTGGTCGCCCGTAAACCTTACTCAGGTGAGGCGCAGATTTTAGATTTTAAAAGTTATGAATGTATTCCAGCTGATCATGCCAGCCTAAGAGGACACTTTGTGTCAGCACCTCAGATTCAGACTGAGACTGATCATGTGCGTGATGAAGCTATAATTACGATTCATGCAAGTCGTTTTGAGAAACTTGCGTTTGCTTTAAAAAGTTTAATGCGCCGTATTATAAACAAAAATCAAATTCTTTAGAACTGCCATGCTTAAATTCCCGAGGTATTTATGGGTTAATAAAGAACTTTGTTGGCAACTAGGCAAAAGAGATGTGCTTAGTCGGTATCGCGGCTCGTATCTTGGCCTTAGCTGGAGCATTATGAATCCATTACTTATGCTGATTGTGTATACTTTTGTATTTTCACAAGTTTTTAAAACTAGGTGGGGCAGCTTAGGCACAGACAGCCCGTGGATATTTGCCATAAACTTATTTGCAGGTTTAATTGTTTTCAACATAATTGCTGAATCCGCCAATAAAGCCCCCACACTAATCCTATCTAATCCAAATTATGTTAAAAAGGTAATTTTCCCTCTTGAGATCTTGGGTGTTGTGTCCGTTATAGGGGCAATTTTTCACGGTCTAATGAGTCTTGGTGTTCTTCTGTGTTTCAATATCCTGATTTTTGGCCATCTTCCAATCACTACATTGTTGCTTCCTCTAATTTGGATCCCGCTTGTTTTGGGGTGTTTAGCTATAAGTTGGCTCCTCTCTGCTTTAGGTGTTTTCTTCAGAGATATCAACCAGATGATCGCAACCCTGGTGAGTATGTTGATGTTCTTAAGCCCCGTTTTTTATCCCCTTTCAGCTGTACCAAAATCCTTTCAGTGGTTCTTGGCTATAAATCCATTAGCCATTGCAATTGGACAAACACGAGAGGCTTTAATCTTAGGTAAGCATCCAAGTCTATTGGTTTATTCTGCAGAGATTATTATGAGTGTGGCAGTATGTGAAATATTCTTTAGGATCTTCCAGAGAGTTAAACCAACATTTTCTGATTTTTTGTAAAAAAATATGTTTTCTCCAGTTTCTACATCAAACTCTTCATCAATTCAAGTCCATGAAGTTGGAAAGTATTTTCAAATCTATTCTAATTCAGGGGATCGCCTCAAGCAGTTGTTTTCTGGGAAGCGCCGGAGATATTTTCATGAGTTTTGGGCGATCCGTAATGTGAGCTTTGAACTCTGTAAAGGAAGCTCTCTTGGTATTGTTGGTCGCAATGGCAGTGGTAAGAGTACTTTACTTCAAATGATTTGCGGGATGATTCGCCCAAGCGAAGGCTATATTCACACTAATGGCCGAATAGCGGCTCTTTTGGAGTTGGGCAGTGGCTTCAATCCTGAGTTTACAGGAGTAGAAAATATTTTTTTGAATGCTTCATTGCTCGGGCTCAGCAGAAGAGAAACTGAGCTTAAATTAGATGATATCCTTGGCTTTGCTGATATTGGTGATTTTGTTAACCAACCTGTTAAAACATATTCAAGCGGAATGGCAGTGAGGCTTGCATTCTCTGTGGTAGCCCACGTTGAGGCCGATATTCTCATTGTTGATGAAGCTTTAGCTGTTGGAGATGCGTACTTTACACAAAAATGTATGCGTTTCATACAAAGGCATCGGGAAGATAATTGTCTGCTGTTCGTAAGTCATGATGCCTCTGCTGTTATGAGCTTGTGTGATAATGCAATGTTGCTTGAAGATGGCACGTTAAAAAAAATTGGAACCCCAAAGCAGGTTATTACAGAATACATGAAGAGTTTGCATGATGAAAACTCTTCATATATTGGTATTGTTCCACAATCTTCAGTAAATATTCTAGAAACTGTTCAACCGCAGCAATGTGAATCAACCGAAGGATTAGCCGCAGAGCAAATAGTAAATGTAGATAAATGGAGTGACTACCGAAGCGAGCTTGTTAACTCAAATTTGCTAACTATTTGCAGATTTGAGGAAAGTGTTCTTACATCTGAAAGTTTTGGCACAGGTAAGGCTGAAATCGTGAACGTTTGTTTATTAAATGATTCAACTAAGTTGCCACTTATCGTGGCTCTTGGCGGCGAAATCATAACGCTTAGAATCGAAGCCTGTGCTAAAAGTTATATAGAGAAACCAATTGCTGGATTCATTCTAAAGAATGATAAAGGGCTTACCTTGCTTGGCGACAACACCTTGAACGCGTATCCCCCGATTGAATCCGTGCCCTTGCATGTTGCTGGTATTCTAATAGCTGAGTTTAGGTTCACTTTGCCACTTTTGCCAGTTGGAACTTATTCAATTACAGCGTCTATCGCAGAGGGAACCCAGAACGACCATTCATTGCTACATTGGCTTAATGACGCAATAGTGTTAAGAAGCGAATGCAATAATATTGCTGCTGGATTGGCAGGCGTAGCAATGCACCATATTAAACTAACTGTTAATTGCGAAACATGATTAGAAGCAGTTTGGAGTTACTTCCCTTTTATGAAGCTCCATCATCTTGGTGGGAGCATGTCCCAATTGCACATTGGCTTGTTGAACAGCTCCAGCCAAGGGTAATTATTGAGCTTGGAACTCATTACGGAGTTTCATTTTTTAGTTTCTGTGAGGCAGCCATGTTGCTTTCACCTGAATCATTTATTTATTCTGTTGACACATGGGAAGGTGATAAACATGCAGGACAATATGATGAGACAGTTTACGAGCAAGTTGTTACTCATCAAAAGGCGCATCACATGAAAAGAAGCCGAATTATAAGAAGTACATTTGACGAGGCAGCATTACATTTCCCAGACTGCTCGGCCGATCTAATTCACATTGATGGGCTACATACATATACGGCAGTTCGGCATGATTACAATACGTGGGTTTCTAAATTAAGGCCACATGGAAGCTTTCTTTTTCACGATTGGAATGTAAGAGAGTTGGACTTCGGAGTTTGGAAATTTTGGCAGGAAATAAAAGATAGTGGGCTCTTTCAATGTATTGAGATACCAAATGGCCATGGATTGGCGATTGCAACCCTTTGTGATTGTAGGCCAGATTGGCATCAAAGGTTGCTTGATATTTTACCAGTGTTAATCCCTAAGGGTATACTTTTGGACCAGTTATCAACACTGCGGGCTGATAACAAATTATTGGGAACACAATTAGTGGAATCGCAACAACAAACACTTATTTGTGAGCAAAAAATACTTGTTCACGAGCAAAAAATACTTGTTCACGAGCAACAAATACTTGATCACGAGCAACTTGAGCGGGAGAATGTTATTGCTGCCGAGTCTCAGAACGAGCTTATTATTAATTTGCATCACCGCATTTCTGTTTTGGAGGAATCTTTGGTAAACGTGCAAAGGCGTTTAATAGTGCGATTGTTACGTCGTTTGGGCTGTAAGATCTGATAGTCGGATTAATTTGAATTCGAGTTACCGCAATGTGGTTAACCGTACTTTCTGCAAACAGTTCATAGTGGTATTTTCTAATTAGTACAGCTTTTTTTCTTGATGGCAAAGTTAATTGTTTCACAATTTGACAATTGTTGCTCGCATGTATAAAGTGTGATAGCTTTCAATTTATTCATCATGACTTCAATGCCTTTTTAGCATTAATATTGCTTAAGATTGATTTAATTGTAATTTATATTTAATTTGTTAAATCTTTTCATTTCGCTTTAGCACCTTCTGCATAGTATGAAAAATTTGGATTGCTTCACCTCAGACTGCATCAAGCTTCTTAATAAGTATAATTTGCTTCAGCCGCTAGTGAGGGCTGATCTAATAACTTCAATTCTTTCAGTTGTACCTATAAGTGAAAGTGAAGAAGAATTACTTATTAATGATTTTAGTAAACAAAATTCACTTCAAGACGATCAAATTTTTCAAGATTGGTTAAATAATAACAAGTTTACCAGAGAAAGCCTTCTTGAGCAGCTTTCCCAAAAACTTAGGCTTTCTAAACATTGCAATGAAAATTACAGTTTAAAAGCCGAGGCACATTTTTTAAAGCGCAAACTTCAGCTGGATCAGGTTGTATACAGTTTGATTCGCTTGAGAGACCCCTTTCATGCTCGAGAAATATACCTTCGTATCGCTGATGGCGAAGCAGATTTTGGCAATCTCGCTTTAGAGCTTTCAGAGGGGAAGGAAAAGCTAACACGCGGGATTGTGGGCCCAGTGCCGTTGACTCAAGCCCATCCTCAACTCGTTCAGTTATTAAAAAATCGTAGAGTTGGTGAACTGCAAGAACCAATTCATATTGAAGGCTGGAATTTGATTGTGAGATTGGAATCTTATCAGGCTGCCATTCTAGACGAAGCCATGGAACAACAAATGTCGCAGGAGTTGTTTGGTTTGTGGGTTGACGACGAGGTAGGTCGTACGATGAAGCGTTTGATGGCTGAATTAACTTCAGCCGAGCTACGGCCTAATTTCTCCGAACCGCATGAATGAACCTCGTACGCTAGGCCTTCAAGATCTTCCAGCATTCCAAGGGTTGAGCCCCGAACGGCTTAAATCGCTGGTTTCTGCCTCTCAAGTTTTGACCTACGTAATAGGCCAACCTTTGGTGAGTGCTCAAAGTATTCCAGACACTATTCTGTTGATTCTTGAAGGTGAAGCCCGGCTTCTAGGACATGATGGTAAGCGTGTTTACACTATAGGAAAACTTACTCCTGGAGCCATTGTAGGTCTCGCTTCTCTGCTCAGAGCAGCAGCTTGTGAAGAAGCGAGCGCAGCAACCGAGTTAAAGGCACTGGCTATTCCTGATGAATTGATTTTGCTATTGCATCGCAATGAAACTAGTTTTCAAGATTGGTGCAATACAACTCTGCAAGTTGCGGAACTGCAGGCTCTCGCTTGCATTCTTGCGAAGAGTCCATCCCATTCTGATCTTGATCAAAGGGAGGTTATTCAACTATTGATTCGTGATGCTCAGTTGTGCACTGTTGAAAGCGGCTCCTGTGCATCACCGGCAGGTGTCGATCGCGTATGGCTGCTGGGAAGTGCAAACGTTAATAATATTTGCCTTGGCGAGTTGGTATCAGATTCCCAAATCTTAAGTTGTCGGGGTCCTCTTCCAGCACGTTTGATTTCATTGCCCAATGATCTATATTTGCGGCTTTATTCTAATTCTAATTCGGCATCATTAGCGATAACATCTATTTCCCAGTCTGATAGCAGCACAGTTAGTGGATCTGAAGTTGTCAACAAGAATTCAGAAGTTCGAAAGGCTCCTGAACTACCCGGGATCAGTGGCGCAGATCTTGGTCAGTTTAGTTCTAGAAAGCACTTCCAGCTGCTTAGGGCTCAGGGTGCAAGGGAGGAAACCCAAGCCTGCCTGCAGATGTTGGCCGCAGAGTTGCAATTGCCCTTTCGCAAAGACTCTGTCGAGAAGGTGCTTCGCGATGCAATGCGTAGTGGGAAGCCACCCACTATGGAATTGTGTGGTGGCCTCCTAGCCATGTTGGGTTTGCATGCTTACGGAGCAAAAGTTCCAGCCAAGATGGGTTTGCGGTTGCAAACACCAGCTCTGCTTCCATGGCAGGGGAGTTTTGCTTTGGTGAGACAGAGCAATGCCCGCGGCTTGGTGCTCGCATCGCCGCGAGATGGCCTAGTTGAGCTTAGTGCGGCACAGCTAGAAGAATCATTTCCAGATGGGATTGAAGTGTTGCTTGTGGATCGCAACAATGCCACCCCGGAACAGAAATTCGGAATCGGTTGGTTCTGGCCTGCTTTGAAGCGCTACCGAGGAGTGTTACTTCAGGTGTTGCTAGCTTCTTTTGTTGTGCAGTTGTTTGGCTTAGCCAACCCTCTTTTAATCCAGGTGATTATTGATAAGGTAATTAGTCAACGCAGCCTCGATACTCTTCAGATCCTTGGAATTGCCTTAGTTGTGGTAACTGTTCTAGGGGGCATTATTGGAAGTTTACGAACCTTTCTGTTTAGTGAAACCACAAATCGTATAGACACCCGCCTGGGCGCTGAAGTGATAGATCATCTATTGCGATTGCCTCTTAGTTATTTTGAAAATCGCCCCGTGGGTGAATTGGGTACGCGAGTTGCGGAACTTGAGAAGATCCGAAATTTCCTCACAGGTCAAGCGCTCACTACTATTTTGGATGCTGCTTTTTCTGTGATTTATATCGTTGTAATGCTCGTTTACAGCTGGGCACTAACTTTGATTGCTTTAGCTGTTGTTCCACTTCAGGTTTTTCTAACATTGATAGGATCTCCTCTAATTAGGAGGCAAATTCGTGAAACCTCTGAAAAAAATGCAAAAACGCAGAGTCATTTAGTTGAGGTTTTAACAGGCATTCAAACTGTAAAAGCTCAGAACGTTGAAACTGTGAGCCGCTGGAAGTGGCAAGATTTATATAATGCATATATTTCCCGTACATTTGAGAAAACAATTACTACCACTGCACTAAATGAAACTAGCAACGTGTTCCAGCAGCTTTCACAGCTTCTAGTATTGTGGGTTGGCGCTGAGTTAGTGCTCCAAGGCCAGCTCACATTAGGGCAGCTAATCGCATTTCGAATAATTTCAAGTTATGTTACACAACCACTTTTGCGGTTGAGCAGTATTTGGCAAAGCGTACAAGAGCTAAGAGTTTCCTTCGAACGACTTGCAGACATAATTGATACACCAGAAGAATCAAGTGAGGCAGATAAGGCAAACATTCCACTCCCTTTTATCAAAGGTCATGTTCGTTTTGATAATGTTTCGTTTGCTTTCAAGCAAGGCTCAGCGCGTGTTCTTAGTAACATTAATCTCGAAATTCCTCCCGGTACATTTGTAGGTATTGTTGGCCAGAGTGGAAGTGGTAAGAGCACTTTAATGAAGCTGCTTCCAAGGCTGTATGAGCCGCAGGAAGGTCGAATTTTGATCGACGACTACGATATTAGTAAGGTTGAGTTGTATTCATTGCGTAGGCAAGTGGGAATTGTGCCGCAGGATCCGCTTCTATTTGCCGGCAGCGTGAGTGAAAACATTGCTCTTACTGATCCAGATGCCGATAGTGACGAGATCGTTGCTGCATGCAGGGTTGCTGAGGCCCATGATTTTGTTATGGCCCTTCCTTTTGGATACAGCACAAACGTGGGTGAGCGGGGGACTTCTCTTTCTGGTGGCCAGCGCCAGCGTATGGCTATTGCACGCACTTTACTAAGTAAGCCTCGGCTTTTGATCCTTGATGAAGCCACCAGTGCATTGGATTACGATACGGAGAGACGTGTTTGCGATAATTTACGTAGTGCCTGTAAAGGTTCAACCGTATTCTTCATCACTCATCGTCTGAGTACTATCCGTAATGCCGACGTAGTTGTGATGCTGCATCAGGGTGTAATTTCAGAAATGGGAAGCCACGAAGAACTGATGTCCTTACGCGGTCGGTATTTCGCTCTCTACAGACAACAGGAGGTTGGCTAATGCTTATTAAGCAATTACGTTTCAGGTTTCTTAATCCAAAACTTTGGTTTCAACATACCCAAGACCTATTAGAGCGCAGCGTTCATTCTGAATATGATGGGGTAGTACTTAGTCAGTCACATTTTTGGGCCCGTTCCATAACTTGGACCCTGATGGGTGGCACTGTTTTTGGTTTGGGTTGGCTGGCTATCGCCCAAACAGAAGAAATTGTTGTTGCTCCTGGCAAACTAGAACCCATCACCAGAGTTGTTGATGTACAAATGCCTCTACAGGGGGTAGCAAAACGTATTCTTATAAAGGAAGGCGAACGAGTAAATAAAGGCCAGATTTTAATTGAGATGGATACAGAGGCAAGTAAAGATAGGCAGAAGGCAAATCTCGAAGCACTTAATTTAAAGAGCGCTGAATTGGAATTTAAAAATCAGGAACTCACAAATACGTTAACTCTAAGCCGTGTAAGAATAATTACTTTAACAGAAAGCTTGGTTTTGGCACGTAAAGTAATGGATCGATACCAAACTTTAGCAAAACAGGGTGCTGTAGCAGAATTACAGTATTTAGAACAAAAAAACAAGGCCCAAGAACTTGATGGCCAGATCAATCAGGTGGATGCTGATCGCAAGCGTCAGATTAGCGTGTTGAGTCAGAATATACAGAGTCTAAAGAGTGAAATTGGTGAACTTAATAGTAGAATTACAGAGAGCAAAGTAACTTTACGCTATCAGAAAATTGTTTCTCCTGTAGATGGAATAGTTTTTGCTCTAAAGCCCAAAGGAGCGGGTTTTGTTGCTCAAACTAGTGAACCCGTTTTGCAAATAGTTCCTATCGATAAACTTCAGGCTCGCGTTGAAATTGACAGCCGTACTATTGGTTTTGTGAGTCTTGGTAAAGAAGCTGATATTAGTATTGATTCCTATCCATCCAGTGATTTTGGGGTCCTCCAAGGAGTGGTAACACGAATTGGTTCTGACGCTCTACCACCTGAACCAACCCAAAATAAAGGTTATCGGTTTTTAACTGATATAACTCTTAAAAGTCAGCAACTTAAATTAAGTGATGGATTGAAACTTCCTTTACAAGTTGGTATGAGTTTGACTGCCAACATCAAGCTGCGAAAAGTTACTTATTTGCAACTTTTACTTAGTAGTTTTCAAGACAAAGCTAAATCTCTGCGTTCATTATAAATTTGTTTGATTCTGTGATTATCTATCGGCATGGCTATTAAAAATATTCGTCTTTTATTCGTTCACCAAAATTATCCTGGCCAATTTCGGCACTTGGCTCCGGCACTTGCTCAGAATGGCTTCGAGGTTTTCGCCCTGCGGCAAGGGCAAGGAGAAAATCAACCGCCGCTTCCACAGTTCATTCAGGGAGTGAAGCTTGTGGGCTGGCAGCCGCATCGCGGCACCACACTTTCAGCACATCCCTGGGTTCACGACACTGAAACTAAATTAATTCGAGCAGAAGCAGCTGCCAGGGCCTGCGAACAATTGCAATCCAGTGGCTGGAATCCTGATCTGATCGTGGGCCACCCTGGTTGGGGAGAGTTGTTGTTTTTACGCCACCTCTGGCCCAAGGTTCCCCAGTTGCACTTCCTGGAATTTCATTACGCCGCACAGGGGCTTGATGTGGGTTTTGACCCCGAGTTCCCCGCTAACGGCTGGCAGGAAGCCGCGCGGGTTACTGCGAAGGCTGGGCCGAGCTTATTGAATCTAGAAACCATGGATTGGGGCCTTTCGCCAACTCAGTTTCAAGCCAGCACTTACCCGATTTGGGTACAGGATCGCATTAAAGTTATTCACGATGGGATTTCTACAAAAACCGTCGCGCCCGCTCCCGGGGCTCGCCTTCAGTTGGGGAATACTGGGCGAGAGCTAAAGCCTGGTGATCCTGTGATTACATTTGTGAATCGTAATCTGGAGCCTTATCGTGGCTACCACCGATTCATGCGGGCTCTGCCGGCAATTCAAAAAGCCTGCCCTGAAGCCATCACTTTGATTGTGGGAGGCGATGGAGTGAGTTACGGCGCAGCCGCACCAGTTGATAACAGCTGGAAACAAATATTTCTAGGTGAAGTGGCATCTGAATTAGATTTGAATCGCGTTGTTTTTACCGGGAACCTCGCTTATTCAGATTATCTGAAAGTGCTGCAGGTGAGCGCTTGCCATGTTTATTTCAGCTATCCATTTGTGCTGGGCTGGAGTTGCTTGGAGGCAATGTCTACCCGGGCCTTAGTGGTGGGGTCGGCAACAGCTCCAGTTCAAGAAGTAATTAAACATGGCGAGAACGGTTTGTTGGTGGATTTCTTTGACCAGGATGCTCTAGTGGATGCTGTTGTGGATGTGTTAAAACAACAAGATCGATATCAAACTTTGCGCACAGCAGCTAGGTGCACCGTGCAAGAAAATTATGACCTTGAAGGTGTTTGCCTGCCTGCACAGATCGAGCTAGTGAAACGATTGCTTAAGGATTGAAGATTTGCTTTGTGACGCCGAATTTGCGCTCAGCTGCTTGCCTGATTACTTTGAGAAATTCTGTAGAAAATCCCTCTTGATCGCACAGCGGTGAGTTTTGCATTCGACCGCGCTGACTGTGTCGCAACACGCGCAAGGCCTCGGGATTGGCAGCCAAGCCAGCGGCAATCTGCACATAATGTGGTTCGTTAGTGGCTACCCATTCCGGGCGGTTTATCTGCTTTAGCAGTGCCACACCTTGACGAGCTGCCATCACTGCAGCCTTGTTGTGACCTTCCAGGGTCACTAATGGCACACCAAGCCAAAGAGCTTCACAAGAGGTGAAGCCGCCGTTGAATGGGAAGGGATCCAGGGCGATGTCGATTTTTGCGTAAGACAACAACAGATCTGAGTGAAAACTCGGGCCCTGAAGCTCTAAGCGATCGGGCTTTATTCCCTCGCTAGCCATCAAGCCTCGTAAAGAACCCCGCAATTTTGGATCTTGCAATTGGTAGTTTTTTAAAAGCAATCGACTCGATGGCACAGCACGCATCAATGCTGCCCAACAACTCAACACAGCGCGGCTGAATTTAGCGGCATGGTTAAAACTGCCGAAGGTAACCCAGCCACGGCTGAGGCATGGAGGATCAACAACTTCCGGCATCCAAGGCACAGGCTGGTAACACCAACGCCCATTGGCCATTTGCAATAGCGGTTCACAAAAGCTGGCCGCCTCCGGGGATCCAGGTGGCACCACCAAGGAATCCACAAGCACACCATCCACGGCGGTAGTCATGCCCGTGCTAGCCCAATAACCCAACCAGCTCAATTGCAGGGGGGCCGGCCTCAGCGCTAATACAGCTAGGCGGCTGCGGGCGGTGTGTCCGCCTAACTCGATTAGCACATCAAGTTGATCGGATTGAATCTGTCTTGCGACCTGCGGATCTGCTGCAGCCACCACCGAGCGCCAGGTTCCGTAGGCCTGCAGAATATGGCTGAGCCAGTCGCTACGGAGGCTGTTGTCGTAAAAGAAAAGTTCCAGATCGCTGCGGCCCGAAAGAGCCAAAACCAGGGGTAGGAGGAGCAAACCCACCGGGTGCTGGCAGAGATCGGCGGAAAGGAATCCGAGCCGCAATGGTGCATCGGTGAGCCTTTTGAAAGGCGGTGGGGGCAAACGGGGTGGTTGAGGCTGAATTTCAGCAAACCAAGCACGTGCTTCAGCAAGGGCGAGATTAGCCGTTGCATCTGTCTGATAAGCCAGAGCCATTAAGTAATTGGAACTTGGCGGCAACTGCCGATATAGAGCCAGACTTTGCTCCTGGCGCAGGGTCTGCAGCCAGAGGCTGGCGAGATTGAGAAGGGGTCCGTGCGACTGGGGATTCAGCTGATGACACCAGATCAAAAGCTCTTCTACTCTGCTGAGATGGCCGATCTGAAGCAATAGAGCTGCAACATCGAGCACTGCAGCAGGATTGTTGGCCCAGCCTCGCAACAGCGCCTCCAGCGCAGCTTCAAGTTCTTCAAAAGCCGCTGTGCTCGCAGCATGCTGAATGCATTTCAGCGTGTTGTGCCAAGGGGGCTCACCACCCTGGCTCATGGGATAGGCATCAGGCGTGCAGTGGCGTAGTGCAAGGCGTCTTGCGGCCAAACTTCACAGGTGGCGAGGGCCCAGAGATCGAAAGCGGCTGGTCGTGTGAGGCTTGCTGTTTGGTTAAAACCAGCAGCCTGCAACGTTCCCACTAAAACTTTCTCGGTGAACCCACAACGATGAGCCATGTAATGGTTACCTTTCTGAAGAGAAGCGCGATGGCCGTAAATAATATCCAATGGTGTGATCGGGCCCGCGGGGCTCGCATAGGCCGGCTCTGTGAGCTGATCAGCAACAACCAAAGCGCACACTGATCGCAGATCCGGGCAAGTGATTAAGGCAAAGCCGGAGGGTTTAAGTACACGGCGGAATTCAGCCAAGGCCAAGCACACCTCGTGTGGATAAAGGTGCTCAAGGTTGTGGGAGGAATACACGGCATCTACAGAACTGTTATCCAGCAGAGCTATTTCAGTGATGCTGCCAACAAGATCTGGCTCTACAGCAGGATCGATGTCGTAGCGAATTTCTTGCCATCCAAGGCCAGCGAAGGGGGTGCTGTCTACCCGCTTGCTGCCGCAGCCCACATGCAGGAAGATTCCATGTTGCGGTAGATCATGGCTCATGCGTAAGGCCTTGCGCGACCTTGATATTATATGGATGAATAATTACTCAACATGTAGTAAGGCCGTTTTATAACATGGCCAATTGGTTTAAATATATCCTTAGCTCCGGCGATACAGAAAGCAGCTTGTATTAGAAGTAGATGATCCATTAAGAGTATTTAGCAAACTAAAATAATTAGGTACGTTAGATTTTGCTGTTGAAATGCTAGAAATGTTCGATTGCAACTAAAGCTATGCAACTATATCACTATTCCATAGCGAACAGCAAAGCAGTTGAATGAATATATTAAAAATAAATAGAAAATGGGCATATGTATGAAACTATTTGCGTGGGTAACGACGTTTATGAATAGATCAATACAAATCAAGGCTCGTAAGCGATAATCATCAGAGCTATGCAATAATTGCAAACATATTGTTGCCTGAAGCAATTGTTTCAAGCCCCTGCAAGGTGATGTCGATCATATCAACTACTGTATATCCACCATCGTATACATTCTGAGATTCAGCATTTCCGTGAACAACAGGAACCCTGCCCCTGCTGTTACCTGTTTGCGTGTAAATCCAAGTATGATTAATGCTTCCGCGTATCGCTTGAGTGTAGTTAGTCGTGAAAAATACAGTAGCGCCTGCGTCACCAATATCATTATGTGAAAGATAGTCTATCATCATCGCCGCATGATTATCCCCCTCAACCGGATGACTACCAGTGAACTTGCCCACCGACGATATTGTGTGA
>Ga0247844_1005997_pt1 | contig 14941 bp, 16 predicted proteins | sample LaCtaG_FD_192421 | JGI IMG/M metagenome (GOLD analysis project Ga0247844, IMG submission 192421) | Freshwater microbial communities from meromictic Lake La Cruz, Castile-La Mancha, Spain - LaCruzMarch201714.5m_1 | ecosystem: Environmental > Aquatic > Freshwater > Lake | place: Spain: Castile-La... | reverse complement strand
GGGGTGAAACCGTCTCTCAGTAGAGAGAGCTTTAATTTTTATCAGACCTAAGATATAGAGCCCCATTACAATCATAATGATTGCACCGATTATACGTAAATAAAATTTAAACTGGATAAATTGATTTATGAGCAGTGCAGAAGAGAGACCCATAGCAATAAAAATGATACCAAAACCGATAACAAAAGCAATGATATTCAAAAGGTGTGAAAATCTGTGTTTTTTCTCATTTTTGGCAAAAAATGCGAGGTACATGGGAAGCAGCGGTAAAATACAGGGGGAAATAAAACTCAATATTCCAGCGATAAAAGCTGAAAAGTAGCTGATTTCAAACACTATTTTTGCGTTACCAATTCAATTTGATATCCGTTTGGATCTTTAATAAATGCAATAATAGAATCTGGTTTCCCTTTTAATGGTCCTGCAGGACGCGTTACAGTCCCCCCTTTTGCTTCAACCTCTTCGCACGCTTTATACACATCCTCAACTGCCATTGCAAGATGACCAAAAGCATTTCCGAGTTCATAAGACTCAGTTCCCCAATTATAAGTCAGTTCAATACATGTTTCGTTATGACGGTCCGAGCCATATCCTAAAAAGGCGATGGTGTACTTGTACTCCTCATTGACCATAATATCTAATATTTTCATTCCTAAAACTTGAGAGTAAAACTCAATACTCTCGTCTAAATTGTTAACGCGAATCATAACATGTGCAAATTTCATAATGCCTCCATAAAATATAGTATATCCCTATTATATCAAAAAAAGAGTAAAAGTAGAGTAGTAAAAATATTAATTTTAGTATAATTTTATAAAAATCATCACAATACCGATTAAGTTTGGTATAATATAAAAAAATGTCAGAAAGTGTGGGGCAGATGAAAAATCAAAATGTTGAAAAAAATGTGGAGCTAAGAATTGACTACCACTTTCATCCAAATTTGAATAAATCGGAGCTAAAAGCTATCGAAATGGCCCATAAATGGTGGCAGACACTCCAAGAGGTTGGTGTGAATGTCGTTTTGATAACTGAGCATATCTATAAAAATCCAAAGCGTGCCTATGAAATTATGAAACGTACTATGCCTAAGGAAATGGTCTGTTTTCCTGGGATGGAGTATCTTACCAAAGAGGGGATAGATTTAATTTTGTTTTCTCAAAGTGAGTCGCTTTATGAGTATCAAGAGTTAACACCGTATAATCTCACTTATGAGGAAGCTATTATCTTTATAGAGAGTCACCCAGATATTCATGGATTTATAACGCATCCCTATGTACCAAGTAAGACGGGGATTATAAAAAATCTTGGGTATGAAAAATTTCAATATTATTTAAAACGTTTAGGAGCTTTAGAGGTTGTCAGTGTTGGAGGGATGCAACATGTGATAAAACTTTTAAAGGCATTGGATAATGCGCAGATAATTTCCAAAAAACTCTCTATTAAACAGAGATTTAAAGTGCGGAGCAGTATGAAAGTGCCTGAGTTTGATTATCATCTTCATGATTTGAAATTTATTGCAGTCGGTAGTGATGCACACCATTTTAGTGAGCTTGGTAATTATTTAGCGGTATCCTCTCCAAGTAACGCCCTTTCGGATATTTTTAATACCATCATTAGCTCGAAAGAGGGAAAAATTCACATGAACTACCATGGGCATCTTGAAAAGCATCCCCATATTGGAGTATTGAGATCAGGAGTAACTGTATTTAAAGAGTATTTGATGAAACAACCTTTTAGAATGAAGAATAAATAGGGAGATAAAATGCTAGAAGAGTTTTATGATGTGATTATTGTTGGGGCAGGCCCTGCAGGATTAGCGTGCGCAGCAGAGTTTATTGGAAGTGATAAAAAAGTTTTAGTCTTAGAGAAAAATGAGGTGATAGGGCCCAAAATTTGTGCTGGAGGGATTACAGGTCAAAATAGTGTTATTGACCTCTCTAAGTATGATAGAGCGCTTTCATTCAGAAAACAAATTGTTAAAATAGGTGAAATGAAACGTAAACTGGTTTTAGACTCTCCCATTTATATTTTAGATAGGGCTGATCTAGGAAAATTTCAATTAGCAAAACTAGAGGGAGCAGAAAACATTTGTATCCGACGCAGTGAGCGCTTGGTGAAAATAGGAAAAAATTTTATAGAGACAAATAAGAGACACTATCATTTCACCTATTTAGTGGGTGCTGATGGGAGTAATTCGAGTGTTAGAAAGCATTTAAACCTGCCAAACTATATGAGCTATGGCCAATATTTTGAAGTGGTGGAAAAGCGTTCTGAACTGATATGGAATTTTGACTGTAAAAAATATGGCGTCGGGTATATTTGGGAGTTTCCACAAGTTGACAAGGTGACAGTAGGTGTTTATTATGAGTTGGAGTATCTTTCGCATGAAAAAGCCCGAAAGGAACTCTTTGCTTATATGAAACAAGAGTATCCGGCAGTTGATTTTTCAGCACTTAAATTATATGGAGCTCCTATCAATACAGTGTATAGTGGCTATAAGTTTGATTCGATTTACCTTGTTGGAGATGCGGCAGGATTTACTTCTTTGACTACGGGAGAGGGGATTGGCTATGGACTTGAGAGTGGAAGCGCTGTGGGTAGAGAAATTTTAGAAGGGGTTTCGAAGGTGAGTGAGATTGAGCAACTTTTAAAATATAAAGGAAGACAGGAACGTGGATTAGAGAGTTTGAAGCGAAAGGGAAAATGGGCAAATCTGTTTTTACATCTATTTTTTGCACTTTTAAAAACACGAAAATTTCAAAAATATATTGGTAGCTAGGGGGGGGAATGGATTTATTGAAATATTCGATACCTAACTTTATTTTTGGTATAATTATGATGGTATATCCCATTGCATTGATTTTTATGAGTAGGTATATGATTTTTGCTCCAATACTATTTATTATTTTGAGTGGGATTGTTGATTTAATCATTGTAGGGCTCTTTATTTTTTTTATGTTTAGGTTCAATAAAAGCATTCGGAAAAATTATCGCATTAATTTAACCAGAATCATTGCCACAGTAGTTGTGTTATATTTTGCAATGATGATGCTTATTATTGTAATTCGATGTCTCTACGCGTATGATTTAGCAATGTTGACAGTGTCAATGATACTTCTATGTGAAACGATTTTCTTAGGAGTGGCACTCTGTTTTTATGCCATCAAACTTTTTAAAATAAGAAAATTTATTGAAACTCGAACTATAAAACGAGGCATTCTTATTTCTAGCTTCATTATTGGGTTTTCAGGAATTGCATTTATCTCTATTATAGGGTCAATTCTAGGTCCAATACTATTAGGGTTAAGCTTTATTCAAATGGGGTATATTTTTTATAAAATTAAGTAGAGATATAAATTTAAAAGCAGAGGAATAAATTCACAAAAAAAACATATACAAGTATTACAATATATTTAAGAATATGAGCGTGAAATTCATTCATATTTTCTCCCATAATTAGGAAACGAGGTGGCCCCCCCACCTCGTTTCTATTTGACCAATGATATAAAATAGATTATACTATAAAAAAGTGAGGTGAAGTGATGAAAAAAATTGCAATTATATGTGTTATCATTATAATAACATTCACTCTCTTTGGGTGCTTTAATCGAAAAACATTGGTAGCAAACTCACAAAATAGTGTGAAGTACTGGACAGTGGGTGCGGGTGGAAACTTTGCAACACTAGAGGATGCCTTAGCAAGCCCAGAGGTAGTAAGTGGCTCAAACATCTTAGTGTATAATGGAACTTATACAGTGAACTCTCCCATTACTATCACAAAATCTGTGAATATTTTTGGACAGTCACAATCGGGCACAATTTTTGAAACAGCGGGTACAAGCAGTGACCCAGTTGCGATGTTTAATATTCAAACAAATAATGTCCAGTTATCTAAACTTTCTATTTTAGACAGAAAAACGACGAATACTTCAGTAGAAACAGCTATTGTTGCGTCTAATCCGAGCACTACTGGAAGTTTGATTTCAGGTGTTAATATCAATAACTGTACCATTCAAATGGTTGAGTTTGGTGTATTTATGAGGGCAGGGAATTGGAACATTTCTAACAATACGTTTGTTTATGATTCATCTCTTTCTAATACAAAGTTTTATCCCATGGGAATTTATGCGGCTTATGGAAAGTGTACAATTTCAGGGAACACATTGATAAATCAAACAAATTATACAACTCCAAGATTTATTGAATTAACAGGTACTTCTGCCTATCAATCGACTGAAAATTTTAGTGGCACCCTCACCATCGAAAACAATATTGCGCAGAGTGGTCCATATTTTCAATTTTTCATTCAAAATAACTGGGCGGGTACTCCCGGAGGGTTTAACCTTGTATTTGAAGGCAATAGCGTTGTAGGAGGGCAATCCGTTCCGAGCAACAATTTTATCATTTTCTACCCTGGAAGTGCGAACAATGGAAATCTTTTGGGAAGTGTTACGTTGAAAAATAACACATTGGTCAATAATACCGATGCTAACACAGGGGGAAAAGGAATTATTGGAATAGATAGTGCAAGTGGTACCCCCATGGCTTTTAGAAGCTCCCCTTTGACTGTCTATACCTCTGGAAATACGGTTACGAATACCACTCTCTTCTATAGTGGCTTTGAGCAAGCAAATGGTAGTTCAAATGCAACAGTGGGGTACAATCCCTTAACAATAACGCCTGTGACTATCAATCAAATGAATAATTAAATGTAAAATGCACTGTATTGGGACATAAAACTCAGATAATAATAAGGTGATAGTTTGATAAATAAATCCCCATCCTTGTATGCAATGCATACAAGGATGGGGGGAGATTTTACATACAATTTGAAAAATTTTCAATGATATAAGTTGGTTCAAATGAGTAATTTTGAATATCTGTGCGCCCCATTGCACCTGTTAACATAAGTGCCGTAGAGATATTAGCATTATAACCACACTGTATATCAGTATCCATTCTATCTCCATATATGATACATTCAGAATGTGAGATTTTAAGCTCTTCGATGAGGTTTAGTATACCAAGAGGGCTGGGTTTTCCAAAAATAATTTCAGGTGATATCCCCGAAGCGGTCTCGATTGCTTTAATCATGGCACCAGCACCAGGGAAAAGCCCGCGTTCAATAGGAATAGAGGGGTCAGTATTCGTCGCAATAAACTTTGCCCCTCGTTGAAGGAGAAGCGATGCTGCGGCGACATGAGAGTATGTTGCGGTTCTAAATATTCCTGCGAGAACTAAATCACAACGAATGGAGTCGTCATTTAAAATTGTATCTAAGGGAATGGTATCATTGATAATCTCAATCCCATTCTCTTTTAACGCATCGCGTGCACCAAGTTCTCCAAAGAGAAATGCGGTTTTAAAGCTTTTTTTAGAAAAAAACTCTTGTGCAATGGAAGCGCTACTGATGATTTGTTCTTCATGTGTGACATATCCAAGTTGAGTGATTTTTTCAGCAACACTTAGACGTGTTTTGGAGGAATTATTGGTAAAAAAGTAGACTTTATCTCCACGATGTGTTAAAAAATTAAGATACTCAATGGCGTGAGGAATGGGGGAGTTTCCAAGATAGATCACCCCATCTAAATCAAAGATATGGACTTTAAACTGTCTCATAATAGCTCCTTTTAAAAATGGTTTTATTATATTATAATTTATTTTTGAAATAAATACAAACAGTTTACATTTTTGGTGAAATACACTATAATGAATTATATGTTTTTTAAATAGGGGGGGAAATGTTTTTGTTACATGCTATTGATGCAGGTATACTCGGAATTGTGGAGGGGGTAACTGAATTTTTGCCCATCTCTTCAACAGGTCATTTGATTATAGTTAACCATTGGATTCATTTTGGTGGAAATTTTACAGAGTCATTTGATGTTGTGATTCAACTAGGAGCAATCCTGTCAGTTATCGTATATTTTTGGAAGAGGCTTATTCCAACTAAGAGTGAAAAAGTGGTTTCTAATCAAGGAAGTTTTATATCTCTTTGGTCAAAAATCATTGTTGCCATTATTCCAGCCATTATATTAGGATTGCTTTTTGGAAATATCATAGAACACTATCTGTTCAATCCTATTGTGGTTGCCATTATGCTGATTATTGGTGGAATTATTCTTATTTTCATTGAGGGGAAGAAGAGAGTGGTAAAAATATCTACCCTTAAGGAGTTAACGCTTCCTAAAGCGTTTGCCATAGGATGTATACAGTGTTTTGCTATGATTCCAGGGACTTCAAGGTCAGCGAGCACCATTATTGGTGGGATGATATTGGGAGGGAGTAGAGAGGTTGCAGCGGAGTTTTCATTTTTCCTAGCAATCCCAACAATGGTATTAGCCTCTGGGTATACCTTGATGAAACATGGTGAGAAATTTTCACATTCACAAATTGCGCTTCTTGTGATAGGATTTATCGTTTCATTTATTGTCGCTTTAGTGGTCATTAAAGAGTTTATGAGTTTTATACAAAAGAATGATTTTAAAGGGTTTGGGTACTATCGAATAGGGCTAGGGATTATCATTTTGGTTCTTTTTGGTTTACATATATTATAAAAAAGGCTTTGTTAAAGAAAATAGTTGTTTTGAATTTAAACGTCCTTGAGATTTTACGTTAAACGTAAGACGAAATTGAGCTTAGAAGTTGAGCACTGTTTGAGCAAAGCGAGTTTGCGAGACATCTTAGCAAAATGAGTTTGGAGTAGTAAAATCTTCTGGACTAGACTTTTGGTTACTTTGGGGCAATGCCAAAGTGACAAAAAAACGAATTTTGAATTGTAATCTTTAACGACTATCTTGTTAAATATAGCCTAAAAAAATTAGGAGGAAACTATGAAACATATCACATCGCATTTAAAAGAGCATTTTGAAGGGGTGAAGGGGCATCTTGATGAGGTTAGAGGCCAGTTAGAAGAGCGCGTAAGTGCAGTATCTCAAAAAATTCAAAATAGTATGGCAAAAAAAGAGGAGAAATCCCTTGATGCAGATTTTGAACCGCTTGCAGATATGTATGAAACTGAAGATGCTTTTGTGGTTGAAGTTGAGCTTTCAGGTGTTGAGAAGGAAGATGTTGCTTTAACACTTTCTAAAGAGAGTTTCACTGTTCGTGGTGAGAAAAAAGCGAAAAATACCATTAAAGAGATTTATCAAGAAGAGCGGGATTATGGGAAGTTTTTTAGAGTTTTTCCTATTCCAACACTTGGAGATGAAAAAACTTTAGCCGCTGAGTTCAAAAATGGGCTTTTAACAATTACCATCCATAAAAAAGAGGTTGTTGTAGAACCCGTAATAGAGATTGAGATAAAATAGGGGAAGCAATGAAAATTGAGTATTCAGCAGGTGCCGTTGTGTACCGTGTAAAATCAAGTATGGAGTATCTGCTTATCAAGCATAAAAATGGAGGACATTGGGATTTTCCAAAGGGGCATCTTGAAAAGGGAGAGTCTAACATTGTTGCAGCAAAGCGTGAAATTTTAGAAGAGACAGGTATTGAGGTGGATTTGATACCTGATTTTGTAAGACGTGTTCAGTACTCTCCTAAAACGCATGTGAATAAAACGGTGACGTTTTTTTTAGCCAAGGCTCTTTCAGAGAGCTGCACCATTCAAGCAGAAGAGGTATTAGAGGCAAAATGGTTGCCGTACAAGGATGCTATTGCAATGCTAAGCTATATCAGTGCGATGAATATTTTAAGAGATGCTCATGATTTTTTACAAAACAGTAAGCAAGAGATTGTTCATGACATTTCTCCTACATTAAGCAATAGAACAGCGGTATATCCCGGGGATATACCATTTAAAAGAACCATTGCGTGTAGTTTCGAAAAAGGGGATAGTGTGAACCTTTCAAGTGTGGAGTCAACACTGCACGTTGGCGCTCATGTTGATGCACGTTCTCATATGAAATCGTGTGATGCAACACTAGAGAAAGATAGTCTAAACTATTATATCGGAAGAGCTCAAGTTCTTGATTTAAGCGATATTTATATCAAAAGTGGGGTCATTTCAGTAGATATGTTAAAAGAGTATTATATTCATACACCACGTATTTTGATAAAAACCAATAGTTGGTTGAATAGAGAGTGTTTTGAAAAAAACTATGTGGCACTTTCTAAAGAGGCAATAGAGTACCTTTACTACAAAGATGTGGTACTATTAGGGGTCGATACGCCAAGTGTAGACAACGAAAAGACGGGTCTTTCTACCCATCATGCGTTAGCAGAGTTAGATATGCGTGCATTAGAAGGCATTACTCTTGAAAATGTAGCGGAAGGGGAGTATGAACTTATAGCTCTGCCCTTGAAAATCGAGGGTGGGGATGGAAGTCCTGTCCGTGCGATACTGCGTAAATGGAGTGAGTAAATTTTCGAATTATTAAGATATTTAACAGGAGAACCCATCACAAAGGAGGGTTCTCTTTTGCTTATATTAGAGATAAGTAGCACTTTTTTCTTCATTTTGGTATAATATGAGGTAGTATATGATATTTTAATACAAAAGAGAAATGAAACGATAGAGTAAGGAGAGGCGATGAATAAAAGAGAGTGGTTCAGAATGGAAAATGCTGGTAAGCTTTATGGCTCAGTTATTTCCGAACGTACAACGACATTTTATCGATTTTCAGTAACATTGAAATCCCCTGTTGATGTCTCAATTTTGACCGTAGCACTTGAACTGACGTTCAAACGTTTTCCTTATTTCAATGTGATACGCAAAAAGGGTTTTTTTTGGAACTATTTTGAAAAAAATAGTATGGTTAGAGTGGTGGAGCAAGAGAAGTTTTATCCTTGTACTCACAGTGATGATGAACAGTATCCTTTAAATGTCTTCTATTTCAACTCAAGAATTTCACTCGAAATTATGCATGGGTTAACTGATGGGTATGGAGCAACCACATTTTTAAAAAAATTGATGGAAGTATATGCTGCGTTGCTTTTAAATTTTGAGTATTACTCAAATTATTATACAACACTTTTTGAAGCTGAAATTGATGAGTTAGAAGTTGAAGATGGGTTTATCAATAATCATATTCGCCGTTTTCACCTGCCGTCACAAAAGGCACGAAAAGCCATGCATCTCCCTTTTAAAAAGAATAAAAAAGGGGTGTACTACGTTACGACGGGATATATTGATGTTAAAACAGTTAAGAGTGAAGCGAAAAAATACGGGGCGACCATATCGGAATATCTGCTAGCGCTCTATTTTGAAACGCTGTTTGATTATATTAAAAAGCAACCCTATTTGAAACGAAAACTTTTAACAAAAAAGCCCGTGTCATTGAATGTTCCTGTTGATTTAAGAAGTTTTTATCCAAGTAAGACTATGTGGAATTTTTTTATCACAATCATTCCAACCATTGAGACAAAATATGGGTATTATGAGTTTGATGAAATTATTGATTATGTGAAGTATTTTTTTAAGTCAAAAATTCATAAGCGCTTTTTAAACTCAGAAATTAAACAAGTTATAGCACACAGCAACAATATTTTCAATCGATTAATTCCACTTATGCTTAAGGATATGATACTGCCTATCTTATATAGCAGAATTGGGGAGGGGACCTATACCAGTGGGTTTTCTAATTTAGGGTTGATGAAATTTGATGAAGAGGCGGATAAACTCATAGAAACCCTTGAGTTCTATCCTCCACCGAGCGATTTGAATAAAATTAAGGTGGGGGTCATTGCCGTTAAAGATAAAATTGCGATTACTTTTGGGAGTTTGTGCCATGATACTGAGATTGAGAAGATGTATTTTAGAAAACTAGTAGCGCAGGGAATTCCTGTGAAAATTGAGAGTAATAGGGGGTAATATGGCGTATTGTGCAAAGTGTGGTGTTGAATTAGACAAAGAGGTAGAGAGATGTCCTCTATGTAATTACGCAGTGCCAAGTGACCTATATCAAGAGAGCGAAGCAAAATTTCCTAAAGCTATAGCCTCTTATGAGGAGCGGTCAAAAAAACGAAAAGTACGTATTGGGATTGTTACTTCATTTGTTTTTATCCTTCTCATTTTAACGATGTTTTTATCCAATATAAAAAGCAGTCATGAGCTGAGTTGGGCAAAGGCTACCAACATCTCACTCTTTCTAGCATGGATTTCAATTTTAATTTTACTGAGATACAAAAAAGGGAAAGAGTACTGGACAGCAACAAAGTTTTTTGCTATTTTAGTTATTTTCTTTATTCTTCTTGATTTGAAAGATGGGGTTTTAAATAGTGCATTGATGCTTGAACTCTCACTGATAATATTTATCTATATTTTTGCTTTAATTGCAATATATCTATACAAGAGATTAGGAATAAAGAATATATTTTTAGTCATAGCAGTTTATTTTATCATTGTTGAGATTTTACTGGTATTTATTGATATTGCAGTGGGAATCTATCTTTATGAGAGTTTTAGAGTAACTTTTTCGCTCTATACATTGATTCCAATGGTGGGACTGTGCATACTTTCCCTATACTTTCATTACGATATGGCTGAGGAACTTAAAGAGAGTGTTAAAAGAAAGTTACATTTTTAATGCATGGGGGGCAGATGGAAAATTTTTCAAATAAAGTAGTTTTGATTCACGGATACAATAAATCAAAAAGTGATATGAAATTTTTAGGCATTGAATTGACAAAATTTGGGTATGAGGTATTTTATGCGAATCTTCCATTACGATTTCAAACGGTAGAAAATGCTGAGGATATTTTTGAAAAACAGATGGATGAGGTCTATTCAAAGTTAGGTAGTTTAGAAAAAGTACATCTCATTGGACATAGTACTGGTGGGCTGGTGATTCGTCAATATCTTGAAAAAGGGATAGAAAACAGGAGTCGTATAGCAAGAGTTGTGATGATAGCGACACCTAATCATGGAATTACTTTAGCAGATAAAGCAGATAGTAGTAAAAAGAAAATCTTAGCCATGTTTACTCAGCTTTTTAAAACAGTTAAATCTTTGAAAACGGATACGGCTTTAGCTCAAAAAGTGAAATATGAGTTTGAAATTGAGGCTGGAGCCTTGGCAGGAAATCGATGCAATCTACCCCTTGGGAAGTATGAAGAAGGTGTAAATGATGGGTTGGTATCCATTTATTCGGTCTATATGGTTGGCCTATCAGATTTCAAGGTCCTTCCCTATGGACATAAGGATATTCACTATAAGATGAGAACAGTGACCCTTGTGGATAATTTTTTAAAAAATGGTAAATTCGATAAATAAGTTGCTTTTGAGGCTATATTTTTATCTTGAATTTTGGTATAATTGAGAGAAAGAATTAAATATTAAGGAGTACAAATGAATAGAGAGATTAATGGGCTATTTCCTTTAACGATTGTATTGAGCTATTGTGTTGCGATAATGATGATTGTGTACGGGGTGATGATTTATAACAATTTTTTTGAAACGATAGCAACAGTAGCAATGGTTCTGATTATAGTTCTTGCTATAATATATGGGGTGCTGACCACCTTGCTTTTTGTTAGAAACAAAGTATTAGAACATGTATATATTTGGGTTTCTACTTTCATCGGGGTGATATTATTGCTTGTTGAACTGAGTCAAGGGTTTAAATTTTCTCCTCTTATGGTATATGGGATTATCATATGTCTTCTCTTTTTGGGATTCAATATTTTTATGCATGCCAATTATTTTGTGAATGGAGAGGTGTTAGGGAGTATTTTTAAAGGGGCACCACTGAGTGCAACACCGCGCTCAATGCCTAACAGTTTAAAAGGAACATCTAAATCGAATATTAAAGTTAATATTAATAAAAAGAAGAAATAGAGGTGCGCTGTGGCAAAAGAAATTATCACATTACAGTATATTTTAACGGTTGAAGATCAATTGACGTATCATAAGTACTTAATGTCGAAAGATGAAGTGATTGCAAAGACAGTAAAAAAAAATAGAATGATATTTACGATTATTTGTATTGTGTTTGCGGTTGTAGGTACCTATTGGGAAGCTAAATCTGTTGAGTTTACCCCAATGATAATCGCCATAATAGTTGGAGCAATTTTAGGGTATGCTGTATCGAGTTTATTGAAAAGTATCATAGAAAAGAGCTATATGAAGTTGGTTCGCAAAAAAATAGATGAGAGCCGAGGAAACAGAGATATTGCTTTAGAAATAACCCCATTAAAAAAGGGACTTCAAGTGGTCTCACCAGATAAACCCTTGTTAGTTTCTTGGGAGAGTATCGTTGATGTTGTTGAGACGCCTGCTCAGATTTTACTTTTTTTTGGTCCTGTCAATGCTTTTATCATTCCTAAAAAAGGATTGGATATAAAAGGGTTGAGTGATTTTAAGGTAGAAGTAGAAAAGCAGTGTGAGAAATTCAAAAATAGGAAAAATTTAAACAAATAGAGAGAAAGCACACTTGAAAAAGGGTGCTTTTTTACAAAGGAAAACATGAATATTAAAAATATGCTGACAAGTGAGATAGATTTTAATGATGTTAAGGTGTTTTTTTATGTTGCAACCTTTTTAAGTTTTACCAAAGCTTCTGAAATACTCTATATTACACAAAGTTCTGTGTCGGCTCGTATAAAAAGATTAGAAGAATCCTTTAAATACAAACTTTTTGTAAGGGAGAAAGGGAGAGTGACTCTCACAAAAGAGGGCGAGGAACTTTTAAAAGTTGTTGAAAAATTTATGGATAGTATGGATACATTACAGAAGAGATTCACCATGAAGTCACAATCGCTCACCATGGCTTTGACACATGGAGAGTTTCATAAGTACTCACAATTTTATCGCAATTTTCATAAAAATTATGCTTTTTTATTTGATGAGGTGAGTGTGACTTATGGGGATTTAGATGAAAATATTACCAATTTATATAGGGGAGAGATTGAGTGTTTTCTCTCTTTAAAACAAGTTGTTCAAGAGGGATTGATTTCTATTGCTGTTGACACATTTGAATTAGCATTGATTGGTGCACAAAATTTTGTCCAAGAAGAGCCATTTACCCTCTTTTATACCGATCAACATCTTCTTACGTTAGAAGAGATAAAAGGATTGGCAAGTGAAATAAAAGGAGAGCCGACATTTGTTGATATTACATCAAGTGTGAGTTCTCATTTACAAGAGATTATCGAAAGTAACCATTTAAATGCAGTGCTTCTTGTATCGCTTGAGGTGATGAAGCGTATACCAAACTCTATTTTAATTAGAACGTTTCCAAAAGTAAATGTCTATTTTACATTTAAAAGTAATCTTGCAGAGGAAAAACGCAGAAAGTTTTTAAGTTTTGCCTTGTAGATTTTTTTAGATAAATAAAAATATAATACATAAAGTGCCTATAATTTTAGAGAAAACTCTAAAATTATAGGCACTTATTTAGTTATCGTATAATACGATGGAGTGAACGTAAAATACAATTTGAAATAAATATTATTTTATGATATTATTTAGACATCTAATAGGGGTGTAAAAATATATTAATGAATGTAAAAAAGGTAATTTGTCATGCGATATGAGAAAAATAGTACCTATTAGGAAAAGTGACTTTATAAATTAATGAAAAGGAGGGGAGAGATAGAGTAAATATAAGGATATGAAAAAAATTATTTGAATATTGAATAAGGAGGAAATGATACATAGGTATCAATGAATAAAAATGAGCGAAAAATTAGAACAATGGAAAAAAATAGCTGAAAAAGAGTCAGCAGGGATGAAAACAACGTTAGAGGCATTAACAACAAAGACACAAGAGGGGATAAATGTTAAGCCACTATATACTAAAGAGGATTTAGAAGGGTTAGAGGTTGTAGACACATTGCCTGGAATCTCTCCATTTGTGAGAGGACCAAAAGCAACCATGTATACAGGGCGTCCTTGGACCATTCGTCAATACGCTGGATTTTCAACAGCAAAAGAGTCAAATGAGTTTTATAGAAGAAACTTAGCAGCAGGTCAAAAGGGACTTTCAGTAGCGTTTGACCTTGCGACACACCGTGGATATGATTCAGATAATGCCCGTGTTGAAGGAGATGTTGGAAAAGCAGGCGTGGCAGTTGATAGTGTTGAAGATATGAAAATTTTATTTGATAAAATTCCTTTAGATCAAATGTCAGTCTCTATGACGATGAATGGTGCTGTAATTCCAGTGCTAGCGTTTTATATCGTAGCAGCTGAGGAGCAAGGGGTATCTCAAGAGCTTCTAACAGGTACGATACAAAATGATATTTTAAAAGAGTATCTATGTAGAAACACATACATCTATCCGCCAAAGCCTTCTATGAGAATCATATCCGACATCATTGGATACTGCTCTGCGAATATGCCAAAGTACAACACCATCAGTATCAGTGGATACCACATAGGAGAGGCAGGAGCGAACTGTGTTCAACAGGTTGCCTTTACCATTGCAGATGGAATTGAGTACATCAAAGCAGCCATTGCCGCTGGGTTAAAAATTGATGATTTTGCCCCAAGACTTTCATTCTTCTTCGGAATTGGGATGAATCTCTTTATGAATGTTGCAATGCTTCGAGCAGCAAGATACCTTTGGAGTGAGGCTGTAGGAAGTTTTGGAGGAAGTGAAAAATCTAAAGCGCTTAGAACACATTGTCAAACTTCAGGATGGAGCTTAACAGAGCAAGATCCATACAACAATATCATTAGAACTACAATAGAGGCCCTTGGTGCAACACTTGGTGGGACACAATCATTGCATACCAATGCATATGATGAGGCGTTAGGACTTCCGACAGATTTCTCTGCAAGAATTGCAAGAAATACTCAAATCATCATTCAAGAGGAATCAGAAATTTGTAAGACTGTTGATCCCCTTGCAGGTTCATATTATGTTGAGAGTTTAACGGATCAAATTGTTAAAGAAGCAAGAAAAATCATTAAGAAAATTGATGAAGTAGGGGGAATGGCGCAAGCGATTGAGCAAGGACTTCCTAAACGTATGATTGAAGAGGCAGCAGCTGAAAC
>Ga0247844_1005994_pt1 | contig 14960 bp, 8 predicted proteins | sample LaCtaG_FD_192421 | JGI IMG/M metagenome (GOLD analysis project Ga0247844, IMG submission 192421) | Freshwater microbial communities from meromictic Lake La Cruz, Castile-La Mancha, Spain - LaCruzMarch201714.5m_1 | ecosystem: Environmental > Aquatic > Freshwater > Lake | place: Spain: Castile-La... | reverse complement strand
CGCAGCGCCTGAGCCTTTCGATGTCTCAGCAGATAGGCCACATGATTCCCCTCCACACCGCAGCCACGCAGCCACACATTCAGCCGCTCGTGCAGCTCCAGCGCCGCCGTCTTGTGCTTGCAGCCAAAGAGATTGCCACCCGCCGCGCCCAGCCTGCCCAGCAAGCTCGCCACCTCCGCAGAAACCGGCGTCCGCACCGCATTCCCGCCCTTCTTCGCCGGGATGTCCAGCAGCCCGCCGAAGTCGCACAGATCCGCCTCCGCCATCTTCCAGTCCAGCGCCATGCGCGACTTCCAAAAGCTCATCTCCTCAGCACTCAGCACCGCCAGCGCCTCAGCATCCAAAGCCCGCAGAGTCCCCGGCCGCACACCCGTCTCCTCACAAGCACGGAAGAACGCATAAAGCTGCTCATCCTCACCCATCAGCGCAGGCAGTCGCCGTTCCACCTCAGCCATCACAGCCGCCGGGATCTCTTGATGCCCCTCAGGGCACGGCAGATCCACAGGCAGAGGCTCCATAAAATCCCCCAGCTCAGGCACCGTCAAATCACGCAGCACCTTCAGTCGGCTCTTCTCACCGAAGATCGAGCGCGCAGACACCAGATAAGTTTGGATCGTCGTATTCCACGCCGCCTCAGTCACCTCATCCACCGCCTTCAGCTTCCGTTCTGCCGCCAGACCACGCAGCAGAGCCCATCCGCCCGTCGGCATATTCTTCCCCGCCCCCAGACCCAGCCAGCCGCGGCGGCCCGCCTCCTGGCGCATCTCAGCCCACGTCATCAGCAGCTTCTGAGTCAGCTCATCCCACTTCGCCCGCTCGATCTCCCGGCCAGTCACCTGCTCATAGATCGCAGAGAGCATATTCACCCGCTGCCGCCGGTCCGTTGGTCCCCGCTGCAAATACACAGCCAGCACCTCAGAGATGGACGCATACTGCTTTGGCTTCAGCCACTCCTGAGTCCGCTTCAGATCCCCCTCGCGCAGAGCCTTCGCATACACCGCCAGCTCCAGATCAGCCCAGCGCCTCACATCACGCTGGCACCCCTCCACAGCGCAGTTAGACCGCACCTCCGCCGGATTCCCCTCCACAGCCAAACAGCGTTCACAGATCGGATACAGCCGTGCAGTCACCCGCTTTTGCTCACCTGGAAGACAGAATCTCACCACCCAATTCGGGTCAAACTCACGCACCCCAGGCACTTTCCAGCGATTTTCAGGCTTAGCTTGGCGGATGAGATGATAGCTTCCAAGGGTGGTTTTCATAGTGCTAGACTCACCACTAGACACGCCTAGCTCATAAATCAACATAAAACCGAACAACGAAAACCGCCCCAAGAAACCCCCGCCAAACAGACCCGCCCACAGCTCACGCCTTGTGATTGCAGGGTTTCAGCGCTGGAAGCCTTTGTTTTACAAGCTTCGGTGAAGTGGTTACCCCTCAAGGACTCGAACCTTGAACAACAGAGTCAGAAGGCTGTGTGTGGCAGCATAACTACCCCATTCTATAAGGCTTCCAGCGCGAAATGTAAACCGCTAGACAGACAGCTAGACTTCAATTCATCGCCTGATTCGCTCTCGTCAGTTCGGCGCGGGCGGAGGGCCTCAGCCGCCGACATCTCGCGCCGAAAGCCCAGCTTCGTCATGACTCGATTCAGGAACACGTTCATCGGCGCAAGTTATCTCACTTCGACTGATCCGCCACTCTCATTGCCGCCATGCTCTTGATGCGATCCGCCGAGTTCGAAATGAAGCGCTTCAATGGATCGCCTTGCAGCTTCATCAGCAGCTCGCGCTGATCGGTCAAAAAGGCCGCGTAGCCCTCGCCGACATACTTCTGATACTTCCATTCCGCTTCCCCGCCGAGAGCGTCGATGGTAGTCCAGGCATTGTTCACGAACACACGTTTATTCGTGCTCGGCACCGGCAGTTGAACTCCACGGGCCATCAGCTTGGAGAGAATCACATGCGCCACACCATGCTCGCCTTGCGTGTAGGTGCGGCTCCAGGGCTTGCGATCCTGCAAGATGGGCACACCCAGGATGTTCAGCTCTGGCCGCCCGCCTGCCAGATTGCGCCGCACCACAGGCACGTTGCGAATGAAGTCTTCAAAGATGCCCTCAGGCTTGTAGCGCTGAGGATCGGCCAGCAGATCGAAGTCTTTGACCAGCGTCGGGATGAACCCACCCGCAAAGTTGGCAGGCACCTTAGCCAGGCGTTCCACCAAATCTTCCTCAGGATTCGGGCCAAACTTATTGCCCCCCATCAGTTCAGCCAGGCCTCGCATGGCCGCCGCTTCCTTCACCTGCAGCATCCCCACACTGGCCGCTGCCAGCAGATGCCCAGTCATGCCCGCACTCTCCCATTTCTCGGGCGCAAAACGCTGTCTGTCCTGCATGTGGGCGACTGCCGCGACCAGGCCCGCCGTGGGCCATTGTTTGTAGCTCAAAGCCTCAATCTTGCCGTTCTTACGTCTCCAGAAACAGTGCCTTGGAATGCCAGCGGCCATGCGCTGCTTGACCTCATCGGGCGACAGATCCAGCCAGCCGCCCTCCGAATGCCAGCCTTCCTCCTCGTCATCTTTGCCAAGGAACATCGCCGCCAGACTCAGACCCAGCATGAGGCCAAAGATGTTCTTGCCCAGAAATAGCTGCTTCTGTGAAGCCGTAGCCCCGTGACCTAGCAGCTCCCGATGAATGAGCATGGTGCCTGGAATGTAGCTCACCGTGTCATTCGCAAAGTTGGCCCCAAAGCGAATGAACTTCACCCCCATCGCAGAGCGCATGGCGCCAGACAGAAACAACAGTAGCGCCCGCGCATGAGTATTGGCATACCCATCGGCATGGGCAGCTAGCAGCCTCTCCATGTGACCAAGCCCCATGTTCACACCTTCGTAAATCCCGCCAAACAACCCAGTCGGATCATTCTGGTAAGCAGCCTGATCGCCGATGAAGCTCGCTTCCTTGCGCTCCTCAGGCCGCAGACTGCCCGCCAAAATCTCCCGCTGCCGGGCTTGCAGATCAATGCCCTCCTGTCGTGTGGCCGGCACACGATCTTCCCCACCCAGCATCTCGCGTTTGGCCTGGGCCATCGCTGCCGCCTTCTCTTCAGCGGTAAAGCCCGCCTTGCCGTCATAGATCTCAGGATGCAGCGCCCGCGCTACCGCCATGGCACCGGCGGTGGTAGCCGTGTTGTTGATGTGATCCGCAGCCGCCATCAGTCGGCCCGTCCACATCATGACTGGGGCCATGCCCCATTTCTCAAACCAGTTGCCATCCTTCCACAGCGCTTCACCCAGAGGCACAGGCCGGAAGGTGCTTTCACCTTCCAGCGCTTTGTTCAGATCGGCATTGAACCGCTTCTGATAGCTGTAATCGCCTCGGACGAGGATATTCATAGCCTCAGGGAATGCCTGCCTGATCCCCCAAAACCATTGCTGCATCGCCTGGAAGGCGGCCCGTGGATTCTTCTGGTAAATTGCCAGCATCGCCGTTTGGATGGCCTGTGTGCCCAGGCCATTGGTTACACTCGCAAACGTGTCAAACATCGTCCGTGATCCACTCAGCACAGCCGCCACCCAATACGAGTTCAGCAGCTCAGCTAGGCTTCCACCTGTGGTCTTTTGCAGACTGCTCAGCAGCTCAGCCAGCTTGCGGTTTTGCATCAGGCCTTCAGGCAAAGCATAGGCTTCCTCAGCCAAAGTCCGCAGCTTGGCAGCGTCTGCCCCGCTGATCATCTTCAGGTTGTATTCCTGTGCCACCGCTTCACGGAAGGTCTCGCTATTCATCAGCCCCAGGTTGATGGCGCGTAGTAGCTTCGGCGCGGCCTTCTGGCTTTTCTGCCGGTCGGTGGCATCCTTCTCACCCAGCGCCCCGGCTTTCTCCAGCTCACGCAGGAAGACTTTCCGCCGCTCCCGCTGCCAGGCTTTGTCGAGTTCATTGGTCAAACCGACCACCTCCGCAGAGCTCAGATTGCGCAGACGTTCATCCTTGCGGAGGCGCGTGTAGATCTCCCTCTGCCGCTCCCGTTGCTGGCTTGGTAGCTCTTCAAAGATGGCCTGCCAGTTCATGCCTGGGAACATCTTCTTGCGTAGCTCATTCAGCATCCGGGCCAGAGAGCTCTCATCCTTCGCCATCTCACGCGCCGCCTGATCCGCTTCAAATTGCCGCATGGCCGCCCTGTCGGCAGCTTCACGCTTGGCGGTATTGAAGAGCCGGTCAGAGAGCCAGTCAGGCACGGCCAGAGCTTGCAGCCGCGCCCGGAAGGCCGCCGCCTCCAGAGGACTCACGATCTGATCACGGAAGGCTTGGTTGATGCTGTCACCACCGGGGGTGCGGTCCAGATCCTTCGAGCCCTGGCGTAGCCGCTCTTCAGTGCGGTAGATGAGCTGGCTAGCCGTGCGCTCCGCCCGTTCCAGGCGTGCTTTCTCGGCACGATAGATCACCATGGCCGCCTGATCCTGCGCTTCACGTTGCGCCGTCTGAAACATCCGGCCTGCCACTTCCTCGCCCACGTTCAGCTTAGCCAGCCGCGCCGCAAAGGATTCCCACGGCAGCGGATCGGTGACTTGATCACGGAAAGCGCGGTTGATCGTATCCGCGCCGCTGCCGTTCTTCTTCAGATCCTTGGAGCCTTGGCGTAGCCGTTCCTCCACACTGTAGATGAGTTGGCTGGCTCGGTTCTCAGCGCGTTGCTTCACAGCCTCTTCATCAGCTTCCTCACGCTTGCGGCCATTGATGCGGCGTTCCAGCTTCTTCGCCAGTTCCTCACCCCCGGCCTTGCCGCTCTTCTTCGCCGCTGCATCCACCTTGGCAGCACCGCCTTTGGCACCGCCTTCAAAGCGTTTGTCCATCACAGAATCCGCCCGATCGATCAGCAGGCTTTCCGCTGCCAGCACGGGCGCGATAGGCACAAGCTCCGCATTCATCACCGCACGCTGTCTCAAAGAGCGCGCACTCTCCCGGCCTGCATCCTGATACAGCCTCGCCGCCTTGTTCGCCAGCACTCGGGCCTGAGTGCGGGCAAACTCATCGCCGCGTTGCATGGCTGCCGTGGCACGCATCAGCGCTTGGCCGATGGCTTGTTGCCGCACATCCTCAGAGGGAATGCCGTCAGGCAGTTCTGAGGAGGCCAGCGCATCCACCGCCGCCGCCAGTGTGCGGCCATCCAGCCAAGCTTCCGCCTGGCTCCGCACCGTCACATCCTGTCGCGTTGGATAAAGCCGCTCTTTCTGCTCAGGACGAGCAAAGCGTGACTGCGTTTCCTTCACCTCATTTGGTCCCATGATCTCCGGTGCCTTCAGACCTTCAAAGAAGTTGTCACCACTCAGCAGACCATTCACCACACGCTGTGCCTCCTGCGGTGTCAGTCCATTTTCCCGGCGGGCAAATTCTGCCATGGCCTCAGCCAGTGCCGCCTGTGCCCGCTGCACATCGCGGAAATGCTGGCTGGCTTCCCAGCCCTGCCGTTTCAGAGCTGTCACCACATCTTGAAACCAGCGCCACACACTGCGCGCCAGCGGCATGAAGAGCCCCGGTTCATGCTGCCCCAGGCGACCCCAGAACGTCGGGTCACTCATGCTCTCCCCCATCAGATCCGCGTAGATCTCACGCCGCACATTCAGGTCACCTTTGCCTGCATAGCCGGCATACGTCTTGCGCGCCTGATCCATGCTCTGCACATCCGGCTGCAGCACATCATCCAGACGCTGAAACAGATCAGGATGCGCCACTTCCAGATGATGCACCATCTCATGTCCTACGAGCGAATGAATCGCCCGCGGGCTGCTCGCATTGATGAAGACGGTATCTTTGATCTGATCATTCGTCACTCCGCCAAACTGATCCGCGCCCAGCCCTTTCAGGACTACAACTCGGCGTCTGAACAGGCCAGCAAACGCTTGTGCAAAGGCAGCTGAGCTTCCCTTTCCCAGTTGATCAAGTTCACCGGTGGTGGCGGGTAGCAGCTTCTGTCCCGTGGGTAGCTCACCCCGCGAATGTAAACTGGCTTCGATCCTTCGCACGCGGTCGGCGGCTTCGGCATCGGTAAAGCGAGTGGGCTGGGTGACATCTTCCCCCAGATTACCCGGAATCGTTTCCGGTGACAAGCTCGGATCTTGCGGGTTCGCGTAGCGGTTCGCTTCCTCGATGTCTGCCACATCCTCCGCTGTCAGATCACTCACATGTTCTTCCATGCCCGTGATGGGTGCCTCTGGCCGCAAGACAGCCCGCTGGCGGAACTCCGCCGCTACCTCAGCACCATCACGCATTGCTGCCGCCACAGGTTCAGCCTTCGGGCGAATGAAACTGGCAGCCTTTACAGCGCCGCCCGCTCCTAGCATCAAGCCAGACAGCGCAAGCGTTTGCGGGGCTACATCTTTGAAGGCTTGAAGTGTGCCGCCCGGCACATCGTAGGGACTCTTGGCCGTGCTCATGTCTTGCCCGGCCGCAAAGGCATCTGCTTTGGCCTGCACTTCCCCCTGGCCGATCTGAGTCGCTGTCTCTGTCAGTAGCTCAGTGCCCACGCCGCCGGCCAGTGCCCCGGCTTTGATGCCAGCTTTGCCGAGTGCCCCCGTCGCGAGCTTTGTCAGCGTCTGCTTGCCCAGGCCTAATACCACCTTGCCCGCGCCCAGGCCTACCACCGTGCCGATTGCCTCTGGCCCCGCCTCCCAGAGAGCGGCATCCTTTGCCAGTGGCAGCAGCTCCTGATAAGCCTCTTCACGCGACGCTTCATCAGCTTGTGGATTGTTGGCTAACCATGTTTTGAATGCATCGTCCAGGAATTGAGCGCCTGCCATGCGATAAGCTGCTGTGCCCGCCGCCGTCATGCTTGCCCCCGCGCCGCCGACAACTCCGCCAATCGTCGCGCCCGCGGCTGCTCCAGGAACCGCACCTACACCAGCAAAGGCGGCACCGATGCCGCCCCCCACAGCGCCACCACCCGCCGCTCCAACCTTAGCACCCACCGCACCGGCTGGGATCGCTGCTGCCATGCTGGCAGCGCTAAAACCAAGACTTGGCCCCACACTACGGAAGGTGTCCCCCGTGCTGCTCGCTTCACCTTTTAGAAGGCGGGCCGTGCTCTCATCCTGCATGGCCTGAGCATACTCAGCCTCCGCATCAAAAGCGGCTGACGCACCTGCGGAATACTTGTCTGGACGTTCAAAGCCTTCTGTCAGTCGGTAGTAGGCGGCGGGGAGAGTCTTGCGCAGCCCGCCCAGAGCATCGCCGATCCCGCTCACAGCATCGCCTAGGTTGAGGAATGGCTTTTCGGTCTCAGCCTGTGCCGCCTGCTGATCGAGATAGTTCACGACGTATTCAAAGTCATCATCAGACGGATCGCCGTCCATCGTGACCTCGTAGTTGCGGCCCGAATAAGGGCTCGATAGTTGGTAATCAGCCATGGTGTTATTTGACCTTCCATTGAATTCCTGTTGGCGTTGCTCCCGAGGTGCGAGCGGCAGCGTCCTTAGCTGGATCCTTTGTGGGTTCAGGCTTCGGAGCTGCAGTTTCCCCCTTCTTCGTCAGAGCTGTGAACCCCTTAGGCAGTTCATAACCATCCGGGAAATCCATCACGCGCTGATTCATCGTATCAAAGATTTTAATCATCGCAGGCTTCGCTTGTGTCTGCGCCGGGAAATTGACCTGCCCGCCTCCAGGCAGCGGCACACTCACATCACCGCCCATGGACCGCGCTGCCGCGATGTCATCCGCAGTCATCGGCGCTGGCTCAGGCTTCTGACCGGCAAGGATATTGAACAGACTGCCATCGCCACGCACAATCGCATCGCCCCGGCCAGGGTTCATGGGGTCGAGAGGCTGGAGACTAAAACCCTTCTTCGCCTCAGCTTCAGCGGCTTTAGCCTCATCGGTTTGCCGCTGCATTTCCTGGGCTTTTTGATCCTTCCAGAAATCACCCATCAGTTGATCCTGTTGCTGCCAGAATTCATCATCCCGGCCCGGCATCGGTGCGGAGGGCTGGGCAGGCTGGGCGATGGGAGAGCCGGGCAGTTGCCAGGGCAGGCGCGGAGCACTGGAAACCACCGACTCAGGAAGCTGAGGCATCCTCACTGCCGGAGATTCCCCCGCCAGGATCGAGCCCGGAAATCTGGGAAGTCGCGGTGCGGATGGGCTGTCTGTGCCGGTGCGCAGCCGAAAGCCTTTATTATTCTGCCCCACGGCATAGGCATTCGGGTTCGTGGTGCCCACACCCTTCGGAGCATAACTCATCGGCCCGCCCCGGCCGGAAAGGGAAGACGTCGGCATCCCGCCCAAAGGTGACACAGGAGAAACGCCACCCAAAGGATTCCTCGGCTCCCCGATCTCAGTCCCCGGCATCCGGGGAGCCAGTCGCGGTGGCGAGCTGCCGCCGCCGATGATGGAGTCAGGAAGCCGGGGCATCGGCGCGGGGGGAATGGCAGGGTTTCTGCCCAGAGCCGCCACCCTGTCACTGGCATCCGTGTTAAGCATCGGCGGCGCTGGCTTTGCCAGCTTGGCTTGAGTCTCCACGCCTTGATGAGCAGCGGGGAGGCCAGTCGTGGCAGACTTGGGAAACGCGGAATTAAAAGTGCCAGGGGCAATTTTATCGAAGGGTAGTTTGAAAGCAGGCATAACAGTGAGTGTGTTGAGGTTAGATGCGGATGATGGAGATGGGAAAAAGTTCAGTGAACTGAGTCGGTGCGGATGGCGTAAAAGTTCGAGATACCACGGCCCGGCGGATGTCGATGGTGTGAGTCCTGATCGGCTCGCCCACACCCACGCTCTCGGTGTCGTATTCACCCAGCACGAGCCGGATGGGCAGGTAGTATTCAGAGGTTTCCAGCAGTGCCATATCTTCCGTCCCCGTCCCCACACCGGGGCCAGTCCGCCGCCTCACGCCACGCGTTTGCAGCTCCAGCTTGAAACTGCGCTGCAGCGAGTGCCCCTCGACCGGCGGGATGGCGATGAGCTGGGTAGCTTCCCAGAAATAGTTTGACCACAAACTGCCTGATTGGCGGAACACGCCGGCCGTTGTGCTCCATGACGACCACTCACGTTCGTCACCAAACGTCACCTTCAGCCTGCCGAACACCACGAGCTGCCAGTCATCCGGTGGCGATTCCTTGGGCACGCTCGCGCTGGGTGCCATCGTGATCATGCCATCATTCACCGTGATGCCGCGCCCGCTGCTGGGCATGAGTTCAGCAAGCCTCGCCTCGATCTGCGAGGCGGCCATGGCGCGGAGCTGTTGGAGCTGGGCGTAGTTCACCATCCTTCCCATTCGGGCATTGTCTCCGGTTTCGGGATTGGTAGGCAGAGGTCGAAGTCTTCCGGCGTATCGGGTGGCAGATTGCGCGAGTCCACACATGCAAGGCATGTCCAGCCTTCGGGCGTTTGCTTGAGCAGTGCAACGTGGCCTGTGTATTCCACGGTCAGGGCTTCGCTGAGGCTGTCGATCTCCCGCTTCACATTGGCGATGTGTGTCTGCATTCGCGATCTCACCCGTTCGAGACGGGTGCGGAGAATGTGGTCTTGTTTCAGCACTTGGGCTGCTTGGAGGTGGGCTTTTTCTGTTTTCATAGCGTGTAACGGATGGTGAACCATCGGCTGATGCCAACGGCTCGAAAGTATCTGTCATGTATTCGGGCGTCCATCCACGACGATATTGAAGACACCCGCAGACACTCGCGTTTCACGGTTTCCCGGCTGGATGCTGGAATGCCACCGGCTCACAGCGTCCTGAATCATGCCGCTGAGTTCCGCCAGCCAGGCCAGCGCCTGCTGTTCGGGACTCATCGCATTCCATTCAGCTTCCGTGATCATGTTCGTTGGGAGAGTGGGCCGCTTTGGTTTCCTGCCATCGTCACACCGGCCCCCGGCATGATATGCAGTGCGCCGATGACTTGCTCGATCAGCTCCATGCTGCGTGCCTTCAGCGCCTCGAACTGCACCTCCTCACCCTCGGCACCCGAGAGCTTGGCGATCTTCGATTCTGGAGAGTCATCACTCATGCCGTGGTGTTAAAGGCAACGGTGCCACCAAAGACGGGCGCGGCGCTCGTCGTGACGTTGTTGTAAATGCCAGCCCGGTAGTGGTAGGCCGTGCTTGGCGTGAGTCCCGTGAGTCCCGTGATGTCGAAGTTCAGCGCCACGGCCGTGAAGCCTGCCACGCTCGTTTCTGCGCTCCGAATCCACACGGAATCAATCGTGCGCTTGTATTCCACAAAGGCCTTCGCCGTGTCGTCATTCGCCTTGATGCTGCTGCGCAGTCGGGCCTGCGTCGAGGTGATGAGCGTGGCACTCGTCGTCGTCGCTGTCGGTGTCGTGATGCCGCTGCCAGTGAGCACGATGCCAAAGGGTGACTTTGATCCAGGGACGTTGCTCGTCACACTGAGGACACCACTGCGAGCGCCCACAGCGGAGGGCGTGAAGCGGACAATCAGTGTCGTCGTTTGTCCTGGCTCCAGCGATGTCGCGCCGAGAGAGGTCACGCTGAACTCACCACTCGCCACCGCCACCAGACCGGAGAGAGTAGCGCCGCCCGTGTTGCGGATCGTCAAGGTGACATCCACGCTCTGCCCCACGATGCGCCCCGTGAAGGCCGTCGTGCCACCATCGGAGAGCACGGTAGTTCCACGCTCGATGGAGATGTCTGCCACCGCCAAACCAGCGAACACCAGCGCCTCGTCTTGCAATGCCCCGCCCACAAAGGCACGTCCACGAATGCGCCCCGCCTGAGGCAGCGAGATGCCAGCCAACTCCCAGCCGCCGGAGATGCGCGTGCCTGTGCCCAGGCGCGTCCAGCTAGTGCCACCGTCTTCACTCAGGTCAAAGACGGTCCATTGCGCTTCCTGCATCGCGCCACCACGAAGCCATTGCACACGGCTGGCAGTCGTCGTCAGGGCGCTCGTGGCAGGATCATTGAGCAGTCTTACCAGCGTCCGGGCTGCGCTCGTGATGGAGTCACCTCCTACGACTACCTGCCCATCTGCCTGCAATCCAAGCGCCCAGACACTCCACGCCACACAGTCGGCAAAGCTGGTATCTTGCGCACCCGTTGTCAGATAGCGGCGGATCGAACCACCCCCTGCCACCACGAGCCCATCGGCCTGGATGGCCAGCGCCCTCACATCACGGTTCGTCGTCGTCCACCCGCCATCCGCAGTGCCATCCGTATTCAGTCGGATCAGTCCATCCTCCGTGCCTGCAATGATCTTGCCATCCGCTTGCACGGCGAGAGCATCACAGAAACTCACACCGGGTAGCAGAGTAAAGGCGGCGTCCCGACTGCCATTCGCATTCAGTCGAGTGATGATGCGGAAGGTGCCACCCAGGACAATCTTACCATCCGGCTGCACTTGAATGTGATAAGTGAACCCCTCAATGTCCGGCACAAACGCACTGTCCATCGTGCCATCAGCATTGATCCTTGCCAAGGATCGGGAGATGCCGCCGATGCTCGTCACCGCACCGCCCACGAGCACGGCACCATTGGGCTGCAAAGCTAGGCACCGCACCGCACCGCCTACGACCGGACGGTTGAAAGTAGTATCCAGCGATCCATCAGCATTCAGCCGGGCCAGACGGCTCCGCGCCACACCATGCACTGTGCTGAATTCACCGCCGATCATCCATTTTCCATCGGGCAATTGAAGCACGGCCCACACGGTTCCATTGGCACCTGTCCCAGACTGGCTTTGCGCCACACCGGCCAGACTGAGCCGCGCAAACCGGTTGCGGTTCAGTCCGTTCAGCACGGTGAATGCCCCGCCCATCTTCATCTCACTGGAGAGACTCAGCGTAGCGACGCGCCCAATCACCACTGGCATGTAGCTCGCATCCACACTCCCCACGCCCGCAGTGGCCGTGCCTGTCAGGTCAATGTTGTAGCTCGCCTCATCGGCATCATCACTGGCGATGGTCAATGCCGCTGTCTTCGCCCCTTCGGAAGTTGGAGTGAAGCGAAGAATGAAACTTGCCGAAGTCCCCGGAGTGATGGGGCTGGCAGGCTGTGCGACGATGCTCCACTGAGCGGCATGAGTGCCGCTCAGAGTGGCGGGCGTGCCACCGGTCAAAGTTAGATCATCCAGCCCCGTGTTTGTGATCGTGATGACGATGTCGAGAGTCTTGCCCGTCTGCACATTGCCAAAGGCCAGCTCGCCGCCATCGGCAATATCTCCCGCCGGGGAACTCACGCTGATCTCTGGCACCACATCATAGGACACAATCTCTTCGATGACACCGCTCGCATGAGGCCATGCCCGGGCGCGGATGTCACCAGCGCCAGACAGAGCCAGCCCCGTCACTTCCCAGCCGCCCGCGATCCGTGCCACCGTGCCACCACTCGGCGCATACCCGCCGCCGGTATCCGTCTCGAAAGTCACCCGCATGGTCTCCGCAGAGCTACCACCACGAAGCCAGCGAACCGTGGATGCACTCAGCACGGCGAGACTCTGCGGCGCGGCATCATTCAGCAGGCGTGCCAGATGCGAGCGAGCCTGCCCACTGATCCCCGTGAAGCCGCCGCCGATCACAGTCTTGCCATCGTCCTGTGTCGCGATGGCATAGACGGCACCGTTGGAGCTAGGTTCATAGGCGGGCTCCACCGTCATGTCGGCGCGCAGTCTCGCCAGCCGGATGCGAGCCAGCCCGCCCAGGGTTTGGAAGCTGCCACCCACAAGCACCTTGCCGTCCGTTTGCACGGCCAGCGCTCTCACTGTGCCACCGGCTGACAGACTCGTGTTCACCAGCGCCCCCGTGCTTTCAAAGACAGCCAGCCTTGCGCGGCCCTGTCCAGCCGCGCCCGTAAAGGCACCGCCTGCCACGATGCGGCCGCCTGCCAGGCACACCACACACAGCCCCTCTGCATTCAGCCCGCCTGGGTTGAAACTCGTGTCTGTCGTGCCGTCTGCATTCAGGACGGCGATGCGATTGGGAATACTCATGGCGTCAAATAGTTCAGTCGGCACATCTGCACATAGGTGGCGAGCATCTCGCGCTCATAGTTGCCATCGTGCTCTTTGGGCACGCCGTAGCTGCCTTCATTCCAGTAGTGATGCCGCTTGTCCTCGGCTTTGCTGAAATGGTCAAAGCCTGTGATGGTCACCTCTTCAGCCAGCCCGGTATCAAGCAGCCAGCGCACGACGAGAAAGCCGCTGCTCGGCATCAGGCGGGACTTGTCAGGCATGATCGAGCCCGCTTTGATTTCCTCCTGAAGCGCATTGTAAAACGTCCTCGGCACCGGGTAGAGATGCGGCGCGGGATACGCTGGCTTCGCGCCCTCGTGTGTGAGGATGATCTTGTCTGGCCGGATCTCCGCATCCCCTGGCAGCATCCCCCGGCCAAAGGTGCACCACACCGTTGTCTTGCTTCCCGTGTGCCTCTCAAAGCCATGCGTGCGGCATTCATTGAAGCGGATCACTTCATCAAAGCTGTCGATCTGCGCGCCGAGGTCAGCACGCATGAGGGATGGCCCATTGCCGACAATGACAACGCTGGCACCGGGAGAGATTAAAGGAGGCTTCATGGTGGGCTTGGGCTGTCGCTCGCTGTGGGCGGTGGACTCATGGCATCGCTGCTCGTCGTGCTCGGTGTGGGCGGAGGGCTGGCGGCATCACTGCTCGTCGTGCTTGGCGTTGGGGGCGGTGGACTTGGGCTGTCGCTGGCAGTTGGCGGCGGTGGGCTCATGACGTCGCTGCTCGTCGTGCTCGGTGTCGGCGGTGGACTCATGGCATCACTGCTTGTCGTGCTTGGCGTTGGCGCATTGCTGCTCGTCGTGCTCGGCGTCGGCACGGGCGGGCTAGGGCTGTCGCTCGCTGTCGGCGGTGGTGTCGATGGCGGCGGCGTGGTGCCAGGTGTCGGAGTCGGTGAAGGCGTCGGGGCCGGGCTCAGAGGCAAAGGCCAGTCTCCGACAATCACAATCTTCCCCGCTTCATTGATCGTTACGCCATACACCGGGCCAGACACCTCACTCGTGAACCCAGCATCCAGCGTGCCGTCTGCATTCAGCCGGGCGAGCCAGGACTTGGCACCGCCGCCGATGTTCGCGAACTCCCCACCCACGATCACTTTGCCGTCCGCTTGGATGGCGAGACAGTTCACCACCCCATCCGCGTTCGGGTTGAAAGCTTCGAGCGTTCCATCCGCATTCAGTCGGGCGATGCGATTACGCGCCGTGGCGACGATGTTCAGGAACTCACCCCCCACGATCACTTTGCCGTCCGCCTGGATGGCGAGACAGTTCACGACGTCATCTGCGTTCGGGTCGAAGGCGTCCAGCGTGCCATCTGCATTCACTCGGGCGAGCCGGTTGCGCGTCGTGCCGTTCACACTGGTGAAGCTGCCGCCGATGATGATCTCTCCATCACTCTGCATGGCGATGGCTTTCACCGTCCCGTTGACCTCAGGATCAAACATGCCATCCACCGTTCCCGGCGCTGTCGGACTCTGGCTTGTGCCGGTGAGGTTGATCAGGTGCGGATTCTCATCGGCATCATTGCTGGCGATGCTGAGCACGGCAGCTCGCGCGCCAAACGCATCCTCGCTTTCGATGGGATCAAAGCGCACGACGATGTTTTGGAAGGCACCCGCCGCGATCTCGTCAGAGCTGAGAACCGTCGTCACCGTCCAATCTCCGGCATCCGCGCCCGTGATGGACACAGCCAGGCCGCGCAGGGTCGCATTGCCCACGTTGCGCACCTTGAATGTCTTGCTCACTGAGCCCGTGGTGACGGTGCCATAGGCCACCGTGCCACCACTCGCCACGGGAGAGCCCGCTGGTTGTTCCACCTGGATCTCTGCCGCCGTGCCAGTGCCGCTGAGGGTCAGCACGAAAGGACTGTCCACCGCTTCACTCGTGACCGTTAGCGTGCAAGTCACGGTGCCAGCGGCCAGAGGGTCAAACCTCAGCTCCAGATCTGCCGTGGCTCCAGAGGTGAGGATGTTTGGCAGATCGCCCAGGGAGAACAGACCTGCATCATCGCCGGTCA
>Ga0247844_1005990_pt1 | contig 14973 bp, 27 predicted proteins | sample LaCtaG_FD_192421 | JGI IMG/M metagenome (GOLD analysis project Ga0247844, IMG submission 192421) | Freshwater microbial communities from meromictic Lake La Cruz, Castile-La Mancha, Spain - LaCruzMarch201714.5m_1 | ecosystem: Environmental > Aquatic > Freshwater > Lake | place: Spain: Castile-La... | reverse complement strand
ACCAACTATCACACCCACACCAACACATACACCTACTAGAACCCCCACACCAACTCCCACCCCCACACCAACACATACACCTACTAGAACCCCCACACCCACTATTACACCAACACCAACTATTACCAGAACACCTAGCCCAACACCAACTATTACTCCTACTTCTACACCTACAGTCACACCAACACCTACCATAACACCTACCCCTACAAGCACTCCAACTATTACACCGACTCCAACACCCACAGTACCTGCTAATGCATTGCGACTTATTACAGGAGATGTTCTTAAAACAATAAATAACACTATTTTAACAACAATACAATAAATATTCATATGGCCAATTTTACTGATTTTAGTTTAAATAATGCACCCACTAGCGGTAGCTTCATTGTGGGTTACAATGAAGCTGGTACTGCAGAACAACGTACCACAGTAAATGACTTTTTTAGTGCAGGTTTAAAGCTTGCAAATAATACACTTCCTTTGTACAGAACATATCAAACCAATGTAGCGGTCAAAAATGCCAATTGGCCTGCAGTATCAGCTGCACAATTAGCTGAAACAGGTTATTTTAATAGCGGTGCTACATATGCCATGCCTGGTGGTCTCATCATCAAGGGTCATGCTTTGGATTACAACAACACACCCAGAAACTTGCCTAATCTAGGTGTATATGGCATGTACCTGCAGAATGTGGATTCATTTGATCCAGGCACCACGTTTTCAAGTGATGGCAGAGCTCAAGTTACCCATGCCATGGCATTCCGTTCAGGTATTAACAATTTCACTGGTGGGTCAGATCACAATCATGTGACGTGGCAAGGTTCTCCTTCCAACAGCACACAATCATGGCAAATGACCAATGGAGGAAATGCTACTAATGTGTATGGATATCAGTTTCCCTACACCAACAGATTCATGGTGCACACATTGCCTCAGTATCAATACAATACCACCATAACAGCCATCAGTGGTTTCATAGATACCAGAGAAGCCAACCTAGTTTCTGGCACTGACAGATTATCTGGTGTCAAGTTGTTGGTGAGTCGCAATGTGAGCACCGGCAATTATAGCCTGCTCAACGTGGGAGAAGTGGTGGGGCTCACTGTAAATCCTGGGTTAGTAGGGCTGGTTGCTGCTTCATACAACTGTCAAATCACTCAAATATCTGCCAATGCTGCATTATCTTCTTTTCAATTTGCTGCATACATTGGCAATGGTGACAACTGGAGGCCTGCTCAAAGAGGCATTCAGACTGTTAGCTTGTCATCTCGAGCCAATGGAGGCAACCCAGGTGTTAGCTTAATAACCAGTCAAATAGGTACCGATCCTAGCACGCAGTATGTAGGGCTTACAGGCAGTTATCGAGGCATGAACAAGCACATGTTGGCTCGCTTTACAAGTGCTGCATTGTTAACTGGATACAAAACAGGAGCTCCTCTCACATTGTGGATACCACCATTAATGCCTTCCACTTCACCCATAGGAACTGGCATCATTTCATCAGATAAAATCTCCACATTTGCACAAGGCACATTCCCCACTGGAGTGCGTTCTGGTTATTTTGATGCCTATGTGATCAATATAAATGGTGCAGATCTAGAATTTGCCTTGTGTAACTTGATGGATTCATACAGTTTTGAAAACAGATCCTGGCCTTATACTGCCACAGGCAATGCTGGATGGTTGTTATATGGCGGTTCAGCAGACACAGTACATCGTCCCACATTTGGCACCACAGGCTTTTATTTTGAAAGGGAACCATGGAATGTGGGCAGTGTCAATTGGTTGAGCGGGGGCATGGTAAAGAATGTGGTGCTTGGTACATCTGAGAGTTATGGTAACTATTCTTATGGATTAGGATGGCGCGGAGTTGTACTAGGGGATAAATCTGGCACATTTGCCGGTGATTACAATGCAGTGTTTGGTGATAATTCAGTAGCCATAGGTGGCAACAACTTGATCAACAACGTTGGCCGCAACAATCAAGTGGTCATGGGTACATTCAATAATCCTAATACCAATGCATTGCTAGTGGTAGGCAATGGCACCAGCAATGCCAACAGAAGCAATGTATTGGAAGTTCAATCTAATCAAGCGAATGTGTATGGTAATGTGACCGCCACTGGATTCAGTGCTCCTAATGCAGTATTGGAATCTACTCAAACTATTGAAAATTATGTGGCAGATGTAGGAGATGCACCCATCACATCACCTTACACAATGCTAGCATTTCCTACATCTTCACCTGGCCCATACACCAGCTTGTCTGCAGTAGTGCTGATGAGCACATATCAGGGTAACCCAATTATTGGTGGTACTTATTTTCCAGGGTTCAAACAAACCATTGTGAATGTTCTTGGTAATAATGAATTTCATGCTCATGCAAACATAATTGTCAAAACACCTACTTCATATCCCGATCATATACTCTACCATTTGAATGGCGATACCAATCTTACATCACAGTTGATGCTTTCAGCTGGTTACAAGATGGAGCTGGTGGTTACACAAGGGTATTATGTTGTGACTAGTCTGAATAAAATAATGGATGTATGAAACAGTTTAACAATCTGTTGAGAAAATATTTAGTAGATTATAATAGCAATTTAGCTATAGATGAGTGCTCTGTTGCGTATGAGCAATATATAATTACAGAGAAAAAAGGATACTACTATCTGTTCTTAAATAATAAAATTATTGGCTCTGCAAAGTCTTTGGTTGAAGCAAAGCAACGTTGTGATGCAATCAATAGTGGCTGCTAGAGTCCGAGTTTTTCGCAAACTAAATTAATACAACAAATACCTAGAAGCCCCAAGCAATCTATAATAATCATATCCTAATTTATATTTTAGTTGTCGTAATTCTATCATCTTTTTCTTCGTTAAATGCTTGCCTTAAAGGGTAATAATATGGCGCTACTTCTGTTGTTGAGTAGTTAAAATCAGTACCAGGATACTCTTTCATGCGTTTATTGCAATATGTTGCTACAGCTCTTACTGCAGCATTACCATTTGTAGCTTTTACAAGCTTCATGTAAGTAATTTCTGGTTTGATTGAAAACACACAATCAGGGTCTTTTACAAAAACACGTACTAACCAATTTTGTGGTATTAAATTTGTCTTTTTAATTTTTGCCATAACAACAATAATGCACTTCAGGTCTCATAACACATGGAACAAAGTCAAAATACTTGTTACCATCTTGATCATACCACACTTGATTGCCAGTATAAAGCATAGCAGGGTCTTGCCTTAAATAAGACAACTCTAATGATGCCATGGTTTCTTTGATAGTATAATCCCTTACAATGTCTTCAGGTGTTTTAGGTGCAGGGTTATATGTTTTAAATTGTTCAAACAATTCATTTAATGTATTGGGACCAGTCATAGTTTTATTAGGCGCTTTAAAAAGCTTCTTAATGAATTCGAACATATAAATTAGTTATAAGCAACCATATGGATTGTGACATCCATCCTAAAATAAAGCCTAAAACTATTAATGCCATGCCAACAGAGCAATCGTTTATAACTATCTTAATAAAAGTATGAATCCATTTTTTCATTATAATGTATATTTAAATTTAGCGTGATGTTCTTCTTTAATTGGTTCAGCAACACTATAAATCACCATTTCAAAGATTGTATGATTTAATATAATTAACCTAAACGTAAGCTTGGGGTTGTGTTGGCTCACACAATCTGCATTATCAAACAAATCAGTATTTACTACAAGCTCAAAAAAGGTAATACCATCTTTCAATTCTCTAAGCTTATAGAATAAAATAACTTCCCATACCATGTGCATAGGAAGGTTGCCCCAGAACCAGATTGATGGTAATTTGAAAATGCTCTTCACACTAGTTCTTCAATGATACCCAGTATTTCAGCAACAACTAATAGAGCACCAGAAATGGGGCTCACATATAGTATTAAGAATATACCGGCAGCAAGCCTGAGCATGCTCTTAACAAAGCTAATTTGCTGGTGCAGTCTAGGGTCCGGTATTTTTTGTTTCACTCAAATACCTTCTCTGAGTTTAACATTATCAATGATAATTTGTTGCTCTTTTTGCTCTATAACATCAGCAACTTTGAGCCTAGCATCAGGAAGACCTGTGTTCAAGATCCACATACAAGCAAAAATACTAACAGGGTCCCACATATTATTTCTTAGTATACCCCAAATGACGAGAGGAATCAATGATAAAATCTAAAATAATATCGTACAATTCATTTAATTCTTTATTGCGTCGCACAAGCTCGCGCGTATGAGGCTCTACTTTTTCGAGGTATCTATTAAAGAGCATATTATATTGAGAGATAAAGAGCCTATCTATGGTGCCTGCAACTTCTTTTACGTGCTCGTTCATGCTTCCAGTTTTCAATAATATTATATGTTTTTAAAGTTTTAGCAATAGGAAAAATAATGAACAGGGCTATAAAGATTTCTAATAATTTATGAACTGTCTTTTCAAACAATATCAAAACCTTCATCCTGAAGAATACTTATGGCACCATCTTCAGCAATGTTCAAAGCATCTTGATAATCACCTTCTTCAATACATTCCACAATGGCTTCTACTTCATCAGCAACAGTAGAGTTATCAGAGAGATCATTCAAGCTAAAAGGCACATGCTTGTTAAGATACACATTTAGAATCCATCTGGCTATTTCGTGTGAATCTTTGCCTGAATCTACGTAATCTTGTATCTTAGAAATTATAATCATAAAACTTTGTAGCTTGTTCACCTTTTTTGTGTAAACCAAATAAACTATATTGTGTCCTTTGTCCCACTTCAGCCCAGCGCTTGGCTTTAGCACGCCAGCTAAGGGTCTTTACCCTGTTCTTGGGGTTACTGGAGTGTTTATACTCTTGTGAATAATTGTCTGCAAAATGACCACTGAAGCCACCAGGATGAAAATCTTTGGGCTTACGAGTGCATTCTGAATCTAGTTCACGAATCACAATTCTACGAGGGCTCATAACTTCAATCACTTCCCATGCATCCCGATCAGTCCAATGAAATTCAGTCACATGCTGACCTACAAATGGTGCTTGTTCAGGTAGTTGTACTGTCTTGAGGTTCATATTATTATTATGGCTGAAATTAGCTCTCAGTCAACATGTTTTTTATAGTTCTTAAAACAAAAGGCCGGCAGAGCGTTATTGTTGTGCTCTACCGGCCCCCCATCTAATCTACGGGATTAGATCAGTTAAGCAGTAACCACTGCTTCAGACTTCGTCGTACGGATGCCAGCGGCTTTAACGCCCTTCTGTTTACCGTTGAGAGTCAGGATGCGGCTGATCTGCTGATCAGATAGACCCTGCTTCTCGCCGCGTCGAAGGTTCTTGAGAACCTCGCGGGAAACGTAATGGCTAACAATTTCGTCGACAGTCGTATTCGCTTTGCTAGCCTTGTTAGCGAGATACTCCTGATTGGTGTTCCGGTTCTTGCCACTGACAATGCAGGTCAAGACCGGGGTCTTATTCGCCTTGGGGGCGTTAATGTTGCTCTTCATTCCTCTATTATGTATGAAATCAGACATGAGTCAACTAGTTTCTTTCCGTTTCTGTTTATATTGTTCAAGCCGAACCTGATTCATTTTATAAAGCGCTTCAACATACAAGTCCATGAATTCAATCACACTGTTCTTTGCATCTGTTAAATTGCTGTAAACATCTGAGAATGACTTGTTTACAAATTCTGCATGCCTGGACATTTTAGCACCACTGAAGCTGCATTCATACATATCTTGTTTATTGAGAACAATTACCAAGTAGTATGTCTTATAATCTCTCAATACATGCATCCTATCCCCGTCCTGCTGCCAATGATGTCTTCTCAATTGCTTGGCATATTGCTTGCCAGTAATGCGTTTGTTTCTCGCTGTAGCTAGACCCTTCTCTAGCTTTATTCTAACTGTGTCACTCACTACACAAACCAGCAATTGGCTTTGAGGACGCATTCTTTATAGTCATAATAGTAATAGCGCTGTTCACCATCTGCTACAAGCATTGGCTTTTTGGAGATATATTCTTTCCATTTTTCGGTAAACTCTTTACCATGAACGGTATAAACATCATTCTCTAGAACATAGTCATAGGTAGAAGTATTACCTGTCGTGTTTTTAGGTGTATGAGTTCTTCTTTTACAAAATTTCATCGGGTTTATTAATGAATTGATAAAAGTAAGCATAGTCTTCATTAAGCAACATTTCAAGAGGTGTTCTGCCTCTAAAGTATTTATTTGGTGTTGACATAAAATAATCTAACTCTGGACCACTATAATCCTTGAGAAGTTCTAATATCTGTTTCTGTTTACTATTTAAATTATCCATCATGTATACAGTTTATCCAAATCTTTTTCATCCACAATATATGTGAGTCTTCCGTTATAATATTTTACTTTCTTTTTATTTAAGAAACTTTCATAAGAAATCTCACCTATCATGACAACAAAATCACTCTTGTTACTTTTATCATAATAAGCTAAAACATATTTCTTTGGTTTCTTAGGAGAAGATAGGTTTGATACTTTGAGCTCCTTATCTGGTCCATTATATGTAACAGTTTTAACTTGGGCACCATCTGGAAAGTCAATGCCTTTATCGCCCTTGCTCTTCACTGTTAAATTAACTTTTTGCCCAGTCATCTTACCATACCCATATTCACCCACAGTGCCAATGCACATGGAATAAACAGAATATCTTCTAGTTAGCTTCCACCTGGAGTTTTCATTCTCTTCTGCGTCTCTTATAACTCTACTAGCAAAGTCAAAAATCTTTTTCTTTTCTTGTTTAGTAATAGAGATAACTCTGCTCATTAGTATGTAGCGCCCCAAAGCTTCACATTAGCATTGGGGTCTCTCCTGCCATCTGGACTGTCCATCATGTTATATTTGGTGTTGTTTCTATCTTGTGCATCTTCTTGCATACCTGGACCTGGATTAAAACCATAGTTATTGTTGCTATTAACACTAGCGCAACCAACTAACGCTAATGGCAGTAAACAGATAAGTTTTTTCATACTTTATATATATTAAATGATTCTATAAAAAAGTTCAATAAAAAAGTGGAATCCTATGATGCTTAATATATTATATGTGCATGTCAAATGAACAAAACAAAGATTTAACAGCAAAGCAACTTCCTTGTGGTGGGTATGCCATTTTTGGCTTTGATGCAAAAACTAAAGCCAAGATTCAAATTGGTTATATTGGTGCTAACCTTCCTTTAGAAGGTTATCTACAAGGCGTTAAGATTGAGAAATAATTATTTCTGCTTGTCTTGTGTATCATAGGAAAACCTAGATACAACATCATTGCAAGTATTAACAATACTACCTACAATATGAATTGTGGTTTTTGGGTTCAGCAAAGCAATAGCTAAAAAGAAGCCTAGAATAAATCTTGACATATAATTATTGCTGGTGCAGATCTTCTTCTGTAATCCAACGCCAATTGCCTTTGTATTCATCATATTTGGCGTAACCATGATAAATAGCTTGACTCTTGAGCTTCTGTAAGTCTGTGTCTGTCTTCATGCAGAATAGCATTAGAGCATATATAAACACAGCTACCAAGTTCTCAAAGGTGAGAATATACTTTTCAACAAAGTTAATAATGTTCAACATAACTCTAATATAAATGAATTGAAAAATAGTGCAACTACTTTAACCAGACGTATGAAGGATCAAGGGTTTGCGTATCCAAGTAATCCCACACCTTCCAATTCTTTGTGCCCAAATGAGCTTCAAACAAATTATGGATAAATGCTTCAAGATCATCAATGTGCCACACATCATCCAGTAACTTCTTGCCTGTTGTGCGAGATTTATGAGCAACGTGATCTGAATATGCATAGGCAAAGCCCGTGAATGGAGGAATCATGCAACCAAGACCCACCAAGTTTCCTAAAATTCTGGAGCATACCTCTTTGCCTCCTACAGAGTGCATGGTCACAATGGCACCTGCAGGCTTGCCAAGCAAGTGTTTCTTACCTTCTATTTGTGTCATCTTTTCAAACAATTGTTGCATGGGTGAACCCCATGAGTCCCAATAAGTTCCAGTGCAGAAAATAAGAGCATCAGAAGCTTTAATAGCCCGCCGTACTTTGATCCAATCAAATGTTGGTGACAAATGAATAATAGAAACCTTTGATTCTGGATCTCGTTTAACGACAATCTTTTTAACCTTTTGTATGAGATTGTTGGTGTTGCCAGTACGGCCACCTAGAGATCCATTTACAATTGTTACCTTCATATTATGAGTATAAATGAAATGCTACATTAGTCAATAATTAATTCAGACTCGAACCTAAATACTTATATGCTAAGCTAGGGGTGGTGGGAATTGAACCCACATTACGCCGGCTTATCTGGCCGGTGCTTTACAGGCTTATAAGACCTGTCCTAAGGCCAATATTAGCAACACCCCTAAAGGGGCTATCGTATTCGAGAAGAACGAGTCTTGCGTTTCTTTTTTAAATTCTTAAACGTATAAATTGCTCCAATGGAGCTTGTGGCAAATACAATAAGAAAGGCTGCAGTAATCATTTGCTTGCAATGCTATTAACAAAAGCTGTGAGCTTGGTAAAATCATCTTCTAGTGAAGACAGTCTCAATTCTAATGCTGCAATTTTTTCATCCCTTGCATCATAGTTAACTGTGGTTGGGTCATTAGTTGCTTGGATACTTCCTGCAGTTACTTCTAAGCTCATTTAATTAATATAAATGAACTTTTATTATAATCAATCGTTTTTCTTTGGTGTATGTGGTTTTGATTTAGGCAGAAGTGTCTCAAATCTATGCAAAACATCACGATAATACTTGCTATTCTGTTGATTATGAAGTTTTTCCAATATCTCTTTACATTCTGAAAAGGTAAGTTGATTGACTTTTTTCTTGTTACTCACAATAATATTTAATGTTTTAGAATAAATAATATTATGCCGTACGGAAAAGATAATTCTTTGATGTTTGCTGCTTACTCCAAGCGCTTTGAAACATCCAAACTAGTAACTGAATCAGTAGAAACTGATCCTAAAGTGATTGCTAAAACAGAAGATCCTGCTCATGATGGTGCACAAGTGACTGATGCTGACATGAAAGCTGCTAATTACCTTGCCAACAAACGCAAAGCAATAGAAGATAAAATTGCTGAAGACAAGAAAACAGCTTCTGAGAATGAAGAGAATGAGAAGAAAGGCATGCACAGTGATGCATTGTTCATTTGGGATTATCTTCTCAACAAGAAAAAATATTCTCCAACTGATGCCATGAATGTCGTTAACATGGCCAAAGTAGCGTTTGAGCACTTGGTCTAATCAAACAGCGATTCTATTAAAACATTCCCCATTAAAAATCATCACATGTGTAGGCACATTTGATTGGAAATGCCCAGCAATATAATGCCGGGTAACATAAGCTTCTTTCTTGGATGGGCTTATTGATACAACTGAATCTTTTTCCAGAGGTGTGATCACAGGTGCATTGAATTTCATCTTCTTTAAATTGTCACCATACTGTGCAGATAGGGATCTGAGGTGAGTTTCAATCAAACGATCTTCTGGTGTCATAAAAACAAAGGAGCAAGGTTAGAACTATGCTCCTTCATTAGCGTCACGGTTTGCTTGCAATGCATCACCGGTGGACGTGGTTAGCGCTTGGTGAAGCAAATTTGATACACTGTCAATGAGTCTCTCGTTTTTATCTAGTTCTGTTTCTCCTAACTCATAGAATATGGCGTGCAGAAGTTCATGTAAGAATGTACTCTCTATACGCGATACTGGAATGGGATCAGGAGCTTGAAGTTGCATTACATGTGTAACTTCATTCAAAGAGCCATACTCACTGTTGGTTGCGAGAACATGCTCATCAACTTCCACTGTATAGGTATGCCCAGCAAGTTTAAACTCAGTGGGTACTGTGAGTTTCATGGCTTTTAGCTATTTGAATTATTTGCTAAAATCGCCTAGATCGCGCTTGAATGTGTATTCACCGGGCTCTGTGACGAGTGTGTTGAATACTTCATCAGTAGCATCTGCCATAGCGGCAAAAGGCGAGGCAACGGCAAAAATGCCGAAGTTAGCAACTGTAACAGCTGCTCCTACAGGCCTTACAAGCACTACATCACCAATGCAAGACAGTACCTGTTCACAGGACAAATCATCATTGGCAGCAGTACCGGTATCAGCCATGGCCAATCCAGCTAAAGATGCACTAACAATTAACGAAGCCATTAGTTTGTTCATATAGATATATATTAACAGAACATAGATTTAAATCAAGCTTTAAATAGAATTCTTAGTTTATTTGTTTAAATATTATATTATGGCTGATGATCCTCTGTTTAAATTTCTACAATCTGTCACAGAGAAGATTAAAGTAGAAAAAGATCATAAAGCTTTAATGGAGAAGATAGACGGTAATACCGTCGTTGAGCCTAAAGAAGACCCATTATTATCAGCTATTAATGTTCTTAAGCAGAAGATAGTTGAAGTCAAACAGCCTATAACAGCTGAAGTTATTGCAGATAAAGCGGAAAATGTAGGGGGTACTATTGAACCCATACCGGAAGCTATTGAAGAGAAAGACAATTTTGGTGATTTTTTAAGCAAATTAAAAGATATAATTTCAGGAGATAAACCTAAAGATATATCCCCTACAGTAGCTACAGAGACACCTGCTCCTGTTGTTCAAGAGCAAGAAAGCATTGAACCAAAGACAGAAGAGAGCAAGCCTGATGCAGTAGATATTAAAAATGATTATGTTGATGTTTTAGATAAACTGAGCAATGAGGTGGCAGTAGAGAAAGAACCTCAAAAGATTTCTGAAATTAAAAAACTCATAGAACAATACGCAGAGAAGTATTTTAAGAAAGCTGCTATAATGTCTGAGTATGCAGGTGGTGGAGGTACTAATGCTGTTCAGTATGTCAATGGCGGTACTATGAATGGTGATTTGAATGTAAATGCGAATTATCTATCTGGCGGTGTTAATCTTTTGGATATATTTGTTACTAGTGAAACAGATAGCCAGACATTGTCTTTTAACGAAAGTAATGCACAGTTATCTATTTCTAATGGCAATACAGTTAGCTTGTCTGCATTGAGTGGAGGGGGCAGTGGCCCTGCAGATAGATTAGTTAACGGCTCCTACCAGGTAGTGCTTAGCAGTGATGGGCAATTAAATGTACCTGGAGCGATAGTTACAGCAAGTAATAGTAAGCTGGATCTTGTCGGTTTTGGTCCTAACACAGCATACCTTACAACTACACCAGATGATAGTACAGCATTGTTTATGGGTGCAGCTGTTGCTGAATTACGTGCTAGCACCTATGTTAGTATTACTACTAATACTGCTGGTACTCCCTATCTATGGGAATTTGGCGCAGATGGTGGTTTAAAATTCCCGGACAACAGCACACAAACAATAGCATTCACAGGCAATCCGGATTCAAGTAACTGGGATAGTACCTATACCACAGTAAAAGACACTAGCGGATATTGGTCATCAGCTTACACCACATTGTGCAGCACCAGTGCATTTAGGGTATCTAATACTATTACTTCTGTATTATTTCCAAACGGTTATGCATTCTCCAGTGCTGACACAGGCAAAACTTATCATGTGGATACGCGTTCAACTCCTGTGAGTGTTTTGCTTCCTGTAGATCTTCCCAATGACTTCAGTGTTACTCTAGTAACATTGGGTACAAACAATATGCATGTGTCATCATCTCAAGTGCCCATGCTTTGCGCAACTGGCACAAAAGTTAACTTGGCTTTTGCATCTACATTCATATACAAATATGATAACTTTTTCTGGGGATTGGGCAGTTTAATATGATAATTCCAATCACAACTCAATACACAGGTACCAGATATGAAAATGAGGCAACAACTTATTTCAACAAACTAGGTACTCCCATATCTGATGCTGCCAAAGTTCAGATCAATGATTTGATTGTGACCATGAAACGATTGAACATATGGGATCATTGCATAAGTGGCTGGTTATTTTTACCAGAGCACAGCGGAGTTCCTACTGGTGCTACCATAGGAACATTCTATGACTTGAAAGGTGCGGTGAATCTGAACATGGCAGGTTTCGCTGAATCCAGTCAAACACAAACAACAAAAGGACCACATATTTTTATTGATGGAACACGTACCAAGTATGCTGTGTTGAGTGGCACATACCCTGTGGCAGGTGTTTTTGGTGATACCAATTATGGCAATGGTGAACCACTGGGATGTGTCATGGGTGCTTACATTGATGAACCACAATTTTGGACAACTGAAGGGTTAGCAATTAACGGTATTCGTCCAGGGTTTATCATAGGTGTTCAACAAACCAAATACCCCACTGCAGGAACCAATGGAATGATATATGAATTTTCTACCAGTGGTTCTGGAAATTCTATTGCTCTCACTCCTAATTTTTACAGCCGTCAATTTCAAGCACAATTTCCTTCCACCCGGGGTATAAGAACTGGATTCATAGCAAATCAAGGCATAATTCATGAACAACCCATTTTTTATGCAGTGGATCCTACTGCCACATTCGTCAACTGGTCGTTGAATGCGGACAATACAGTAGGTGCCAACACCAGTCATGGCAATGTGTTGAGTGCATATACCTATGTGGCTTTTAGTACATTGTCTCCTGCTTTTAGTGCCACAGTGCCTCGCACTCGAGCATTCAACCGAGGAAATACACCTGCTAATACTGTGGAGTCTGGTTGGTACAGTACCCAGCGGTCTGTGTACAATCCAAATGCAGATACCCCTTTTCAAGGATTTGGTTTAAATGCTTCTGTAGCTGGTACCATAACCAGTCCCAATTTAATCATATGTGCTGACAGACCAGCAGGAACTGCAGTAGGAACCAATGGTGGCAATCCCATGTTTTTATTCTTCTTTTCAAAAAAGACTAATTTTGGATTCCGTGGCACACACAACTTGGTTGAATTCAACATGCAATTGAGAAAATTATGTGGCAGCAGAATGCTACCCATGATATCCCCATTGGACCGAGGCAGAATGAGATTGAGTAGAAATTTAAATGACACACAAATGCCTCCACCTTTGATTTATGTAGGACTGAGCGGCATCAATGGATCAGACATGCTGACTCTGTATGGCAATAGTCCAGTGAGTGCTCATGCTGGATCTTTGTCTGCATTTAATATAGAGTTGTGGTGTGAAAATGGTGACTATAATTTGTTTCCTTCCACAGTTACCAGCATGACTTCTGCCACTTACAATAGTTTTTTAAACCACATTCAGTACCGGTTGCACAATGGATTTTCCTTGGCTAATACCAGCATGGTGTTTCCATTGTGTGCATTCACTTTAGGAGCAGGCCAAACAGTGACCAGGAGCATCGGAGGATATTTGACTAAAACATATCGCAAATTGTGTACTGCCACTGTGGCACCAACTGCAGCTTGTATTATTAGAAATCATAGCACTGCATATTCATATCTGAGTGATTTTGAAGTGTTAGTTACAGATTTCACTTTTAATTATGTGCCTTAAGGCAACAAGACCAGACATTTCAAAACAGTATAAAAGACAGCTAATAAACCCCCTCCTATAATATACTTAAGAGCCTTAGAATTTTCTATGCGCAAGTTATAGGCATTCTTTTCTACGTACTTTACTGCAGCATCATACTGCAAACGGTTGCACTCCACCTAAATAATTATATGCTACAACAACTAAAAAACCACTTCAACAAAGGCTACAATATGGTTTTTTGGTGTTTGTTTAGTCCAGCCATGATTTGGACTTTACTTGGCGTTCATGAACTGTACACGAAGTATATTGACCTACTGACCAATCAGGATCACCTTCAATTCTTCCTGAGATTCTTCTTCCCCATATCGCTTGCACTGCTTGTAACATGCCTAGAACGCAGACAGCGACAAAGGAGAGAAGCACTAGTAAAAAACATATACAAGTATCTGGAAAATTAGTCTTTAAATCTTTCACGAAGATAAAAAATATATATCAACACTGCTACACATACCAACACAGAAGAAATAGTCATACCTTGAATGCTTTGTTCCACATCACTTCAAATGTCCAACCTGCAAAACTGAAGCCAAATTCACAAAACGTCTTTCGAAATGAACCGTAAAACCTAGGAAATAAATTATATTTAAAAGCATTTAGTATATAAAAACCTAAACCATTATCTAGAACAACTTTGAAGTAAGGCCTGCTAATAAAAGCTCTTGTATTATTATCCCATTTACCATAAGCACTCTGGTCACCTTTCCCAAATTGAATAATCATTAATATAATATACAGGAACTATGCATACAATCAATCCCAAAGATTTCTGTAATAAATACTGAACAACTGCAAACCTCTCTTTTGTCTTTTTTCACCCGCTTTAAATTCTTCATCATTCACTGTGCCATCATAAGAATCAAAATCTATCTGCCATTGAAATGCAAATATGATATCATCCAGAACAGCTCTCCATTCATCTTCTGTAAATGCATTTGGGCCTTCATACCCGGGCTCCTGGGACCCTGCATACACTTCTTCAGCTGTTAATACCTCTATGTCACCAAATCTATCTTCTCTGTGCCATTTAAGACTGGTGCCATGAAATTTGTCTCTCATAACCTTAAGCACAGGAACAGCTTTTCTGGCAATATACCAAGCAGCATTCCATTTATCTAAATCATCATAACCCCGGAATAAACGCTGTACAGCGTACTTAGTTTTATAATAAAGACCAGAAGTAAGCCTGTAGTACCATTTCCAAAAGAAAAGATATGCAGCTTCTATGTATTTATTTTTTGAAAAAACAGGCTCACTATACCACTTACCCATGATTCTTTTGACCTGAAGTTCTATTTCTTGTTTACTCTTCATGCTTCTTGAGAGTGAAGGAACCATCTCTGTTGTCAATCCATTTAATATTATCACCCTCTGTCCAGTCCATTT
>Ga0247844_1005985_pt1 | contig 14980 bp, 7 predicted proteins | sample LaCtaG_FD_192421 | JGI IMG/M metagenome (GOLD analysis project Ga0247844, IMG submission 192421) | Freshwater microbial communities from meromictic Lake La Cruz, Castile-La Mancha, Spain - LaCruzMarch201714.5m_1 | ecosystem: Environmental > Aquatic > Freshwater > Lake | place: Spain: Castile-La... | reverse complement strand
TAGTAAAGGAATAAGGCATGGCTAGGACTTCCGCTACAATTTCGGTAGGTGCAGATACTAGGCAACTTGAAAGAGATATTCAAAGGGCCCTAGGGCGTGATTTTAAATTCAAAGGATTGAATGAAAAGGCCTTTACTCAACCCCTAGGGCGAATTACTGGTGCATCTAATGAGTTTCAAAAATCACTAGACGCTTCAAATGCTCGTGTTATTGCGTTCGGAGCTAGTGCGGGTCTAATATATAGCGTAGAGAAGGCTTTCTCATCTTTAGTAAGAAGCACAATAGATGTGCAAAAATCATTAACTGATATTAATGTTATTTTAAATGTAAGTGCAAAAAGTTTAAGTAATTTTGGTTCTGGATTGTTTGATATTGCAAAGAATACTGGTCAAAGTTTTGACGCAGTCGCCAGGGCTGCTACTGAATTTTCACGGCAAGGTTTAGGTTTAGAAGCAACCCTTAAAAGAACAAAGGACGCACTAATATTGACTCGTCTAAGCGGTTTAGACACCGTGGCTTCAGTAGAAGCATTAACTGCTACAATTAATAGTTTTAGTAATGCAGCTTTAGACTCTACAACAATCATTAATAAATTAGCGAATGTTGACGCTGCGTTTGCTGTAAGTTCTGCTGATCTTGCAGAAGCTATTAAGCGAGTAGGAAGTTCCGCGCAGGACGTTGGAGTTGACTTTGATGAATTATTAGCTATTGTTACTAGCGTTCAGCAAACAACTGCTAGAGGTGGTGCTGTAATTGGTAACTCATTAAAAACTATTTTTACTAGAATACAAAGAACAGATACTCTTGACCAATTAGAACAATTAGGCATTCAAGTTAGAACTTTAGAAGGAAGCACCTTACCAGCAATTCAAGTACTATCTAATCTTGCTAATACTTTCGGTACTTTAGGGGATAATCAAAGGGCTCAAGTTGCAGAGACTGTTGGTGGTGTTTTCCAAATTAACATATTAAAAGCAGCTCTAGCAGACTTAGGTAAAGAGTATTCTGTTTACAATAACGCTCTAAAAACTTCAGCTAACGCTTCTAACGAAGCAATAGAAAGAAATGAAGCTTTAAACCAAACACTATCATCTTTGATAAATAAAACTTTTGTTAATCTAACTAAACTTGGTTCTGATGTTGGGAAAATATCTTTTGGACCTACCATAGAAAATTTACTTAATTTATTAAATAAAGGTTTAGAAAATATAGACCTAGACGGCAAAGGACTTGGTAGTAAAATTGCTAAAGATATATTTGAAACAATTGGTAGTTTTATAGCTGGACCTGGAGTAGTTTTATTAACTGCAGTCGTAACAAAGTTAGTATTTAATTTAGGAAAATTTGCAGCCCAATCACTTCAGGCTCTTTTAAATTTAAATACAAAGGCCCAAGAAAGAGTAGCTATTCAAACAAAAATAAACCAAGTTTTATCTCAAGAACCTGGCCTTGTTCAAGCTGTATATAATAAAGAACTTACTGTTTTAGATATTGAAAACAAGATCCTAAATATTATCCGACAACAAACAATAGAAAGACAAAAAGTCGCAAGTATTGCTACGGCGGTAACTGGTGGATTAATAGGAAAAGGAGTCACTGCTAAAGGAGGAGTTTTAAAAGCTAAGAGCGGAGGATTTGTTCCAAATTTCGCAATGAGCGAAATATTTGGTGCATTAGCTGGAGGCTATAATCCAGGCAGCATAAAAAGAATGAGTATTCCTGGTGAAGGACCAGTAACCTATAACTCGGCAGAAACAGTTAAAAGATTTGCTGGAATGACTCAACCAGCAATTATGCCACCTCAAGGTAGCAAAGCTGGGAAAAATTATCAAGATGAATTTAAATCTAAATTAGGATTTAATCCATATGCAAGCGCTGGATTTATTCCGAATTTTAATGCAACATTTACTAGTTTACTTGCTGGAGTGCAAGCAAGAAAACAAGGAATAGATTCTTCGATATTAAAAGCCCAAAGAGAAGGTAAACTAACTCAAACTCAAGTAGATCAATTAAATGCAGCAAAAACTACAGTAAGAGGGTCTATAGCTCCGTCGTTATTAGCAAAGCAAGGTTCTGGAGCAGAGACAAGAGAGTTCGATGGATCTACTTTAGGAGTACTCTCTTTAAGGGGCAGAAGTGGGGATCTCCCTACTTCTACCAAATTAGCTCAATTACCTATGTTTTCTAACGCTATTAAGAATGATCCGTCAGTTGCTCAAAAAACAGTTAGATTTAACGGTGTTCAAGTCCGAAGCTTGGATTCCTTAGATAAGCAAAAACCAAATGAATTTATTAGGTTACTAACAGAAAAACTTTTACCGCCACTTGCAGATGTCGCGACTCAATTTGTTGGAGAAGCTTTGGGAAATCAAGGCGATGGGGTAAATACTGTTTTAGGTAATATTAAAGCTGGTAAAAGTTTTCTGCCTCCTGGGGCAATAGGAGATCTATTTGAGACAGTAATCAAAATTGCAACAAAAAATCCTAAACAATTTTTGCTATCAGTTGATGATGATTTTAGAAGACCTTTTGATTTTGAAGAGAGTGGCGCTGCGAGTGGTAAATTTAAAACTAGGTTTGGATTTAAATCAAGCCTAATTAAAGCTGATGCCAAATTAACATCTGATAATGATGCGATAAGGTCAATAATTAAAAAAGCATACAACTCAAGGATCGATGGTCTTCCATTTACTGACCTGCTAAACACAGGCACACAAAAAACTTCATCTGCAAAAAGAAAATCTAAGGGTTTTATACCTAATTTTTCTGCGCTTAACGACGCTATAGATCGAGAGCTTACAGCAGGAGTATCTCCTTCGAGAGTAAGAATAGGTAAAGATAAAAGATTAACTTCCGCTTCAAATCCTCTTGGCCTAGGGGTATACAACACAAAAGATGAGCCTCTTGGATTAGGTCAAGGAGTATCTAGGACTGGTAGCAAAGCTAAAACTGCAGGGGCTGCAAAGGGTTTTGTTCCTAATTTTGTTCTTCCTGCCGTAGCAGTGGGTGCTTCAGCCATACTAGGTAATACAGTAATTAGATTTGCTGTGCAGCAAGCAATTTCTGCTGCACTTATTTATGGTATTAATAAAATAGTAGACACTGTAAATTCTAAAATTGAAGGTGATAAAAATAAGCAAATTGTCTCGACTGTAGGTCAAGCTGCTCAATTTGGTATAGGAACTGCGCTTTTAGGAGGAGGAGCAAAAGTGGGTGCTGGCATAGCTTTATCTACTTTGATACCAGGATTGATAAACGCGCTAGGATCTCAAGACCAAGCAACTAAAGATTTAATTGTTGCTTCTGAAAACAATAAAGATACAATCCAAGAATTTAATTCTGCTCTTGGTATCTATAACGCAAATATAGAAAAGTTAAAAGACGAAACTATTTCTTCTGTAGATCAGCAAAAAATACTTGCTGAAAATAATGAAGCACTTACAAAAATACTTTTAAATACCCCAGATCAACTTAGAGATAATCTTAAAACATCTCTTTCTGGTGGAGATTCTGAAAAGATAACTCAAGCTCTATCCCAAGTACAAGTAGCATTACAAGTATCCGCGGCAAATACTGATAATTTAGCAAAAATTACTCAAATTACTTCTGATAAATCATTGAAACCAGAAGAGTTTAATAAACTAAGTACTTCTATATTAAGTTTACAAAATGAAAGGGGAATTTCTGTTGCATCTTCAGTCATGGCTAATCCGCAGATACTTAAAAACTTTCAAAAATCCTTGCAAACTCAACCTCAAATTATTGATATATCAAATAGAGAATTAGCCGATGAAGTTGAAAAAAAATATGGTTATAGAATCGACATGGAAGGAACAACGGGTTACGCTAATAAAGGCAGAGTAAGTCCTTTTGCTCCGCAGGTAATAGATCAAAAAGAAATAGAAAAATTAAAATCATTAGTTCGTCAAGATGTTTTCGCTAGAAAAACAAAGGAATTAGATCAGGCAAATTCAAATCAATTAATAAATTCTATAGAAAATTTACTTAAAGATGCTCAGTTAAGTGAACCACTAATAAAGTCTGTAATTGATCCTCTAAGAAACGTTCCATTTGAGGATGCAAGTAAACAAATAGAAAATTTAAATAAAGTTTTAGAAGATTTTGGTTTTACAGTAGTAAAAACAAATAAAAATCTTGAAGTTCAACTTAAATACTTAAGACCAGACATTTTAAGAAGAGCAAGTCTTGCGGGTGATGTTTCTGTCAATGTAGAATCAGCAAGTGCATTTAGAAAAAGTATAAATGCAGAAGCCTTAAAAGGCTATAGTGAATTTTTAGATAATCAAATTGAATTTAATCCAAACAGAATAGCTGCAGGAAAAGTTTTAGATGCTCAAGAAGGAATATACTCATCTATATTAAATGAAACAGAGCGAAGAAAAGTTAATGCTAAATTCATAGAGCAAACAAATAATTTGCATAAAAAAGGTGTGATAGATTTAGATAAATTTATTTCAGCAGTTCAAGGAAGTCAAGAAGAATTAATCGCTCTAAATCAAAGGGCTCGAGGATTAATGTTTGCTGAAGATTTTAGAGGCGCAAGACAGGCTGCAAGAGAAAAAAGAATATTAGGCGGAGATACAAAACTAGAAGATTTTCCCGCTGCATTTTTTGATGAGTTTGATAATAGAACAGAAGATTCATACAGAGAAGCTCAGCTTGGCGCTAAAGAAACAGCACGAACAATTAAAAGTGAATTTAATAATGCTTTCTTATCTTTCGCTAATGGAACGCAAACCGCTAGTGACGCTTTCACAAAAATGGCTCTTAATATTAGCGATAAAATTCAACAATTAGCTCTTGAATTTGCAACAAATCAAATTTTTGGTTCACTTTTTGGTAGCACTAGCAATATCTTTGGTGGCGGTAGTGGAATTGGAGATTTCTTCGGCGGTCTATTCAAATCAAAAGGTGGAATGATTAAAGGTTATTCTACTGGTGGTAATGTCGTAGGAGGATCTGGAAATAAAGATGATGTTCCAGCTATGTTGAGTGGTGGAGAATACGTAATAAGAAAAAGCGCTGTTAATAAATATGGTCAAGAATATTTGCAAATGTTAAATGAAGGAAAAGTAAAAAAGAAAGCTGGTGGAGGGTTCTCTTCTCAACAGGAGAATACTTTTGTAAATGATTATGAACCAATAACTATATCAGAAACTGGACAAACAATATATAGACCAAAAGATGGTAAATTTTCAACTGGACTACTAAACATACAAGCAATTAATGATTCTAATAATCCTCAAAATGAATTAAGAAAACAAATTGAAGCTCAATACTATGAAAATATAAATAAAGTTGATGATTATTTGGAATATGTTGAAGATGTAAGAAAGCAAAATGCTGAAGCTTATGCTGAAAATCAAAGATTAAATCAAGAAATTAGAAATCAGTATAATCGTCAAAAAAGCGCAGCAAGTCGTGGTGCATGGTGGACTTTTGGCTTAGGATTAGTTGGAGCAGGAGCAAGTCAATTTTCATCAATGGGAGGATTTAAGGGTGTATTTGGAAGTCAATCAAAATATGGGGCATCAGCAGCTTTAGGAGGTGGATCTGCCGCAAGACAAAACTATGCTAACTCTGCGCCACTTCGTTATAGCACTCCAATGCCAAGAGCAAATGGTGGATATATTAAAGGTTTTGCAAACGGAGGTTCTAGTGGCAAGGATGATATTCCAGCTCTTTTAATGGGTGGTGAATTTGTAATGAGAAAAGAGGCTGTTAACAATTATGGTAAAAAATTCTTTGATGATCTTAACTCTGGAAGAGCAAAGAAATTTGCTAATGGTGGAGAAGTCGGTTTTAGTAGCGGAAATTCTAGTAATTATTCTCCAACAAATAATGTAAGTGTTGTTGTTAATTTAAATCAAGAAAAGATAACTTCTGATAACAAAGAAGAGTCCACGGATAATACAAACTCACAAAGAGAAGAGGAAAACAGAAGGACTCGTGAGTTAGCAGCAAGAGTTAAAAATCAAGTAATACAAATTATCACAGAACAACAAAGGCCAGGCGGCTTACTAAGTAGTAAAGTTTATAGAAAAATAGGATAATTATAAGATTAATTTTGCAGAGAAATTAATTAAATCTTTTTCGGATATAATCTGATTCTTGTTAAAATTAGGATTTTCTAATAAATATTGATCTAAAGTATCTAAGTTATAGGAATATTTAAATAATAAGGTAATATATTCTTTTTCTTCAATTATTGTTTTATATTTTTCATAGAATTTAAGATTATTACTGGTTTCTATATAAAACTTCTCATTACTGTAGAAAGAGGTTATATATTCAATATAAATATTACAAGTATTAGCTAATTCTTCGATTTCCAGTATTTTAACGCTTTTGATGCCTTGATTTTGAAGATAATCAAGATCTATAGCTACATCTTTATAATCTATTAAATTTTTAGCATAATATCCTAAATAGTCTTTTTGTATATTATAATTATTATCTAAGACGTTGTCTGTGTTTAAATCATCAGATAAACATATAGTTTTATTTACTTGATCTTTATTAAATAAAGGTAAATATTTATTAAAAACTATACCATTAATATTCAAATCAGTTTGTAGAGAATTTGTTTCAAGACTATCTTTATTAAATAAATATATATAATTTTGATAAAACACTACTGTTTCGTTATTTGATGTTTGTTTATATATTTTTCCAATGTCAAAATATTGATTACTAAAATATTCTTTATATAAATTATTTATGTCTTCCTCGGTTTCTCTTTCTTTTAGAAATTTATATATGTTTGTTTGGATTGAGTTTAATGGTATAATTTCTATATTTATGTTTTCAGACATCTCGACTAAATCAGTTTCAATAAAAGGTATTGTAACCATTGCGGTTTCATCATTTATATCTAACCATTTTTGGTTTATCCCTTCAGCTAATAAATTTAATAATTTTTTATTAGTTATACTTCGATTTGATAATTTACTAAATATTAAAAATGAAGAAATATCTTTAGAATTAAAATATTGTTTGTTAAGAATAAATTTAATACTTAGGCCATCGCTACTTCTATATATTTTATTAAATAACATTTGCTTGTTAATGTCTTCAATATGATTATATTGAGCTGCAAAATCAAATTTTTTATCAATATTATTCTCATAGTTTATTGAGAATGTAAGGTCTCTATAAAATCCAATTTTATCATTTATTTCTTTATATTTATAGTAATTATCTTGAAAATTATACTCAAACTTACTCAGGATTCTATTTCTTGAAATGTTTGTAAAGTATTTTATTTTAGGCATTTTAGGCACAGCTCTTGATGTTATTTCAATAATTGGTTCGTAATCTTTAAGTTTAACATATTTACCTATTAAATATTTGTCTTTATCATAGACTGTTACGTCGTAACTAGGAAATCCAGCTTGAGTGTCAATGTTATAGAATACATCTCGAACAGTCTCCCATTGCAATAAAAAATTTAATGTATTTATTTTCATAACGACAATAGAGAAGCGTTAACCGCTTGCACATCGAGTGGATTGGCTTGGGTACTTAATATAAATCTACCAGTAGCTGCCGTAGATTTTTCAGCTATGCTATTCTCTCCAAACACTCTAAAGAAATAAACACCAGTACCCAATGGCGTATAGTAATTGGGGGTAATTGGATCTGATGAAGCTAAAGATATACCAGTTTTTAGTTTATCAGCTGGCAATATATCTATCAAAGATGATAGAGGAGTTAATTGATTTGTAAAATTAGATCCAGAATTAACATATACAGAATATTGAATATTAGAAGAATTTCTTGGTGGAATAATATTATACATGATACTATTTACTCCACCCTGATTTGTGGTATAATGCTTTGTGCTATCTATTCTGAATGCGCCAGCCGTATTTCTAAAAATTCCACTTAAAATTAAACTTGGTTGAGATGGAGAATCTGGTCTTATAGGAACATTTATTAATTTTGATATATCATCAATATCTGTATATTTATTAGAATTGTATTCTAGTGCATCAATCGTGAAAACTTCTGGAGTTTCTTCTGTAGCATTAATAACCCTGTATTCTTTAGGAGAATTTAAATAAGACTCTAAATAATATCCTGGATACAATGCTACTGGAGAAGTGTTATTCATCATTGATTTCGTATTAATTCCTCCAGCTAAATAACCGCTAGGATTAATGTCAATTGTCCATACTGTGTTTTGGGGTAATGTATTTAAATAATTATTCAAAGCAAAAGTTCCATAATTAGCATTTATTGATGCTCCGCTACTATAGAAAGATGAATCAAAATATAAAGCTTGATTTTTGGTTGCTACAGGAACAGCCCTCATAATGACGCCATCTTTTAAATAAGTTATCCATTCTCCATCATAATTTATTCTTAATTTTGTTGAAGTAGTATAAGATCCAAAAGCCCCTATATTATTACCATTTTCAAAAACATACGTAGTTCCGTCAATAACAAAATACCAAGCATAATCTAAACTAGTATAACTTTCATCAGCAAGTGGATCACTATTTAAACCAAACATAACGTATTTGTTTGTAAAGTTCGAAGTCGCTTCAGCAAACATATTTTTACTATATGCTAACGAAGAATAAGCGTGTTTGTTCCAACTATCGGCGACAGTTTTTGTAAATACGTTTCCGACTCTAGTCATACCTACCGAACTTATGTTTTCAGGAATACTATTTATATATGGAAAATTAATTCTTATGTTATTGCTATATATTCCAGATCCACTTGTTAAATAATTTTTAGGACCATCAATTTCTATTGATTGTATTTGAGATCTTCTAATAAAAGAACTATTTATTCCCGAGATTCCAGAAGATCCAATATCTGAAAATCCTGTTAAATACATATCGCCTAGTTTTGTGCCTAAATTTAAATTATATGTTGGCGTAAATACATTAAATGTAAAATTAGATGCGGCTCCAGTGATAGCGTATTTATTAATATCATCATACGGAAGATCTAATACTGCATATCCAGTTGTCAATTCGCATGTTCTTCCAGCGTAACTTAAATTTTTTCTAGATTGGTCATAAACAGAAATTACGTCTCCTGGTTTTAAATAATTACCCTCTAAACCTGCTTTAAAATTAACCATTTCTGTTTCTGTATTTTGTGTTGTAAGCAACCATTTTCCAAGTCTTTTTGCTTGATTTTTGCTGGTGCAACCAAACGCGCTTATTTCTGTTTCTTTTATTCCAAATTTGAAAAGCGCATTTCTATCTTCTACATATTCTATAGCAGGCTTATAATTATCATGTTCATCATTGTATCTTACTATTGCTATGCTTTTCCTAGATTTCTTAGAAGCATCTGAATATGAAAACTCTCCATCTATGACGTTACTATTATTAAATATATATATTGGGTTTTTTGGTGAATCTTGTGCTGCAACAATTTGTCCAGCTGAATAGTAAATGATTCCTCTGAAGATACTAGCCATATCATTGAGAACTTTATAAGCTTCTTCTCTAGCGGTTATATATACATTGCATCTAAATCTAGGTTCTAATCCTCCTACACCATCAGATACTAATTCGTCACAATACTGTCCAATTTCATACAATGTCCACTTATCGGTTAGAGAAGGATCTATATATTTACCTAGGCCATATCGATTACTTGTAATTAAATCATAAAAACACCAAGCTGGATTATCTGTCCATGCTACTTTAAATTTACCGTTCCATGTATCAGTATATGTTTTTGTAATTGGATCATAATTAGATGGAATTTTTACTTTTAATAATCTTAATTTATATGTTCTAGTAGGAATACTACTAAAAAATCTTGCGTCAAATTTTGAATAGATTAAAGCTGCGTCAGGATAAACAAAACGATCAGAATAAACTTCTGTTATACTTTCTAAAGTTAATGAATTCATTAAACTAGCTGAACCAAATTCTTTAACCATTTTCGTAACATCTATAGCCCAACCAATTTGATTTGGTAAAAGAGGAAAGCTTGGCTTATTTTCTGCGTATGGTCTAAGAGGAATTTCATAAGTAATTATTAACGGCTTTGTTACTTTCCCAGCTGAAATTAAATCATCTATAGAATAAAAATCTTTTTCATATGGCGCATATTTAGATGTATCTAATAAAATTAATTCTCCATTATTCATTAATCTATAAGTTACAAATCTGACTATCATATTTTTTCTAATTGATTCACCAGCTCTATCTCCAGTTAGGAATTGTTCGTATAAACCATTTATTTTAAGATTTACTCTTATTGAAGATACTTCGGTGTTATATATATAATACGTCTTTGGAGTGAAAAGAATTTGATTATTTTCTAATTGATAAAAACCAAACAAAGTTTCATTTATAAATGTTGTTGTAGATGTTTGAAGTGGTATTTTATTTCTATCAACTTCTCTACCCCAATAATTTCTTCTATCTTCATAAAGATAAATATATGGATTATAGATCGTATGTTGATTTGTTTTTTCGCCATATTGGAATCTATAATCTACGCTTTGAAAGTTAAAAAAACCTTGAATATCAGTAAGAGGTGTATCGTCCCAATATATTGATCTCGTTTCTGGAGCACCAACCGCTTGACCATTTTGAACTGTTGCAAAAGCTTGAAACGATGCACTTGTATAACCAATATCACCAGCTTTTTTTCCAGAATAATTATAAGTATATGACCCAGTTACAAGACCTTCTATTGGCCCTTCGCATACTAAATCCAGTAAACCAATCTGACTAATTGAATTAAATGCGCATAAATTTTTTCCAGTTGTAAATGGTACTTCATAAGCTGGGTCCCAATCCATCAGATATATTTTATTTAAATTTGGTGCAGAAGGATCTGTAGCATAAAAACTTCCTATTGGTGCGCTTGTAGGATCAAAATTGCCTACTGCCATTCCCATTATATTATCATAACCTCCGCCAAACGTGGTATCTCCTGGAGGATTTAAATTAACAAGGGGCGTATAGTACGCGTTAAATCCGCTAGGACCACGACCATATCCTAAATTACTTTCTAGTGTCAATGGGATAGCTGAACCAGAAAAAGATAAAGATACACTTCCTGCTCCACCGCCATCATCTTGAGCTGTACTCTCTGGAAAATTATAAGAAGCATATCCTGCCCCATACATTCCTGGAAATAGAATATATTGCATACCATCAGCGAATACGTTTGTATTTGGCATAAATTAAAATGGCGAAGACGAAAGTGGTGATTGATTTATTAAATAGCATCTAGTATTAAATAAAAATTGGTCTGAACCTTCTATTTGTTGTTGAAGGGTAACATTATTAGTCTTTGCTTTGAATGTTCTATAAATTGTATCGTAATTTGCATATACATTGTTTCCTCCTACAACTAATTGACCATAACCTATTGGCACTGGTCCTCCTTCTCCTACTGTATTTACTGGACCATTAAATAAATATGAATTTGGTCCGCCAGCTTCACCCATACCGTCTATTGGATTTACTTGTTGGGCGGTAAATGGAATTGATGGTGGTGGTTTTGATAGAAGTTCAGATGTTCCAGCAGCAATCAAACCTAAGCCAGCAAGCCCAATACCTATAGCAAGAGGTAGTAGTGGAGGATAAAAAACACCAATAACGATTGCGCCTACTACTGCTATTGCACCTGTAATAATCTTTCCAACTGGCCCAGCGCCAGATATATGTGGTATTATATCAATTGTTTGTATCTTATCGTCAAAGTTAACAAAAAGTTCAGACTCTCTTATTTGATTTATAGATTTAAAATTTGGTGATTCTGTGAATAAATTATTTTTATCTATAAGTATTTCATATTGAAAGTCATTTTGGAATTCAATAATCCATTTTCTAAATTTTCTTGTATTCGCTTCTATAGCTCTAAAAGCTTCAGCTACGCTTGAAACTTCAAGATCCCAAGATTCTCCTAAATCTTTTCCTAATTTACCATGTAAATTTACTCTTATCATGTCTTTAACCTAAATATACAATCTGTATACCTTTTATAAAAATTACAATAATTTTCAATTTTTGAGAAGCCAAACATTGGTTGATGTAAAATTTTTTCATTTCCAAGATATAAAGCAAAATGTTTTGGATTGTTTTCTTGAAATGCATCGATTAATAGAATATCATGTATTTTTAATTCTTCATCTTTATTGATAGTAATAAAATTATTATCTCTGTAAAACTTAATAACTTCACTTTTTATGTCCATTTCTTTAAAACTTTTTTTGTAAAATTCTTGATTATAAATAAATTCTATGGATTTTTCTTTTTTATAAAATTCTTCTATAAGTTTAAAGCAGTCATACCTCCCGTGTTCGTAAAATCTACCAGTATAATCTTGGGACATCTTTGGTATTTCGTATATTTTAGCTTCATTATTTTTTAATATATATAAAAGTATTGATACATTTAAATTTTCAGCACATTTTTTATCTTGTTCAGAAAAATCAAAATTATCATTTGTATGACTATGATATATATAATGAATTTTTTTATATTTATTTTTTACGTTTAAATAGTCTATAGATTTGATTTCAAAATACTCTTCTTTATTTTTTGCAATATTCTCACATGGTATACATATAAAATTATTATTTATATCTTCTACGATAAAACCACAACATTCATTGGGATTATTTTTTATAGATTCTTTTCTTATGAAATTTTTTATTTTTTTATCTATCATTGTAGTTGAGGTTTATTTGTCCCAGGGAATCCTCCAAATGGAAGAAAACCATTTAAATAATTTCCATCTGCATCTTTAGGTATTCCATGGGCTTCATCAGAAATAGGATTTTCACATCCTGGTCTCCTTGGAAAGAATAATCTTTGACCATTAATACCAGTTAAAACGTCTCTTAATTCTGGAGTATTATATAATATATAAAATCTTTTAGCTGTTTGATCATAATTTTCACCATTTCTATTTTCAGGCCATATCACAGGTTTAAAAGCTGGATTTTTTAACCATCTTAATCTGCAAGAAGAAGTATTTTTTCCACATGCATCTTCTTGCCAATAATTTATATTAGGTGGAACATTAAATGTATCAGATGTGTGGTTATTTGTGCATACAAAATAATATTTTACACCTTGATTTTCCATGAATGTAAAATCTCCAGATACATATCTTGCGTCATTTATCCATTGTCCACTATTTCCAAGAGTTCCAGTTAAACGAAATATAGCTGTCCTACCAGCAGTATCTCCTGTACTAAAAACCGCTTTACCACTTGATCCAATAAAAAGTTGCTCATTACTAGTTGCAACAGGAGGAGCAGTTTGTAGCGCTTTAACTTGATAAGGTGAATTTTCTATATTCGCATATACACCGCTATGAATATATGTAAGTCTGGAGTTATATTCATACAAACATCCTTGACCTCTGTATTGAAATGGACATTTTTTTCCTAAGATTGTTCTCGATGGTAAAGTTAAATTCTCTAAATCTAAAATTGTATTTAATTGATATTGTATTACATTTTTATTTTCTATAGATTTTCTATCTATATAGTAGATATCTTTTGGTAATTCCATTTCATATACTGCAGGGTTTGGGTTATATGGGTTATATCCTTCAGAAAAATTTGAACCATCTAAATATTTTAAAAAGGTTTTTATTCTTGTAAATTTTGCGCCAACGATATCTCCTAATGATTGAATTTGCATTCTTATATATGTATAAAAAGAATTTGAAGAATAATCTGGAGATAAGTTTGAAATTGAAACGGTTGGCGTTGGCATTGTTCCTACTGCGTTATACTCGAATCCTTCTGCTTGTATAGGAAAAGGATAGTAAAAATTATTTTGCCATTTTATTCTACCGTAATCATTAGCCGCGAGGTTATAAAGACTATAATCATTATAAACTCTAAGGACGCCTTGATTCATTGGCTGTGATCCATTATAACTGATAGTTATGGATTGCGGAGAGATTTGTGAAAAATCTATTTCGTAAAAAATTATTTGAGATGATGGGGTTAGAGAGCTAATGTGATCATTAAGATCCAATGTTCCACTAACTATCGAATTATAAACTTGTGTTTTTTGCATATTCTAAAGTGGTACTTCAGTAAATACGGCTTCTATTAGATAATTATTATACGAAGTATAATTAGCGCCCCATTCTGGACATATAAATTTTGTATTTAATGCGCTGTTTGATTTTGAATAAATAGTAGGTACATTATAAATGAAACTTTTTTGACCAGCCATTTCTTTTAGAAAATGTAAAATAGATACAGTTTGTTTTTCGTTTATATTTTCAAATTTTAAATTTAATTCAATTAAATTAGAATTTAAGCCATCTACGAGTCTTTGTTGATAACCATTTCCAAATTGATTAATTTTTAATCTTGGTTTATTATTTACTTTTGCATTATAGGAAGGTTTCCACCAAAAATTAGGCACCAAACTTCCATTTAAAAGAATATATCCATCCCATTCAACTTGAAGATTGGTGGTGGTAATTGGATTTTGATTATTATTTGAATCTATAATCGAATAATAGTATCTATTATCACTACCCTTTACTATATCATACTTATTATAAGTAGGAACCGCGTTCCAGCTTGAAACTGTATCGTAAATACTTGCCATATACCTTTTACCTCTTATATTTTACACTTAAAAGAAGTGTAATTATAGTTAATGTTTAATGTATATTCTACAGAAAATCAGAACTTTTATCTAAATGATTATTTAGTATCTGGAATAAAAAGTTTTAATGTTGACGTTAATTTTAACATAGTTCCTCAAATATCTATCAATGATTCAATTAATTATACAAAGAATGGTTTCCCAGTTGCCGAGTTTGACTTATCTTATATATTGAGTGATACTGATAGATTTTTACAATATACTGGCGCTAATTCATTTTCTGGTAGAATTGAATATGGAAATAAATATGTAACGTTTACAGATGGATATTTGACCAATTATTCTTTAAGTTATAGATTAGGAGAGTATCCAACAGTTGA
>Ga0247844_1005984_pt1 | contig 14980 bp, 11 predicted proteins | sample LaCtaG_FD_192421 | JGI IMG/M metagenome (GOLD analysis project Ga0247844, IMG submission 192421) | Freshwater microbial communities from meromictic Lake La Cruz, Castile-La Mancha, Spain - LaCruzMarch201714.5m_1 | ecosystem: Environmental > Aquatic > Freshwater > Lake | place: Spain: Castile-La... | reverse complement strand
AAACTCGGTGACTTGCTGGCCGTCGCGCAAAACCACGGCGTCGCGCCCGACCAAATCCAAGCGGCTGATATGTCCATCTAAATTGACCCGAACGCAGGGCCAGTTCAAGCGAGCCGCCACTTGTTCAATGTGAGTGGATTTTCCCGTGCCATGCATGCCTTGCACTAAAACCCGGCGGTTGTGCTCAAAGCCTGCCAGCAAGGCCAAGGTGACTTCAGGGTTAAATCGGTAAGCGGTATCGATGTCCGGCACATGCTCGCTGGGCTCGCTAAATGCGTTGACCTGCAAGGCGCTGTCAAACCCAAATACGTCTCGCACTGCTACCCTGCGAAGGGGCGACGTTTTTGGAGTGGTTTCGTGGTTGGTGCTCATGCGCGGCTTTCTAAGAGGGCGGGCATAGCGTCATTTTCTATTTGGCTCAGTGCGTCGGCCGCACGCTGGAGCGCGGGGAGCAAGGCCAATGCTTTATCCGCCGTTAAGCGCATCAATGGGGCTTGGACGGCGATACACAAATTAGAACGCCCCACGCTTGCGGGAACCAACATGGCCACACACAACAAGCCCGGTAAGAACTCTTCGTTATCTAACGCAAAACCTTGGCGCTTGACCAACTTAATTTCTGTTTCTAAGGCCTCGGGTTGGGTGATGGTTTTGGAAGTGTAGGCCTCCAAGGGCGCATGGCTGAGGAGGCGAAGGCGTTGGCTGGGCGACATTTGGCTTAAGAAAATTTTCCCGCTGGCGGAGCAGTGCACTGGAACGCGTGAGCCCGAATGCAAATAAAAGCGCAAAGGCGCTGGGGTTTCAACCCGGTCGATATAAATGACCTCGCTGCCGCTTAAGGCGGTGAGGTTGCAGCTTTCGCCCACCTCAGTCACCAAATTGCGCAACACCGTGTGGCGTGCGCCATGCGCGGTGTCATTAAGCAAAAGATTTTCTGCCAAACGGCGTAAACGAACTCCCGTGCCAAACAAACGCCCATCGCCACTGCGTTCTAGTAAGTGAGCCGTTTCAAGTTGTTGCAACATACGGTGCAAGGTGGGCTTGGGCAGGCTGGTTTCGTCCACCAAGCTTTGGAGGGAAAAGTACTGGTCTTTGGACGCAATCACTTCGAGTAGCGCAAATAAGCGCAGCGTGGGCGTGTCCCCGTGGAGTTCAATCGGGACGGCTTGGGGGGCGGTGGTCACAGATTTCATGCCTGCATAATAGTGTAAAACCCGAAAATACACCAGTAAGTGGAACAATTTATTTCAAAAAATGAAATTTACCTTGCATAAGGGAAATTTCGTGGCTATAGTCAGACCCAATTCCGGTTATCGGAACAAAATGTTTCAAAACTGAGCTGACAAGGAGTCTTCTATGAGCAAAGCCCCCAAAGATACCCGCACCGTCGCGAGCGGAGTCCAAAAAATGACGCCTTCCGAGGCGTTTGTAGAAACCATGGTCGCCAATGGCGTGACCGATATTTTTGGCATCATGGGCTCGGCCTTTATGGATGCGATGGATATTTTTGCGCCCGCCGGTATCCGATTGGTACCGGTTGTGCATGAGCAAGGTGGAGCGCACATGGCCGATGGCTATGCCCGCGTGAGTGGTCGCCACGGCGTGGTGATTGGTCAAAACGGACCCGGCATTAGCAATTGTGTGACCGCGATTGCGGCGGCTTACTGGGCCCACAGCCCCGTAGTCATGATCACGCCAGAGACCGGCACCATGGGAATGGGCTTGGGTGGTTTTCAGGAAGCCAACCAGCTGCCGATGTTCCAAGAGTTCACCAAATACCAAGGCCACGTCAACAACCCCAAGCGGATGGCGGAATATACCGGTCGTTGTTTTGACCGCGCCATGTCTGAGATGGGCCCGACCCAACTCAATATTCCACGCGACTATTTTTACGGCGAAATTCAAACCGAGATTCCCAAACCGATGCGCGTTGAGCGCGGAGCGGGCGGTGAAAACAGTCTTGCCGCAGCGGTAGAGTTGCTTGCCAACGCCAAGTTCCCAATCATCTTGGCAGGCGGTGGTGTCGTGATGGGAGACGCGGTAGCGGAGTGCCAAGCTTTGGCGGAGCGCTTGGGCGCACCCGTTGCCAATGGGTATTTGCGCAACGACTCTTTCCCAGCAAGCCACCCATTGTGGGCCGGCCCTTTGGGCTACCAAGGTTCAAAAGCGGCGATGAAGCTCATGGCCCAAGCCGACGTGGTGATCGCACTGGGTTCGCGCATGGGTCCGTTTGGAACCCTGCCGCAGCATGGTATGGACTACTGGCCTAAAGACGCCAAGATCATTCAGGTCGAAGCCGACCACACCAATCTGGGATTGGTGAAAAAAATCACAGTCGGTATCCATGGGGATGCGAAAGCGGTTGCCAAAGAATTACTTAAGCGTTTAAGCGCTGTGAAGTTGGCGTGCGACGCCACCAAAGCAGACCGCGCGGCAACTATTAAGGCCGAAAAAGCCGCCTGGGAAAAAGAACTCGATGCGTGGACCCACGAGCGTGACCCGTACAGCTTGGACATGATTGATGAAGCCAAAGGCGAACGCACCCCAACCGGTGGCACCTACCTTCATCCGCGCCAAGTGCTGCGCGAGTTAGAAAAAGCCATGCCTGCGCGCGTCATGGTCTCTACTGACATAGGCAACATCAATGCGGTCGCTAACAGCTACTTGCGTTTTGACGAGCCACGCAGTTTCTTTGCACCTATGAGTTTTGGAAATTGCGGTTACTCGCTGCCCACCATGATTGGCGCGAAGGCCGCCGCCATGGACCGCCCTGCGGTTGCCTACGCCGGCGACGGCGCGTGGGGCATGAGCATGTCGGAGTTGATGACAGCTGTTCGCCACGATATCCCGGTGACTGCGGTGGTATTTCACAACCGCCAATGGGGCGCTGAGAAGAAAAACCAGGTTGATTTTTACAACCGCCGTTTTGTGGCTGGAGAGTTGGAGAGCGAAAGCTTTGCTGGTATTGCCATCGCGATGGGCGCCGAGGGCATTGTGGTGGACAAACTCGAAGACGTGGGCCCCGCCTTTAAACGCGCAATTGATATGCAAATGAAAGAGGGCAAGACATGCGTGATTGAGATCATGTGCACCCGTGAACTCGGAGACCCCTTCCGTCGCGATGCGTTGGCCAAGCCCATTCGTTTCTTGGACAAATACAAAGATTACGTCTAAGTCTGTGGCGCAATGATTTCGATGGGTCGCCTCGAGTGAACACACCAAACCATCCCCGCCTCGATGGCTTGGTTGCGCAAGCGGTTTCGCGTGCAAAGAAGTCTCCCGCGGCGCTGGCGATGGTGTATCCGTGTGATGCTTTGGCGATGGATGCGGCGCAACGCATTCTGGCAAGCGGCCTAGCGCGCCCTGTGTTGGTGGGGCCACACAAGGGTATCGCTCAAGCAGCAGAGGCCGCTCAGGTGGACTTGCGTCACTTTGAGTTGATAGACACAGGCGACCAAGCGCCCAATGCTGCTTTACAGGCCACGGGTTTGGCGCGAAGTGGCGCGGTGCAGGCGTTAATGAAGGGCTCTTTGCATACCGATGAGCTGATGTCAGCGGTGGTGAACAAAGACACCGGCTTGCGTGGCACAACACGCATCAGCCATGCCTTTGTGTTTGATCTTCCGCGCTACCCGAAGTTTTTGGCGCTGGCGGATTGCGTCGTCAACATCGCGCCTGATTTGAAAACCAAAAAAGACATTGTGAGTAATGCGATTGCGTTGCTGCGCCATCTTGGCATTGCCAACCCCAAAGTCGGTATCGTGACGGCGGTGGAAACCGTCAACCCCGCAATTGCCACAACCCTTGACGCACAGGCTTTGGTTCAGATGGCCTATGAAGGCGCTTGGCCAGGAGCGATTGTGGAAGGACCGATGGGGTTTGACAACGCGATTTCTGCAGAGGCTGCGCGAATAAAAAAAATGACCTCGCAGGTCGCAGGAGATGCTGACCTTTTAATCATGCCTGATCTCAACGCTGGCAACATGCTGTACAAAAGTTTCAACTACATCGGTGGCGGTGATTGTGCGGGCTTGGTATTGGGGGCTTCAGTTCCCATTGTGTTGACTTCGCGGGCCGACTCTTTGCAGTCGCGTCTGGCTTCGGTCGCTTTGGCGGTGTTGGCTATGCCTGACGCGGCCCTACAAACAAAAGGACGCTAACGTGTTCAAGTTTCTTTCTTCTGAGCCGGTTCACAACCCTCTGGTGGCGCCTACGCCGACTGCAGACACTACGATCAAGTGCACCACGTGCTATATGTGTGCGTGTCGTTGTGGCATTCGGGTGCATTTGCGCGAAGGCGAGAACGGACCGGAGGTGCGTTACATCGATGGCAACCCCAATCACCCGCTTAACCAAGGTGTGATTTGTGCCAAGGGGGCATCAGGAATCATGAAGCAGCAGTCGCCCGCGCGCTTAACGCAGCCGCTGTTGCGCAAGCCCGGTAGTGAGCGCGGTGCTTCTGAGTTCGAAGCGATTTCGTGGGAAAAAGCCTATGAAATTTTGACCGAACGTTTGGGCAAAATTCGCGCAACCGATCCGAAAAAATTTGCGATGTTTACTGGCCGTGACCAGATGCAAGCACTCACGGGTTTGTTTGCGCGCCAGTTTGGAACACCTAATTACGCCGCTCACGGCGGATTTTGTTCTGTCAACATGGCCGCCGGAATGATCTACACGATCGGCGGAAGTTTTTGGGAGTTTGGTGGCCCGGATCTGGATCGCGCCAAAGTGTTTGTGATGTTGGGTACGGCCGAAGATCACCACAGCAATCCGATGAAGATTGCAATTTCTAAATTCAAACGCAGTGGCGGGCGCTTCATCTCCATCAATCCCGTGCGCACGGGCTACTCCGCGATTGCCGATGAGTGGATTCCAATCAAGCCAGGGACCGATGGTGCACTCTTGATGGCTTTGTTGCATGTCTTAATCAAAAAAGATGCGATCGACCATGCATTCTTGAAGCGTTTTACCAACGCGCCGCAACTGGTGGTGCTCGATGAGGGAGAGCGTGAAGGCTTGTTTGCTTTTGATCCAGACCCCGCTAAGGGCCCACCCGGCGACGGCCGCAACCCGCATAACAAACTCATTTTTGACAAGACCAGCGGCCAGTTTCTTAACGCGTACCCCGAAGGTATTGCGGACGGCTGCGACCCCGCGCTGGAGGCCCCGGCCGCCGGTTTTTATACCTTGCCCGACGGCACCAAGGTCACGCCTGCATTCCAGTTGCTCCGCAATCGGGTGGCCGAGTGCACGCCCCAATGGGCGGCAGCCATCACCGGAATCGATGCGCAGCGGATTGAAAAACTCGCGCTAGAAATGGGCGACGCGGCACTAAAGCAAGCCTTTGAATTACCCATTCCTTGGACCGACGCGTGGGGCAAAGTGCACCCCACCACGCAAGCCCGGCCTTTGGCATTTCACGCCATGCGTGGCCTTGCTGCGCACTCCAACGGGTTTCAAGCCGTGCGAGCGTTGGCGGTGTTGATGAGCGTTTTAGGAACCATTGATGCGCCTGGAGGCTTTCGTCACAAAGCACCCTACCCACGCCACATTGTTCCCAACTACCGCGCCTTCAACTCCCCCGAAATGATTCAACCCAATACGCCGCTGAATGCGGCTCCTCTGGGATTCCCTGCGCATCCCGATGAGCTGGCGATCAACCCGGATGGCTCACCGATTCGGATCGACCACGCATTTTCGTGGGAGCATCCGCTCTCAGCCCACGGCTTGATGCACAACGTCATCACCAATGCTGTGAAGGGCGACCCTTACCGCATCGACACTTTGCTGATCTTCATGGCCAATATGGCGTGGAACAGTTCGATGAACACCATGGGTGTGCGCGAGATGTTGAACCGCAAAGACGCCGATGGCGAGTACATGATTCCTTTCTTGGTGGTGTGTGACGCGTTCCAAAGCGAAACGGTGGCCTTTGCTGATTTGGTGTTGCCTGATACCACCTACCTTGAACGCCACGATGTGATGGGCATGCTGGACCGTCCGATTTCAGAATTCGAGGGACCGGTTGATTCTGTGCGTATCCCTGTGGTTGCGCCTTTAGGTGAGTGCAAACCCTTCCAAGAGGTATTGATAGAGTTGGCAGGGCGATTAAAGTTTCCCGCATTCACCACACCCGAAGGCACGCGCAAGTACACCGGCTATACCGACTTTGTCGTGAACTTCCAACCCCAGCCTGGTATTGGATTTTTAATGGGTTGGCGTGGGAAAAACGGCGATGAGCATTTACGCGGCGAGCCCAATCCGGGGCAATGGGAAGCGTACGAAAAAAATGACTGCGTGTTTCAGTACCACATGCCTTCCAACATGCATTACATGCGCAACTGGAACCGCGAATACTTAGACTTTGCTAAAGAAAAGGGTTGGCGTCAAAAGAACGACCCCGTGCAGTTGGCGATTTACTCCGATACCTTGCAATCGTTTCGCTTGGCCGCCCAAGGCAAAACCCAAGGGCGTCAGCCGCCCCAGGATCTACGCGAGCGAATTGACACCTACTTTGATCCCTTGCCGTTTTGGTATGCGCCGCTAGAAGAAGAGGCCACCGATTTGGCTGCTTATCCACTCAACGCCATCACCCAGCGTCCGATGGCGATGTACCACTCATGGGATTCGCAAAACGCGTGGTTGCGTCAAATTCACAGCCACAACTATTTGCACGTCAACCCCCTCACCGCCAAAGCGTCGGGTATTTTGGACGGCGGTTGGGCGTGGGTGGAAAGCCAATGGGGTCAGGTGCGTTGCATGATCCGTTACAGCGAAGCGGTCGAACCCGGCACGGTGTGGACTTGGAACGCCATTGGCAAGGCCGACGGAGCGTGGCAGCTGGCTCCGGGTGCCGATGAAGCGCGCAAAGGCTTTTTGCTCAACCACCTCATTTCTGAAGAACTGCCCTTTGGCGATAAAGGTAAAACCATCAGCAATTCCGACCCCATCACGGGCCAAGCCGGTTGGTATGACGTTCGGGTGCGCATCCGTCCTGCTGAACCGGATGAGACCGCTGAGACGTTTCCGCAAATGGACACCATGCCAAGCGTACCGGGCGTCGTAGGCAAAGCGGCCAGCGTCTTGACCTACTTTGCGGGTAAGAAAAAAGCAGGAGGAAAAACACCATGATTCAATGGCTCAAAGACTTGATGCAGACGCACTTGGTTGAAGAAACTGCCGCAGGGCGCGCTCCACCTACTTCGCCGATGCCCAAACGCGTTCGCGCCGAACAAGGCGAAACCTTGGCCAAACAACTGGCTTTGGTGATTGACCTCAATGTGTGCGTGGGATGCCACGCCTGCGTGACCTCATGCAAACAATGGAACACCTCGGGCAGCGCCGGCCCCTTGGCCGATCTCGCGCCGTATGCCGCTAACCCAACGGGCACATTCTTTAACCGCGTTCAAACCTATGAGTCTGGAGAATTTCCCAACACCGATACGATCCATTTCCCGAAAAGCTGCTTGCATTGTGAAGACCCGCCGTGTGTCCCGGTGTGCCCTACCGGGGCGAGCTACAAGCGCGCTGAGGATGGCATCGTTTTGGTGGATTACGACAAGTGCATTGGATGCAAATACTGCGCATGGGCGTGTCCGTATGGCGCTCGCGAACTAGACGAAGAGCGCCAGGTAATGACCAAATGCACGCTGTGCGTGGACCGCATTTATGACGAGTTACTGCCTGAGGCGGACCGCCAACCCGCTTGCGTAAAAGCGTGTCCTACGAATGCACGTTTGTTTGGCGATGTCAAAGACCCAGACTCAGAAGTGTCTATAGCCATTAGAGAGCGGGGTGGTTACGCTTTGATGCCCGAGTGGGAAACCCAACCGGCTAACCAGTATTTGCCGCGGCATATCACTCCATCGTCTCAAGGCTAACCCGCTATGCATCCGGCTTTTTCTATTCTCTTTTTTACTACCTTGGCAGGCGCGGCGCAGGGCTTGATCGTGGCTTTGGCCGTGGCATTGCTGTGTGGTGTTCCTATGGGCGAGGGTTTTTTCTTGCAAGCCTTGGCCCTGGGCGAAGTGCTCTTGGTTTCCGGCTTAATCGCTTCGTTCTTTCATTTGGGCCACAAGATGCGAGCCTGGCGAGCGGTGTTGATGTGGCGTACCTCTTGGATGTCGCGTGAAGTGATCGTGATGCCTGCGTTTATCGGCTTGGTTGCTGTGTGGTGGTTGGCTTTGGCGCTTGACGTGCAGGGCCTTGCCATGCAGGTCTTGCCTGTCGTGATCATTCTGGGCGCGCTAGTTTTGTGGTACTGCACGGCCATGATTTACGCTTGCTTGCGATTTATCCGCGAGTGGGCGCATCCTCTGACGGTTTGGAATTTTGTTTTGATCGGTTTGTCTTCTGGATCGGTGTTGGCTTGCGCCTTGGCGGCTTTTCACAATGAGTACGCCTTACTCGCGTTAACGGGTCCGTGGGCGCTGGGGCTCACGCTTTTGGCCGGCGCTGTGCGCTGGATCAGTCTGCGACGCAATGCCACTTTGGTGCCCGTCTCAACGTTGCAGTCGGCCACAGGAATTTCAGCGAAGCACTTGGTGCAAAAGTCTATGGGAATGTCCGCCGGAGCCTTTAACACCCGGGAGTTTTTTCACGGAGCGAGCCAAGTCGTGGTTAAAAGCACCAAGTGGTTTTTTATCGTCTGTTTGTTTATTGCACCTTCCGCTTTAGCGCTGTGGGCGATTACGCAAAACGTTCCCTCGCTGTGGCTTGTGATTGCTTTAATGCAGGCCAGCGCACTCATTCCAGAGCGATGGTTTTTCTTTGCCCAAGCCCAGCATCCGCAGAACTTGTACTACCAGACGGTGTCTTAAGTTGCGCAAGTGGGCTTAATTTCCCACCCGCGTCTCCGAGCGCCCAAAGACCCAACTCAATCCCAGCCCCACCGAGTGCCCGGTGGACTGCAAGGCCAGTGGGCTGCTCAGGTTGGCGCCTAAGCTGTATTGGTCTTGCCGTGCGTAGGCAAACAGCCGAAGGTCGGGGGTGAGGCTTTTGCTGCTGCTGAGGCTGGCGCGCATTCCGATGAGGCCGGCTTGGGCCTCAAAAGCGGGGCGCTGTGCGGTGGCATAGGTGTTAGAAACCCCATAAAAATACTGGTTGAGTTGCGCATCGCCCCAGACCAAACCGCCACTGGCTGTGAGGCTCCAACCGCCTCCGATATCGCGGGTCTCCCACACCAAAGACGGTTGAAATGCAAAGCCTTGCGAGCGCAGTCCGCCATTGATCTCAAACACGCCGCGCACCGGTAACTCCAAGCCCACCCGCGAACCAGGCTGGGGCCTTGCCAATGTGAGCTTTAGTACAGGCCCAAACTCCAGCAAAGTTCCTAAATCCGGCATCCCTTGGCGCACTGCAATGTCCGCAGAGCTTGCGGGTAAGGAACCAGCAAAACCAATGTCAAGCTCAGTATCTGGCCCCGTCATCATCCGAGCGCCGATGCCACCGCGGTCCACCCGCACAATATCGCCGCGGTAAATGAAATAAGGAAGGGCCAAGGTCCGAGTCAGCCGTTCTGCCGATCCGGGATAGGCGGGGCTTGCGAGTGAGCCCGCAAAAACTCCAGCTTCCCACAAGGGAAGTCCGGCGTCTTGGGCTTGTGCGCTTGCTGCGAAAAGCATTGCGGTGGTGAGTGCAAGCTTGGCTCCGATGGCCGGCGGCGTTGTAAAAAAAACCTCGGCGGTTCGAAACATAATAGGGCGTCGCTTTTTTGGAAGCTGGAGACTAACACAGGCATGTGCATTACGTTTCTTAGCCAAACAATTGGCCCCGCGCAGCATCCGTAATAGCGACCACGCAAGGGTGCGTAATGCGCCGCTCCACAGATACCGCAAAAAATTCTTCGACCAATTCCTCCGTGCGCCCGATCAGTTGAACGCCGAACTGCGCCATGGTTTCTGCTTCCATCACCGTGGGAACCATGAATACGCCACGCCCTTCTCTGCCAAAGGCTGTCATCAAAGCGCCGTCATCAAACTCGCCCACAACCCGTGGCGTGATGGCGTGGCGGGTAAGCCACGCCTCAAGCTGTTGGTGTACCGGGGAGTGGGCGCCCTGAATAAGCATAGGCGCATTGCTTAAACACGCTGGAAATTTTCCTTTGAGCTGGTTAGCCAAATTGGGCGAACTAAAAAAACTCATGGCGCTTCGACCCAGCGGGTGATTGAAGGCCCGAACGTTGATGCGCCGCGACATCGGCTCGTCGGCAATCACAAGATCCAGACGATTTAAGGCCAACTGGGCCAGTAACTCAGCAAATTTGCCCTCGCTGCAAATCATTCGAACGCGCTCGCCTACGGTCAATGCGGGCTCTAACAATCGGTAGGCCACCGATTTACTCACCGAGTCAGCCACGCCGACCCGAAACTCCAAAACCTTTTCACCGCCATGCGCTTGGCGCACGGCGGTTTCTAACTCGTTGCCTAGCGTGAAAATCTGGTCGGCGTAACCCAAAGCAAGTCGACCGTCTTCGGTCAGCTCTAAATTGCGACCGCGCTTTTGAAACAACTTGCGACCAAGCCATTCTTCCAGCAGATGTATTTGCCCGGAAAGTGTCTGGGGCGTAGTGTGCAGCTGCTCACCCGCCCGCATCACGCCACCGGCCTTGGCGGTGACCCAAAAATAATGCAAATGTTTAAAGTTCATAGGTTAATTTTCCAAAAAAGTTAAAAAAGCTTCGTTTAAATCGAAGTGAAATTGTCATAAATACGAATTTACACGAAGCATAAACCCATTTAAATTAAAGGTACTTTCGCCCAAGTTGGGCTTTTTTGGAGCATCTCATGCGTCTTAGTACTCGCGGCCGGTTTGCAATTACCGCCATGATTGATTTGGCTTTGCGTGACCCGCACAGCCCTGTTCCGTTAAGTGAGTTGGCATTGCGCCACGGAATTTCACTGTCTTACCTTGAGCAAGTATTTGCCAAGTTGCGCCAACATGGTTTGGTGGAAAGCACGCGCGGCCCCGGCGGCGGTTACGCCTTGGGTTTTCGAGGTGATTCCATTTCTGTGGCCGATATCGTGACTGCCATTGAAAGCGACGAGCCCACTCCTGCCATTGAAACTCGCAAAGGTGCCCAGGACGTTCCTGATATGACGGAGGCGTTATGGGAACAATTGCACACAGCGCTCATGGCCCACATGCGCACGATCACCTTGAAGAGCCTCGCCTTGGAGCAAAGCGCCAAAGGCTTTCAAGTTCCCACGCGCAAAAGCAACAAAAAAGGGATATTGAAAAAACCGCAAACACCAGCGTTAAAAACCAACGCTCCGAACTCCGTTTTTGCTTTGGGCCAGTGGCTGCCATCGCGCGGCTAGGACTTTGTGGTTAATTTGTTACAAAACGCGCAAATTCAGGGTTTTGGTTAACAAAGGATTAATTTGGCGCAAGTAAGCTCGTGTTCATGAAATTTGGTTTATTCAATGGAGCGTGGCTCGTTACGACAGGCGTATTCTTGCTCAGCGGTTGCAGTGGTTTGCTACAACGCAGCTCCACTTCGTCTTCCAATATCCCAAGCAGCGTAAGCGCAGACGCAGGCGCTCTTCACTGGAGCCCTGCCGATCAAGTGAAGTGGGAGCCCGTGCTGTTCCCCGGAAAATCGCCAACCCAATACCAGACGGAAATGGTGGGTTCGCGAACGACCTTGGTCGCTCGTGCGAATTCGTCGGTCAGCATGTTGCGCAAACCGCTGCGCATTGAGCCATCGCAGCTGGGCAGCATTCGCTTTTCCTGGTTGCTTCCGCAATTGATTGCCAATGCCGATATGGGCGAACGCGGCAGCGATGACTCACCGTTGCGTTTGGTGTTGGCTTTCGAGGGAGATCGCAGCACGTTTTCTCTCAAAAATGCGATGCTCAACGAGCTCGCTCTGACCTTGACGGGCGAAGAAATGCCCTATGCGACCTTGATGTATGTCTGGTGTAACCGCCGCCCGGTCGGGTCGGTAATGCATAACCACCGCACCGACCGAATCCGCCAATTGGTGGTGGAGTCAGGCAGCACCGGCCTGCAACAGTGGCGCGACTACGAGCGCAATATCCGAGCGGATTACGAAAAAGTGTTTGGCGAAGCGCCAGGCGCCCTTGTCGGGATTGCGGTCATGACGGACAGCGACAACACCAAAAGTACAGTGCTTTCTCACTACGGCGATATCAGCTTGCGCTAAACGCTCAATGCGCGCAAAACAGCCGCCTTATTTTTGGTAAAGCCCACAAACAAAAAAGCCCCACTCATTTCAACCCGTACCACACACCGCGCCCGCTGCCGAACTGCTCCAGATGGTTGCGTTCTGTCAGGTCTCGGAAATGCAGCTTGAGGGTATTACGGCTGGCTCCGGTTAATTTAATAGCATCCATCATCGTGATGCGGCCGTGCTCTTGGGCGAATTCCACGATCTGCAGTGACAGCTCGGGCAGCGTGGCCAGCACGATCTTTTCACGTTCGACCTTCTTCTCCAGGCGCCGAACCTGCTCTGCCAGAGATCGCAAGAAGAACACCAGCCATGGCTGCCAGTTGGGCGCATCCGTGCGGATGGTTCCCTGTGTCTGGCGCAAGGCCAGGTAATAGGCCTCCTTGTTCAGCTCGATCACACTCTCCAACGAGCTATAGGGCACATAGGAATATCCGGCCTGGATTAGCAGCAAGGTCGTCAGCACCCGGCTCAAACGTCCGTTGCCATCCTGAAAGGGGTGAATTTCCAGAAACACTACGACGAAGATCGCGATGATCAACAAGGGGTGCAACTTTTCCGATATCGGCGCCTTATCCCGCTCTCCATTCACCCATGACACCAATTCAGTCATCAACCGTGGCGTGTCAAATGGCGTAGCGGTCTCAAAGACGATGCCGATCTGTGTGCCGTTTTCATCGAACGCGGCGACGCTGTTCGAATGGGTTTTGTACTGGCCTCGGTGGCGTGTATCCTTTTCGCTGTGGGTCAGTAGAACCTGGTGCAGTTGCTTGATGTGGTTCTCTTTGAATGGAATGTCCTGCCACGAGCTGAACACCATATCCATGAGTTCAGCATAACCGGCCACTTCCTGTTCGTCGCGCGTGTCGAAGGCGTTGATGGCCAAGTTGGAGAGCAGACGCTCCACCTCGCGGTCAGTTAGCTTGCTGCCCTCGATACGGGTAGACGAGCCGATACTTTCGATGGTCGCTACCCGACGTAGGGCTGAAAGACGCTCGGGCGCAAGTGTTCCCAAAGCTCGCCATGCGCCCTTGAACTCGTCTATCTGGGCAATCAAGCTCAGGATCTCAGGTGTGATCTGGAGGGTAGCTGAACGCAACATGAAACCAATAATACACCCATTAACACCCATTTAAACGACGCCCAACACAAGAATGGGTAGGAATAGGTGATCTTTTGGTTTATATCGGATCGAAGTCACTATGTAGCGACAAAAGTCATCGGGAGTTGAACCATCGTGCTCAAGTTGATTTAACTCGGATTGTGGATGCCCGTTACCGATATGGTGCGAGCCGAACGGTCTTCAGCACCTTGATAGGTTGCACATTGTTCTTGAATAGCTGTGGAACACAAGAAATTGGAAGCAATAAAACGTCATTGCTAAAAAACTCTTGTTTGCGTGATTCTTAACTTGTTTTCACTGCGGTGGGTCGCGGTGTTTAGTCGTCGCGAAGCTCTTATTTCAATATATCCCCAATGCAGAGGTATTTAACCTCTACGTAGTCGTCCATGCCAAAGTGCGATCCTTCGCGGCCTAGGCCCGATTGCTTTACCCCGCCAAAGGGCACGTGTTCAGTGGCCAAGATACCGACGTTAATTCCCACCATGCCGTATTCAAGTGCCTCGGCGACGCGGTAAATGCGTCCAATATCGCGACTGTAAAAATAACTGGCTAAGCCAAACTCGGTGTGATTGGCCGCGTCAATCGCTTCTTGCTCGGTGTGAAATTTAAACACCGGCGCAAAGGGACCAAAAGTCTCTTCCTTGGCGCAAAGCATATCGGCGGTGGCATCGGCAACCACCGTCGGCTCAAAAAACTGACCACTGCCGAGCTGCTTTAAACGCTTACCACCAACCAAAAGCCGCGCCCCTTTGGCAAGCGCATCCGCAACATGGCGCTCTACTTTGACGAGTGCCGCTTCTTCAATGAGCGGGCCCTGGTTCACCTCGGCATCAAAGCCATTGCCCACCTTAGCGGTTCTGACTTTGGCGGCGAACTTTTCGACAAATTGCTCGTACACCCCGGACTGAACATACAAGCGGTTGGAGCAGACGCAGGTTTGCCCGGCGTTGCGGTACTTGCTGGCAAACGCCCCCTCGACGGCGCGGTCAATGTCGGCATCATCAAACACCAAAAAAGGCGCGTTACCACCAAGCTCGAGTGAGAGTTTCTTCACGGTTGGAGCGCTTTGCGCCATCAAAATACGCCCCACTTCGGTGGAGCCAGTAAAACTCAAATGGCGTACCACGGGGCTGGCGCAAATGACTTTACCAACTTCAATCGAGTTATTCGCGTCCGACGAAATCATGTTGAGAACGCCTGCTGGAATTCCCGCCCGTAGGGCCAACTCGGCTGCAGCCAATGCCGTTAAAGGCGTTAGCTCGGCGGGCTTGATGATGACCGGACAGCCTGCTGCGAGAGCGGGGGCAACCTTTCGAGTAATCATGGCCAACGGAAAGTTCCATGGCGTGATGGCAGCGCACACGCCGATGGGTTGCTTCAACACCATCAAGCGGCGGTTGTTGTCAAACTGAGGCAAGGTCTCGCCGTTGACGCGCTTGGCCTCTTCAGCAAACCACTCGACAAAGCTGGCGCCGTAAGCGACTTCGCCTTTGGCTTCTGCCAGTGGCTTGCCTTGTTCGGCGGTCATGATGCGCGCAATGTCGTCTTGGTTGGCCATCAAAAGGTCAAACCACTTGCGCAAAATGATGCTGCGCTCTTTGGCGGTTTTGGCTTTCCATGCGGGCCAGGCGGCGTTGGCTGCTGCTATCGCCGCTTCGGTGTCTGAG
>Ga0247844_1005979_pt1 | contig 14990 bp, 10 predicted proteins | sample LaCtaG_FD_192421 | JGI IMG/M metagenome (GOLD analysis project Ga0247844, IMG submission 192421) | Freshwater microbial communities from meromictic Lake La Cruz, Castile-La Mancha, Spain - LaCruzMarch201714.5m_1 | ecosystem: Environmental > Aquatic > Freshwater > Lake | place: Spain: Castile-La... | reverse complement strand
CATGGGTGGAGAGGCCTTCCGGCTCGACGAAGATCTGGTGGCTCGATTTGTCGGCAAAGCGCACGATCTTGTCTTCGATGGAGGGGCAGTAACGCGGGCCGATCCCTTCGATCAGACCGGTGAACAGTGGCGAACGCGACAGCCCGGAGCGGATCACGTCATGGGTGCGCGCATTGGTATGGGCGATGAAACAACTCACCTGGCGGGGGTGATCGGCCACACTGCCCATGAAGGAGAACACGGGAGTCGGCTGATCGCCGGGCTGTTCCTTGAGTTGCCGATAATCGATGGTGCGGCCGTCGATGCGCGGCGGCGTTCCGGTCTTGAGCCGCGCGACCCGGAAGGGCAGCTCGCGCAGTCGATGGGCGAGGGCATTGGCCGGTGGATCGCCCGCACGGCCACCTTCATAATTCGCAAGACCGACATGGATGCGGCCGGCCAGAAAGGTCCCGGCAGTCAGGACGACGGCGCGCGCCTTGAAGTTGAGTCCCATCTGGGTACGAACACCCTGGACGCGACTTTTGCCCCCATGTTCTTCCAAGAGCAGGTCGTCAGCGGCCTGCTGGAAGATCGAGAGGTTCGGCTGTCCCTCACAGGCGCTGCGCACAGCCGCCTTATACAGTGCACGATCCGCCTGGGCGCGGGTGGCCCGCACGGCCGGCCCCTTGCTGGCGTTGAGGATGCGGAACTGGATACCGGCGCGGTCCGCGGCCCGGGCCATGAGGCCGCCGAGCGCGTCGATCTCTTTCACCAGATGACCCTTGCCGATGCCGCCGATGGCCGGGTTGCAGCTCATACTGCCGATGGTGTCGGTGCTGTGGGTGAGGAGGAGGGTGCGTACACCCAAACGCGCGGAGGCCAGGGCCGCCTCGGTCCCGGCGTGTCCGCCGCCAATGACGATGACGTCGTAATGATCGGTCGCAAACATGGTAAAAATCATCGCATAAGCTCAGCGAAGGTGGCAGTTTAGGCGATTGCCGGAAAATCCTGTACCAGATCGCGAAGGATTTTCGTCTGCCTTTGTCGGAGGCACACCCACGACCACCGACAAGGCACCGGCCAAGAACGACACGCACAGAGACCCTATGCCGCAATCAACCCCGCACCCGCAGGTGAAGCTGATCGAAACCCTCCTCGCTACGGCGGGCAGGATTATCCTGGGAAAGGAGCACGAGATCCGCTTGGCGGTGACCTGCCTCTTGGCGCGGGGCCACCTCCTGATTGAAGATTTGCCGGGGGTCGGCAAGACGACGCTGGCCCACCTGCTGGCACGACTGCTCGGGCTGCAGTATTCACGTATCCAGTTCACCAGCGATCTGCTACCCGCTGACGTGGTCGGGGTCTCCGTCTTCGAGCGGGGGACCGAATCTTTTCGCTTTCACCCTGGTCCGGTGTTTGCGCAATTGGTGCTCGCCGACGAGATCAACCGCGCGACTCCAAAGGCACAGAGCGCGCTGTTGGAGGCGATGGAGGAGCGGCAAGTGACGGTCGACGGCGAGACCAGGCCCCTGCCCGCACCGTTTTTTGTGATCGCGACACAGAACCCCTCCTACCAGGTCGGCACCTTTCCACTTCCGGAGTCCCAGCTGGATCGTTTCCTGATGCGCATCCGCCTCGGTTATCCCGCCACGGCGCAAGAGAAGGAACTGCTGGCCGGAGAGGATCGCCGGGCCATGGTGCTGCAGCAGTCAGCGGTGTTGTCCGCCACCGAGATCGCTGCGCTTCAGACCGCGGTTGGTCAGGTGCATGCGGCGGCACCGCTGATCGACTACTGCCATGGAATCCTGGCGTTCACCCGGCGTTGCGAGCGCTTCGCCCATGGGCTCTCGCCGCGCGCCGGGGTTGGGCTGTTGCGTGCGGCGAAGGCATGGGCACTCCTCGACGGACGTCATTTCCTGATCCCGGAGGATATTCAGGCGGTGCTGCCGGCCTGCGCCATTCATCGTTTGATAGGCAACGATGGAACCGGACGGCTCGACCATGACGAGGTGTCAACTGCGATCCTGACGGCGGTCGCGGTACCATGACCTTCGGGCGCCGACTGCATCGGTTTCGCCTTACCCGCGGAACCGCCGGAAAGCACCCTGGGGCGCGGCTCAGGGGTGCGTCACTGCGATCCGCCGTGAAGCGGATCTTCAACGGACTCCTGCGCCGAGCACCGATGGACAAGGACGGGGTCGCCCGCATTGCGGCCAGGCAGATCTATATTCTGCCGACCAGTATTGGAATGCTCTATGCCACGACCGTCTTCGTCATGCTGCTGGGTTCGCTGAACTATCAGAATAATATCGGTTTGCTCTTCGCGTTCTTCATGGCATCGGTCGGGTTGGTAGCGATGCACCATTGCTGGTACAACCTCCTTGGATTAGCCATTTCAGTGCGCTCGGGTCCCGCGGTGTTCGATGGCGCCGCGGCGCTGTTCGAGGTCACTTTGAGCAATGAGCGGTCACACGCCCGCTTCGATTTGCGCTTAAAAGGAGGTCTCGATGCGAGCACCCCCGTCGCCCTCGATGCGCACGACCAACGGGGCATCGCCTTCGCCCAGCCGACAAGCCGACGAGGTCTGCTGTGGCTGACGGATCTCGAGGTCGAAACCCGACACCCGATGCACCTGTTTCGCGCCTGGTGCTACGCGCGCGGACAAGCCAGCGTCTTGGTCTATCCCCGTCCGGCTGTCGCGGCACCGCCGCCCGTTCAGAGCAGCGGTGATACGCACCGACCGGCCGCGCGAACCGGTGAAGGCGCGGATGACTACATCGGCAGCCGTGAGTATCGCAGCGGCGATTCGACCCGACATTTGGATTGGAAAGCCTTTGCGCGCGAACGCGGGCTGGTGGTCAAGCAATTCGGCGGCGATGATGGACTCGAAGTCTGGATCGACTGGAGAGCGTTGAGCACGCCCGATCCGGAAGAGCGTATTCGGCTGTTGACGCGACAGGTGCTGGATGCCGGGGCGGCAAACCTGAGGTTCGGGATGAGACTGCCGGGCACCGAGATCGGCCTCGCCAGCGGCGCCGATCAGATGCAGCATTGTCTGCGGGAACTCGCACTTTTTGATGATGGCCAAACAAAAGCTCCTTCCCATTGACGAACAGCCTGAGCGTTACCAAACACTCGCCCTGGTCCTAACGGTGAGCGCCGCCTATCTGCCGCTCGCGTCTCACCTGAATTGGCGCGTCTCGGCGTTCGTCGCTTTGGTATTGATCCTGCGGTTCGCGGCAGTGCGTTGGCCGGCCGCTGCGCCCGGCCGCTGGCTGTTGCTGGCTTTGACCTTAGTCGGAGTGGCGAACTGCCTGCTGGCCAATCACACCCTGGTTGGCAAGCTGGGCGGCACATCACTGCTTGTGACCATGCTGGCATTGAAGTTGCTCGAGTTGCGCGCACGCCGCGACCATCGCATCAGCGCCATCGCGCTCTGTTTCGTGGTCGTGGTGCAATTTCTGTTCGACCAGGGAATTGGATTGACGCTGTACTTTGGCGGCATTGCGTTCATGATCGTCGCGCTGCTCGTGGATTTGAACGGCGGTATCGGTTCACCCCCAATCCGCCGGGCCATGCCGGTCGTGCTGCGGATCTGCCTCCAGGCGCTTCCTCTGACGATCGTTCTGTTCGCGCTCTTTCCCCGACTGACAAGTCCCCTATGGAGCCTTGGCTTTGATCAGGATCGGGCAACCATGGGCATGAGTGAGTCGATGGAACCGGGCTCGATCAGCGAACTGGTGATCAACGGAGATCTCGCCTTTCGCGCGCGTTTCGACCAACGTCCGCCAAGGCCCGATCAGCTCTATTGGCGCGGCTTGGTGCTATGGGAGGTCGATAACCGGAAATGGTCACCGGGGCGTGTTAACCAGTATCAGCCGGCTGACTCCGAACTGACCCGAGCGGCGGAGCGGATCGATTACGAGATTGTGCTGGAGCCCTCCCGACAACGCTGGATGTTCAGTTTGGATCTGCCGATCGAACATCCGCCGAATACCGTTCTGAGCCGTGACTTTCAATTGCTGTCGGATCGCCCCATCACCACGGCAAGACGCTATCGACTCAGCTCTGCTCTGGATTTCCGGACCGCGGTCCCGGCCGATGCCGAGCGGCGCTATGCTCTGCGCTTACCGGATAATACGAGCGAACGCATGATTGCGCTCGTCAAGCAATGGCAGCTCGAAACCGATTCAGACTGGGCTTTGGTCCAAAAAGGGTTGGACTTTTTCAACCGTGAGGAATTTCACTACACGCTGTTGCCGCCCAAGCTCGGGGCCAATCCCTGGGATGAATTCCTTTTTCTAACACGCAGCGGCTTTTGCGAACACTATGCCGGAAGTTTCGCAGTACTGATGCGGATCGCGGGCCTACCGTCTAGGGTCGTGCTCGGTTATCTCGGCGGTGAGCTCAATCGCATCGGTGGTTATCACTTGATCTGGCAATCGGATGCGCACGCCTGGGTTGAAGTGATGATCGCCGGGCGGGGATGGGTACGTGTCGATCCGACCAGCGCTGTAGCACCATCCCGCGTGGACAATCGAGGTGCGTCCCGCTTGCTCGGGACCTACGCACCGGCACGCTTCCATATCGATTCCACGGGGGTCCTGGCGAATACGATACGTCATTTGCGATTGCTGGCCGACAGCATCGATGCCGCCTGGCAGCGTTCGGTCCTGGACTATTCAGCCGCCGAGCAAACCCGCCTGCTCGATCGGTTGGGGCTGGCGGACTATGGGGAGTTCGCACTGGCAGGTATCATGGTGGCCGCGGTCACGGTGGTCATGGGACTGATTCTGTTCGGGCTGGTTCATCAGCCCGTTGCGATCGATCCGGCCACTCGCTGCTTCGCCTTACTGTGTCGCCGATTGGCAGCGGTGGGGTTGGTAAGGCACGCGCATGAAGGACCGCTTGATTTTGCTGCACGCGTCGCCGTCGCTCGCCCCGACTTCGCCCTACGGGTCAACGCGATCGTCGCCCTGTATATCCGCGGGCGTTACATGCCGAACCCGACAGCCGCGGATGTGCAGCGCCTCTCACAACTGGTCAAAGCGTTCGTCCCGAGAAAACCGAGACGCTCATTTTCCAATGCAAAACGTAGAAAATATTTCGCCTAGAAGATCGTCTGAAGTGACCGCTCCGGTAATCTCTCCAAACGCTTGTTGAGCGTCTCGCAACTCTAGGGCGACGACTTCAGGCCCCAATCCCGTGTCGAAAGACACTTTTGATGAATGCAGTGCGGCCAGACCTCGCCGCAGCGCATCCAGATGCCGACGACGGGCGACAAAGGACCCTTCACCAAGCCCTTCTACCCCAGCCGTCGCGCGCAGGTGCCGCCTGAGGTCGTCGATTCCAGCCCCGGTTAAAGCTGATATCGAGATCTCAGTGAATCCGTGCGTATTTTGCGGCGCAGGGGTAGGTGTGACCAGATCGCTTTTGTTGCGGATCAAAGTCACTCTTGCATCTTGATGGAGCCCACCGAGTTCCTCGCTATCCAGGCCCAGGGAGGCATCGTAAACCCAAAGGATCTGATCCGCTTTGCCTAATTGCTCACGTGCGCGCCGCACGCCTTCCTGCTCGACCAGTTCATGGGTTTCCCGAATACCAGCCGTATCGATGACCGTTACCGGAAGACCTTCGATCTCCATATCGTAGCGTAACAGGTCGCGGGTCGTACCGGCGACTGGGGTCACAATGGCTGCATCCTGTTGAACCAGCACATTGAGTAGGCTCGATTTACCCGAGTTCGGACGGCCTGCGATCACCACGCGGAGACCATCGCGAATACGTTCGCCCTGATGCGCCTCGAACAAGACTTGATCGGTCGCCGCGATTAAAGCGTTGAGTCGTTCACGCAGATCATGCGACAGGTGATCGTCGATATCTTCTTCCGGGAAATCAAGGGTCGCTTCAATGCCGGTACGAAGACGGACGAGATCGTCCACCAACGTGCGGATTCGCGTGGAGAAGGCCCCTTGAAGACTACGAATCGCAAGCCTGGCCGAGAGGGAGGTGGTACTTTCGACAAGATCCGCGATGGCTTCCGCCTGAGTCAGGTCAAGTTTCCCATTCAAGAAGGCCCTTTCCGAGAACTCACCTGGTCTGGCTGGTCGAGCACCAAGTTCAAGACAACGGGAAACCAGGAGGTCGAGCACCACTGGACCGCCATGGCCCTGGAGTTCGAGCACATCCTCTCCGGTGAAAGAACGCGGTCCCGGAAAAAAGAGTGCAATGCCTTCATCAATCGGTTGACCCGTGCGTGCGAGAAATCCGCAAAAGCTGGCGAGGCGCGGACGAAGCGCGCGCCCCGTCACCGCATGGGCGATTGCCCGTGCAGCAGGACCGCTGACACGAACCACACCAACACCGCCGACACCCGGTGCCGTGGCAATTGCCGCAATGGTATCAGCGGTCATTTACGCGGTCGGTGATCCGAGTAAAAAGAAAATCAGCGGTTACGTTTGGCTGCTTCCTTATCGATATTCCTGGTGATATGCCATTGCTGAGCGATTGACAGCAGGTTGTTTACCGTCCAATAGAGCACCAACCCGGCGGGGAAGAATGCGAAGAAGATCGTAAACACGAACGGCAAGCTCATCATGACCTTTGCCTGGATCGGATCCGGTGGCGCCGGGTTCAATTTCGACTGCACGAACATGGAAATACCCATGATCAATGGCAGGACGAAATAGGGGTCAGGGGCTGAGAGGTTGTCGATCCACAGAATGAACGGTGCTTGGCGGAGCTCGACACTCTCCAGCAGCACCCAATACAGGGCGATGAAAACAGGAATTTGTACCAGGATCGGTAAACAGCCGCCGAGCGGGTTTATCTTCTCCGTCTTGTACATTTCCATCATTGCCTGGTTCAGACGTTCCTTATCATCCCCATACCGGTCCTTGAGCGCTTGCATACGCGGTGTAATCTGGCGCATCTTCGCCATCGATTTATAACTGGCCTCGGAGAGCTTGTAGAACGCCAGCTTGATCAGGATCGTGAGAACGACGATTGCCCAACCCCAGTTCCCGACAACCATGTAGATCATGTCGAGGAGCCAATGGATCGGCTGGGCGATCACGGTCAGCCAACCGAAATCGACCGTGAGTTCCAGACCAGGCGCGACCGCTGCCAGCGTTGATGGAAGTTTTGGTCCGATGTAAACCTGATTGGTAAAGGTATGGGAGGCGCCGGCGTTGACGACAACAGGTGGGCTGTACTTCCCGATGATGTAGCGTGAGCCATCGAGGACATTCGTATAAAACGTCTCGCTGATGCCCCGCGGCGGTATCCAGGCGGACATGAAGTAATGCTGGATCATCGCGATCCAACCGTCGGTGACAGAGCGTTCGAGCTTTTGCTCGCGCATCTGATCGAATGAGATCTTGGTATATTTGTCTTCGGGGGTGTAATAGACACCCCCGGTGTAGGTGCTGACAAAGCGTGAGGCATTCGGATCGATCAACTCGGTACGCTGCAACTGGGCATACTCGCGAGCGATCAGTGGTTGGGCCGAATTGTTCAGGACTTCCTGAGTCGATTCGACGACATAGCTCCCACGCTGGAACCGAAGGTTCTTGCGAACCTGGACGCCGTCGGGAGAGGTCCAGGAAAGCGGAACCGTCAGCGAGGTCTGGCCGGGCTCCAGGACATATTGGCTGGACTCGCTGGTAAACAGGGCTTCATGGGTCGGCAGAGCATCGGAAGCCGAGCCGATCAATCCGGACTGCACGACAAACATGTTCGGCGTGTCGGGTTTCAGGAGACGTAACTTCACGTCCGGGGCTTCAGGAGCCACCGCATAATCGGTCAGCCAGGCGCTGGCGATGGTTCCACCTTTGGTCGAAATCTCGACCTTCATCAGGTCCGTCTCGACCGTGATGAGTCGCCCTGAATCTGCAGTCGTTCGGCTCGTCGCAAGCGGTAGAACGCTGCTGGGTGGCTTTGGTGCCTCGCTTTGAAGGCCAGGGATGCCATCTGCACCGCTCGGGGCCGTAGCGGACTTCTCAGTGGTCGCGACTTGTCTTGCGGTGGTTGCGGGACCGTAGTCCTGCAGCCAGGCCTGATAGATCAGCAGCGAAACTGCGGCGAGCGAAAAAATGAGGATTAAGCGGATATTATCCATGGGTTATCACTGCTTCTTCGTCGGGACAGGATCGCATCCGCCGGGGTGCCACGGATGGCATCGCGACAGTCGGAGGACTGCCAGATAGGTTCCCTGTAACGGGCCGTAGCGGTCGATGGCCTCGATGGCGTACGCCGAGCATGTTGGGTAAAACCGACAGTGCGGTCCAATCACCGGGCTGATCAGGTACTGATATGCTCGGACAAACCAGATCAGGGCCTTACCCATGACGCGTTCCTGATGGAGTTCCACGCCTGACCGAGCGCGGAAAAGAGGGTTTGATTGGTCGCGTTCGATGCCTTGGCTGTCGCTAGCACCACGATATCGACCGCCGGTAGCGCCGAACCTTGGTTTCGGAAGCTCTCGCGGGCAATGCGCTTGAGTCGGTTGCGATCGTGGGCACGCCGGGCGTACCGCTTGGATATCGCAAGTCCGAGTCGAGGGCTGCCCAGAGCGTTCGGACAGGCGACCACCATGTACACGCCAACGCCAAAGCGAAAACCGGCTTTGAGTACGTGTTGGTACTGAATCGGATTGACGAGCCGACGGTTCCGCGGTAGACCGAGAGGGTGTTCGAGCGGCACGCGTGCGTCTAAGCCGATCGAGGGCCTTTAGGTCGTAGCGCTACGGGGTGAGGCGGACTCGACCTTTCGCCCGGCGCGCGCTGAGAACTTTACGACCGTTTCTGGTTGCGTTACGTGCACGAAAGCCGTGGGTACGCGCGCACTTGATGCGACTTGGCTGGAAGGTACGTTTCATGATGATCTCTAGGGCGTGCGTTCTGGAGCTACTGTGACGCGCTCGAAAAAAGACTCCGAAATTTAAACGGTTTCACGGGAGATGTCAACGACTTCAAACGGGTGCAGGCTTCGCTCTTCCTGTGGATAACTTCCGCCCGCAGGGCTAGACTTGGGGTCTACGGCTTGGTTTGGCGGCTCAAGGCTCTTGGGTCGAGCCAAGTGTTATCAGAGTTTGAATGATCGGACGGTACCAGGTTTCCAAGAAGGGTTCAGTAACGATCAGCGAAGGGCAATATTGGGTGGATTATGGATTTATGGCAACAGTGTATCTTGCGGTTGAAGGGGGAGTTGACGGCAGCCGAGTTCAACACATGGATTCTGCCGCTGCAGGCACGATGTGAAGGTGAGGTTCTTCGGCTGTTCGCGCCGAATAAGTTCGTGCAGGATTGGGTCAGACAGCACTACGAGGAGCGGTTGGTCGAGTTTGCGCGGCACGCCAGCAGCGGCGCGGTTAGCCGGATCCGGTTCGACGTCGGGGGGATCGACAGAGCCGAGAGCACGGTAGCGCCCCCGCCCGTCGAGACGGTTGACGACACCGAGCGGTTCGTTGAGCGGCGCACGGAGTCCAGGCTCAATCCTGAATTTAGTTTCGACACCTTTGTGGAAGGTAAGTCGAACCAACTTGCACGGGCCGCGTCGATGCAGATCAGCCAATCGCCTGGTGTGGCCTATAATCCGCTTTTCATTTATGGGGGGGTCGGTCTCGGGAAGACCCATTTAATGCACGCGGTCGGCAATATGTTATTGGAGAGAAATCCGACAGCAAAAGTGGCCTATCTCCATTCGGAACGGTTTGTCGCCGAGATGATCAGGGCATTGCAGAACAATCGCATCGACGAGTTCAAGAAAACCTATCGCTCATTAAATGCGCTATTGATCGATGACGTCCAGTTCTTCGCCGGTAAGGAGCGATCTCAGGAAGAGTTCTTTCATACGTTCAATGCGCTGTTTGAGTCAAGGCAACAGATTGTGCTGTCGAGCGACAGATTTCCGAAAGAAGTGGTTGGGCTTGAAGAGCGGCTCAGATCACGTTTTGGCTGGGGCCTGACGGTCTCGATCGAGCCGCCGGATCTGGAAACAAGTGTCGCCATTTTGCAAAGCAAGGCGAACTTGCTCGGTGTATCGCTACCTGAAGATGTTAGTTTCTTCGTCGGGCGGCGCATTCGGTCCAACATTCGTGAACTGGAAGGGGCGTTGCGTCGGCTCGTCGCAAATGCGCAGTTCATGGGCCGTGCCATTACGGTGGAGTTTGCAAAGGAGGCGCTGCGGGATATGTTGGCAGCGCAGGACAAGCGCGTTACTATCGAAAGCATCCAAAAGGCTGTTGCCGAGTATTATAAAATCCGAACATCGGATCTGCTTTCGGCTAAGAGAAATCGGTCGATCGCTCGCCCACGGCAGATCGCGATGACACTGGCAAAGGAACTGACCAAGCATAGCTTGCCGGAGATCGGAACCGCGTTCGGTGGGCGCGATCATACAACAGTGCTACATGCAACCAGAAAAATTAAAGAGTTGAAAGAGAGCGATTCTGCCGTTGAAGAGGACTATCGAAATTTGCTGCGCGGGTTGTCATGAAAGCTGTGGATAAGATGGGCGTAAAGGGGGCGGAGAGCGGGTGGCTGTTTTTGGTCACGAGTTATCCACAGATTTCAAGCAACGATATCAAGGGCGAATTGGCAGGGTATGTTGCTGTAATTTCTTGGGTTTACGCTTTTGGCAACATACCCACAGCCCTTATTACTATTACTTCTTAAAATATATATAAAGTAAAAGAGGTTAAACGCATGGACATCACGGTAAACAGGGAACACTTGCTCCCGATTCTCAACAAGGTGGTGGGAGTTGTCGAAAGGAGGCAGACATTACCCATTTTAGGGAATCTGTTGGTTTCTGCTGACGAGGGTGAGGTAAGTATCGTAGGTACCGATCTTGAAATCGAGATCCGGGCTTCCAGTGAGGCGAAGATCACGGAGTCGGGACAGGTGACCATTCCGGCGAGAAAGCTCTCGGATATTTGTCGGTCGCTTGGTGAAGGTGCGGATATCCGTTTAAAGGTTACCGGGGATCGATGCGTATTGACGGCGGAGCGTGGGCGTTATGTGCTTGGCACGCTGCCTGCGGCGGACTTTCCGAGTGTTGAGGCGCAACCTGCGGAAGAGATCTTGACAGTGGAGGAGTCGACCTTAAAGCGATTGTTGGAGAAAACGGGATTCGCCATGGCGCAGCAGGACGTTCGGTATTATTTGAATGGGTTGCTGTTGCAGGTGCAGAAGGAAGTGCTCAGGGCGGTTGCGACGGACGGGCACCGGCTGGCCGCGTTCGAGTGTGCTTGTTCTCTGGGTTTGAGTGAATCTCGCTCGGTGATCATCCCGTTTAAGACGGTCAATGAGTTGAGGAGACAATTGGGGTTGAGTTCGGCAAGCGTGCAGGTTGAGATTGGGGAGCGTTTGATTAGGTTTCTTGTCGGAAGAACCGTAACCACGTCGAAACTTGTTGATGGTCGGTATCCGGAGTATGAGCGGGTGATTCCAACGGGGCTTTCGAAGGTGGCGTATGCTAACAAAGATGCGCTGAAGCGGGCGCTTTCCCGTACCGCGATTTTGTCAAACGAGAAGTATCGTGGTGTTCGATTGGTGTTTGAGCCAAATTTGCTGAGGTTGGTTGCACATAATCCAGAGCAGGAGGAGGCGGTGGAAGAAATGGAGTTGGTCTATGTTGGCGATCCCACCACGATCGGGTTTAACGTGGCCTATCTTTCGGATTTGCTGAACGCGGTGGACAGCGATAGCGTGGAGGTGCGGTTTGAAGATGGCAATAGCAGTTCGCTCTGGAGGGGGAAGGATGCGACCGCGGAGACGTACGTGGTGATGCCGATGCGGCTGTAGTTCAAGTCAGTTCTTGTCTGACAGCGAAAGACTGATAGGGTTCTTGAACGGGATCTGTTGGGTGACAGGTTCGGCTTGCTGATGTTCCACGTGGAACATTGGCGCGTTTTGATCTGTCGGGTAAGGTCGCAGCCCGTCCGGATGTTCCACGTGGAACATCACGAAAAGCCACTGACAGTAACCTGCTTCTGTTCTTCTATCTCCGGCAGCTAGCCTTTCTACCGGATTTTTGAGCAACGTTTAAAATGACTTACGATTCTACCAACATCAAAGTGCTGCGCGGTCTAGACGCCGTCCGAAAGCGTCCAGGCATGTATATTGGCGATACCGACGACGGGACGGGATTACATCATATGGTGTTTGAACTCGTCGATAACGCGATCGACGAAGCGCTCGCCGGGTACTGTTCCGAAATAAAGGTCACCATCTATCGTGATGGATCAGTTGGTGTCACTGATAACGGGCGGGGGATTCCTATCGATATCCATGCTGAAGAGAACCGATCGGCCGCCGAAGTCATCATGACCGTGCTCCACGCTGGAGGAAAATTCGACGATAACTCCTATAAGGTGTCAGGTGGCTTGCACGGTGTCGGCGTTTCCGTCGTAAACGCACTTTCCGAGCGACTCCTGCTGCGGGTTTGTCGGGGTGGCAAGGTTTACGATCAGGAGTACCACTTGGGTGTCCCGCAATACCCACTCAGGGAGATTGGCGAGACGCTGGAAAGAGGAACAGAGGTACGCTTCTATCCTTCTCCGGAGATCTTTTCAAATCTGAGCTTCCACTACGATATCTTGGTGAAGCGTCTTCGCGATCTGTCATTCCTCAATTCAGGTGTGCGGATCATGCTCACCGAGGAAATGAGTGGCCGGCAAGATATCTTCGAACATGAAGGGGGTATTGCAGCGTTCGTCGACTATCTGAACCGAAATAAATCACCCATTCATCCTTCAGTGATCTATTTTTCGGCCGAACGCAGTTCAATCCAAGTCGAACTTGCACTCCAATGGAACGAAGGGTTTCAGGAGACGATTTTTTGCTTTACAAACAACATTCCTCAGCGTGATGGAGGGACCCATCTTGCTGGCCTCCGGGCCGGGTTAACCAGAACATTGAATGGATATATTGAACGCGAAGGGCTCGAAAAAACACAGAAAGTTCGGGCGGTCGGTGACGATGCTCGAGAAGGTTTGACCGCGGTCTTGTCGGTTAAGCTCCATGATCCTAAGTTCTCCTCCCAGACAAAGGATAAGCTGGTTTCATCCGAGGTAAAGGCCACCGTAGAGTCTCTTGTTGTAGACCACGTTAATGCATTTCTTGAGGAACAACCGAGCCAGGCAAAAATTATCGCTGGGAAGATGCTCGACGCGGCGCGTGCGCGCGAGGCGGCCCGTAAAGCAAGAGAAATGACCCGCAGAAAGGGCGTGCTTGATATCGCGGGGTTACCCGGAAAACTGGCAGATTGCCAGGAGAAAGATCCGTCGAAATCGGAGTTGTATCTCGTCGAGGGTGATTCCGCCGGAGGGTCAGCGAAGCAGGGGCGAGATCGCGGGTTTCAAGCAATCCTGCCATTGAAAGGAAAGATTCTAAATGTTGAAAAAGCGCGATTCGACAAGATGATCTCATCTGCTGAAGTCGGTACCCTGATCACGGCACTGGGTTGCGGAATCGGTCGAGACGAATACAATCCGGACAATCTTCGCTACCACCGCATTATTATCATGACGGATGCGGACGTGGACGGAGCACATATCCGAACCTTGTTATTGACGTTCTTCTATCGACAAATGCCGGAGTTGGTCGATCGAGGCTATATCTACATCGCTCAGCCGCCGCTCTATAAACTGAAGAAAGGAAAACAGGAGGAATATCTTCTGGACGATACGGAACTTAACGCGGCCATGCTTCAGACCGCACTAGATGGATCAAACCTTTTTGTATCGGCAGATGCACCTCCTTTGGCAAGCACTGCTCTTGAGACGCTAGCGCGGGATTATCAGGTGTTTGCTGGAATCTCGCGCCGCCTCTCAGTGCGTTATGATCCGATTTTCCTTCAAGAGTTAGTACGTGCCCCGCGAGTGGATCACGATTTACTTTCAGATCCCGAGCGGTTGGCCATCTGGTGTCGCGACGTTGAGATGCGAATGAACGCTCAACATGAGAACATCTCGGCCCTCCGATTTACCCTGAAGCGTATCGAAGGTGATGTCCAGAAACCTGGATATCTCGAACTCATTCGATGGGTCCATGGCATCTCTGAAACACGGCAGATTCCACTGGAGTTCTTTAATACTGCAGATTATGAGCGCATTTCGGGGTATGGCGAAAGAACCGCCGGACTTCTCGATTCGACCGCAGTTGTTTCACGCGGTGAGCGCACAATGTCTATCTCAGATATTGGTCAGGGAATACGCTGGCTATTAACTGAAGCACAACGCGGGTACAGCATTCAGCGATACAAAGGCCTCGGTGAAATGAACCCTGAACAGTTGTGGGATACCACTATGAATCCGGAGTCGCGCAGACTGTTGAGAGTCACCATCGAAGATGCAGTATCAGCCGACCAGATATTTACCACCCTGATGGGAGATAATGTCGAGCCGCGCCGTGAGTTTATTGAACGTCACGCGTTGGATGTAGAGAACTTGGACGTGTAGTTCTGCGCGAGCGGGATATCATATCAAGGGGGGGGCGAACCAGGATTGCGTGGACCGCCGGTGAGTCCTTTCCGCTCCAAGGCGGATGTGGTCGATTCAATCCAATCCTCGGCTTCACGGTTGATCTGTGACGCCGCTTTGCCTTGCGTCACGATCTCCGGGCCGATGACCAGGTCGATTTTCCCTGGTCGCTTAATAATACTTTGCCGTCCCCAGAACATCCCGGCATTGTGAGCGATCGGCACGACAGGATACCCACTGCGTTCCGCAAGAACAGCTCCACCGATGTTGTAGGCACGCCGTTCGCCCGATCGGACGCGCGTGCCCTCAGGAAAGACGATGACCCATTTCCCTGAGGTTAAGGACTTTTTTCCGTCCTTAAGCAGTCGTTTCATCCCCATCATCCCGGCGGCGCGATCAATGGCGATGGGCGAGAAACTGTTCAGCGCCGCTCCAAACAGCGGTAACCGGAGCAGTTCCTTCTTAAGAACCCAGGTCTGTTCAACCGGTAAGAGCGCCCTCAAGGCGATGGTTTCCCATGCGGATT
>Ga0247844_1005975_pt1 | contig 14997 bp, 13 predicted proteins | sample LaCtaG_FD_192421 | JGI IMG/M metagenome (GOLD analysis project Ga0247844, IMG submission 192421) | Freshwater microbial communities from meromictic Lake La Cruz, Castile-La Mancha, Spain - LaCruzMarch201714.5m_1 | ecosystem: Environmental > Aquatic > Freshwater > Lake | place: Spain: Castile-La... | reverse complement strand
CCGAGAATCGTGGCTTTCATAATGCCCTTCTGCGCTACTGTTGTTATGACCGTCGACAACGCAAAAACTTCTCCGAAATTTGGCAACAGATTGCTTAACTTGACGCACATGCCCAACGGGGCTACATCCCATAGCCCAGGGCAAGCGGCAGCGCCGCCCTGGGTCATGGGGAAAACGAGCATCTGCCCTGTAGGGGCAGCATCCCAAAGCGGGCTTAAGTTAGCGCCATTCCGCACTGACCACCGTGGCGGCTTGCATGACATTCAGGAGAAACCTGGAAGCACGCAAGCTCACTTCAGAAGCTCCAGAAGCAGCCGCTGGGCAGACGGTGACTCTTCGAAATTACTCGGAATCGGTTGGGTGACGAGAAATGAAGTTGCTTTGCCTTCGACGAACTTTGCCGAATAAATTCCCGTTCCAAAAAGAAGCTTTTTGGTTTCAGGGAGAGCCGATGGGCGAATGGTTTCGTTGGATAAATCAGCAACGACGACACTTCCGGGGGGCAGGGAGTCCGGTGTCTTCATGCTCATTTCACGATAGCGAAGATGGTTTTTTTCCAGCAACTCGCGGAGGCCAGGAAACGTTCCGGCGATGCCCACCTCAGGGAAAGCGGGTTGCGATTTCAGGGATTGTTCAAAAAGGTCCTGAGGGAAGGCGGTGATCCGGAAGTCACCGCACGGGATGGATTTTTCCCCATCTGTCGTGGCCGAGAGAAAAATATGGAAAACGGTCGGCTTTTGGACCTCTGGTATCGGAATATTGAAGCGACCGGAGTAAAGGCGTGGGTCCTGTCCGGATTGGGGAACAAAGGGTGTGGGGGTATTGATTGGTGCAAGCAGATCGCCCCCGTCAAGGTATAGCGCGGCTTCAATCACAGGATCTTTTCCGGGGGATTTCACGAAAACAGCTTCGACCGCTGCCGGGCTTCCCCCAAATCTCTCGATCCCATTGTTTATCCCCGCTCCAACGAATCCGTCCAGAGCAACGAGAACAACGAGTGCAAGTTCGTTCATGGGTTATGATCGGCGAATGGAACTCGCATGAATCTTGGCAGAGTTGGCCCGTCCTGTGCCCGCAAAGGCGTTGTCTTCTGTGACGACGATCACCTCTCCCTTTGCCGTCAAAAGCGGGGTCAGGCACAACGTTCCGGATTTGAGTGGGATGCAAACGAGGCGGCCGCTGTAGGTGAGAATCTCAGTTGTCTCGGTTCCGGTTTCCACAATGACCCGCACACGCTGGTCGGTGGACAGTTCGCTTTCCGGAAACATGGAGAGCCGGAGATCTGTCTGGGAGCCGCTGCGTATGACCGCCTGCAACTGCCCGGGGAAGACGTGCTCCATTTCGGTGAGGAGACGCATTGAGGAGTCCTCCCCCATCCAATGAAATACGAATGCGAGAAGCACGCAGGCAGCGGCCGCAATGGCCACCCGAAGTCCCCAAGAGGATTTTTTCTCCATCTTTGGCGCATTGCGCAGAGCTACCAGAGCGCGATCCAATGCGCGGGCGGCGTGTGCCTCCTTCGCGCCGGGCGGCTGAGATGCGAGCAGAAGATTTCGAAGTTCGCTGTCGTTCATCGCGTTAGACATTTTTTGAGTGTGCGCTTGGCAAGCATGATCCGCCAAGAAACCGTGGCTTCTGCGCAGCCCAATCTGCGTGCCGCCTCGGCGTGGTTGCACCCGTCGTAATAAACGAGGGCGATAGCCTCACGCTGGGGTATGGGCAACGACAGGAGGGCCATTTCGACATGTTCTGAGGCCGTCGCAACCCGCTCGTTTGTTGGAGCTTCCCATGCGGCTGCTGCAATTTTTTTCTCGTGCGACACACGGGCTCGCAAGTGGTCGCGCGCAAGATTCGCCGTGATCCGAAAGATCCAGCCCTCAAACACCCGTGCATCTCGCAGTGTGTGCATCTGCCTTGCCGTGCGGATGAGCGATTCCTGCGCAATATCCTCTGCCGCCTGCGAGTCGAAGACGATCCTCCAAGCGAAAAGCCGCAAGCGGTCGTAATACCTGCGAAAGAGTTCGGAAAACGCTGGCTCATCCCCGTTTCCAGCCAATTGAACGAGAGCGGACAAGTCGTCGTCTGGTTTGGGCATCGGTGCATTTTATAGAAAGACGAACGACGAAGCACGATCCTTGGAAACAAAATTTCCAGTTTAGAATACGCCAAAAATGACGAAAAATCTGAATTTTCCAAGGATTTGCGATATGGGTTTCGTCTCCTCTCCAAATCACACTCATGAAAACATTGTTTTTTTGCATCTTGCTGGCATCCCTTCCCGCCCTGGCCGATGAGGCAACGCCTCTCACGGTGGCCGTCTTGCCCTTCGAGTCTTCCGACGAGCAGCTCGCAGGAAAGGCCACAGAAGCGTCCACGCTTCTGGCAACTCAACTTTCGACAAAACCGGAACTCTGGCTGCTTGAACGCGCCGATATCGAAAAAATTCTCGGCGAGCAGACCATGAAGCTTTCCGGCCTCACAGATCCGGCATCTGCTCTCCATGTAGGAAAATTGTTGGGAGCCAAGGTCCTTGTCAGCGGACGGATCATCCGCTCGGGAGATACGGCGATTCTGGTTGCAAAAATCATGAGCACGGAAACGTCGCGCGTCTTCGGCGAAACGACGACGGCAAACAGCCTCGAAGCACTCCAACAGCCAGCATTTGAATTGGCCGACAAGGTGTCATCGCTTCTCGGCAAGCAGAATTCCTCGTTCCGCATTCCGGTTGTCACGCGCGAGGAGCGGATCGCCCGATTGAAGAAAACTCTGGAAGGAAAGAATCTGCCTTCCGTGCTTGTTGCGATTCCGGAACAGGACTTCGGGCGCCACTCCGTGGATCCAGCCGTGGAAACGGAATTCAAAAAATCTCTGCTCGAACTCGGGTTTGAAGTCATCGATCCTCAGAGCGCGAAGACGCCAGACGTCGTGATCAAGGGCGAGGCGTTCAGTGAAACCGCCGCGCGACGCGGCCAACTCGTTTCCGCACGTGCCCGTGCAGAGATTCAAGCCACACGCTCCAAAGACAACCAAGTCCTCGCCGTTGACCGCGAGACCACGAGTGCCGTCGATACCGCTCCGGCCACCGCCGGAAAATCCGCCCTCCAAGAAGCCGGGCTCATCCTTCTCGAACGCACTGCACCGAAACTTGTGGCCCCATGAAGTCTGGCCGCTCAGAGGTGGCGCGCTGAAACGGAGCCAGCGAGATCGTCAGTTTTCGAGACGTCTCCGGGGGAAACCCCAAAACAAAAGAGACATAGAACAGAAGAGAAGAAACCACAGCCCACCGATTGAACCGCTACTTTCAATATAACGGCCCCACTTTGGTTTAATGTCCAATAGGAAACCCCCCGGCTTTGCCGGGGAGACTCTCAGAGTTTGACTTTTCGTGCAGTCTTCCAGTTCGTTTGGGTCGTGAGCCGCTCAAAGCGCACAACCCAAACGAAACATGGAAGACTGCGTAAGCTTGAACCACACAAGATGGCAGTGCAAATACCACATCGCGTTTATCCCGAATATCGCCGGAACCGGGCTGAAAAGCCAAACGCCGCCAAGGCCGAAAGGCCCGGGCGGCGTCCGAAAACCGGGCTGCTGGTTTAGCGCTTGGAGAACTGGAAGCGCTTGCGGGCGCCGGGCTGGCCGGGCTTCTTGCGCTCCTTCATGCGGGGGTCGCGCGTCAGCAGTCCTTCCTGCTTCAGCGGCTGGCGGAGGGCCTCATCGACCTGGATCAGCGCCCGGCTGAGGGCGAGCCGCAGGGCGCCGGCCTGCCCGTTGATCCCACCGCCGTTGGTCTTCACGACCACATCGTAGGTGTGCACGGCGTTGGCAATCTCCAAGGGGCGCAGGATCTGGTTTTGGAGGGAGATGCTGGGGAAATAGTCCACAAAGTCGCGGCCGTTGACTTTGATGGCGCCCGCTCCCGACTGCATGCGGAGGCTGGCGACCGAGGTCTTGCGGCGGCCTGTGGCGAGGATGGATTCAGTGGTGCTCATGGCGTAGGATATCAGGCGGGTTGAGGGTTCTGTGCGGCGTGCGGATGCTCGGAGCCGGCATACACCTTCAGCTTCGTGTAGATGGAGCGGCCGAGGCGGTTGTGCGGGATCATCCCGCGGACCGCCCGCTCGATCAGAAGCTCGGGGCGGCGCTCCCGCCGCGCACGGAATGTCTCGTGCTTGTGGCCGCCCACGTAGCCGGAAAAGCTCATGTAGGTCTTCGCAACCTCCTTCTTCCCTCCGATCGTGACCTGGCCGGCATTCAGAACCACCACAAAATCGCCGGTGTCCACGTGCGGGGTGAAGATCGTCTTGTTTTTTCCTCGAAGAAGGTTGGCGGCCTTCTCGGCCACGCGGCCCAGCGGCTGCCCGGCGGCGTCAATCACCCACCAGGCGCGCTTGACCTCTTCGGTTTTTGCAGAATACGTTTTCATCAATGAATTATTAGGAACCGAAAAGAATGGGGAAACCCACCCCCCTTGTCAAACCACGTTCTCAAGTTTTTTCGGCTTCCCCCTCCGCAGGGACTCCCCGCTTTGTGACGGAAATGTCACACAACCGCGGTTTTCAACGCCCCCCGGTTGTGAATAACTTTCCCCAATGCTATGAACCACTACCGCACGGGCTGGATTTCCGATGTTCACCTGGGAACGCGCGGAAGCCGCGCCGCCGACCTGCTCGAGTTCCTCAAAGACTCGGAGTTCGAGACCCTCTACCTCGTCGGGGACCTCGTGGATATCTGGGCCCTTCGACGCGGGATCTTCTGGCCCCAGGAACACAATGACGTGATCCAAAAAATCCTCCGCAAGGGCCGCAAGGGCACCGAGATCATCTACATCGTCGGCAACCACGACGAGTTCCTCGCCGGATTCTTCGGATCCTACGCCAGCGTCACCCTCCAGAAAAATGCCCTCCACATCACGGCCGACGGCCGCCGCCTCCTCATCATGCACGGCCACGAGCTCGATACCGTCGTCCAAAACATGGGGTGGCTCGCCCATGTCGGCGACATCGGATACACCCTGCTCATGCGCTGCAACGGGGCCGTCAATTTCTTCCGCCGCCTCTTCGGCCTCGGACACTGGTCGCTCAGCGCTTACGTCAAGGCCGAGGTCAAAAATGTCGTCAGCTTCATCGGAAAATTCGAGGAGGCCGTCGTGCGCTACGCGAAGGACTATGATGTCGACGGCGTGCTGTGCGGCCACATCCACACGGCCTCCGTCCGCACGATCGGCGGCATCGAATACTTCAACACCGGCGACTGGGTCGAAAGCTGCACCGCTGTCGTCGAGCACTACGACGGGCGCATGGAGCTCCTCGAACCCGCCGCCGCCCTCACCGCACCCGCCTCCCCGCCCCCCGCCCCGCACCCCCTCAACCCCCTCCCCGCCTGACCGGCGCGGAATAAAGTAAGAAAAAGAAAATTAGCCTAAGTTATACTTTTTCCTTGCGGCGGAGGCCGCGCCGGATACTCGTGTGTCCATGCCATCGCTGAATTCCGAGATCCAAGCGGACATCCTGCGCGCCTGCCTCCATCGGGAGGAAGAGGGTGGGGAGGCCGGATGCGCCTATCTTGCGGAATTTCTGCGGCGTCCGGAGGCGGAGATCTCCCGCGCGATGGAGGGCCTGGTGGGCGGGGGATTGATGGAGGTGGCCGGGGGATTGACCGAGGCCGGGCGGCGGCAGGCCCTGTCGCTCACGCGGGCGCACCGCCTGCTGGAGTCCTACCTGAAGGTGCGTGACGGGGTGCCGCTCGAGCGGGTGCACGGAGAGGCGGACCGGCTCGAGCACAGGATTTCCCCGCTCGAGATCGAGAGGATTGCCGACGCGCTGAGCCATCCGCGCTTCGATCCGCACGGGGATCCGATCCCGACGCGGAGGGGGGACCTGCCGCCGATCACGCGGGTTTCCCTCTCAAAATGGCCGCCAGGCAAGGAGGGCCGGATTGCCCATATCGAAGATGAGCCCGTGGCCGAATGCCAGGAGCTGGTCGCCTTCGGAATTGCGCGAGGGGCGCGGGTGCGCGTCCTCGGAAACGGCTCGCTCTGGCATCACGGAAGGACGATTCCCGTCCCGGATCGCCTTTGGAAAATGATTGGCGTCGAGCCCCTGGCCGCGGCCGAAAAAGAAAGCGGAGACTGCCGGACGCTCGCCGAATTTGCCGAGGGCGAGTCCGCCGAAATCGTCGAGCTGGACCCGGCCTGCACCGGGCCGGCGCGCCACCGCATGCTCGACCTCGGGCTGGTTCCGGGCACTAAAGTCGTCCCGGATTTCTCCGCCGCCTTCGGGGGGCCGCGCACCTACCGCATCCGCGGCACCTGCATCGCTCTGCGGCGCGAGCAATCGGCGGGCATCCTCGCCCGCGCATGGGAGGACGACCGATGAGCGCCTGCGGGGACTCGGGATGCGGGACCTGCGGAACGGCTGCCCCGGGGGGGGCTGGATGGGAGCGCCGCGGGTTTCGCATCACATCCTTCGATTCGGTCGTCGCGCTGGCCGGCAACCCGAACACCGGCAAGAGCACGGTGTTCAACCACCTCACCGGCCTCCACCAGCACACGGGGAACTGGCCGGGGAAAACGATCTCGCGGGCGGACGGGGCCTTCGAGTTCCATGGCACGCGGTATCGGCTGGTGGATCTTCCCGGCACCTACTCCCTGCTCTCCGCCTCGCCCGATGAGGAGGTCGCGCGGGATTTCATCCTTTTCGGACGCCCGGATGTGACGGTTGTCGTCGTGGACGCCACAGCGCTCGAGCGCAACCTGAACCTTGCCCTGCAAATTTTCCAGATCACCCGGCGGGCGGTGATCGCTTTGAACCTGATGGACGAGGCTGCGGCGCATGGGGTGCGGGTGGATGACCGCGGGCTTGCGCGGGATCTTGGCGTCCCCGTGGTCCCCATGGCCGCGCGCAAAGGCGAGGGGATCGACGCGCTGGTGGCAACGATCGATGCGGTGAGGCGCGGGGACATCGTCTGCAATCCCAAGGCCTTTCACTTTCCGGTCCCCGGCCTCGAAGAGAGCGTTGCCTCGCTCGCAAGGGACCTCGCCGGGCTCTACCCCGGGCTTCCGCAGGCCCGCTGGGTCGCCCTCCGCCTCCTCCAGGGAGATGGACGGATCCGCGAGGCCCTCCGATCGGGAGATTTCGAGCTCCTTGCCGGACCGGTCGGCCCAAACCAACCCTCCCCCGAGCCAGCCGCATGAAGATCCACCCTTCCGACATCCTCGACCAAGCCGACGCCCTCCGCTGGAAGCTCCCGCAAAACGTGGACGACCGGATTGCCGAGGCCCTCTACGGAACCGCCGCCGACCTCGCCTCCCGCAACACGACGAAATCCGGCGGATCCTTCCGCGCAACCTGGCAGCGCCAGCTCGACCGGATCCTGACCGGACGTTTCACCGGCCTCCTCGCCATGCTCGCGATTTTTTCGACGGTCCTGTGGATCACGATTTCGGGGGCCAACGTCCCCTCGGCCATGATCGCGGATCTGCTGGTGGGAACAATCCCTCCGCTCCTCCACCGCGCGGCCGAGGCGGCGGGGCTCTTCCCCTGGCTGTCCGGGCTTCTGATCGACGGCGTCTATCTGGCAACGGCATGGGTGATCAGCGTGATGCTGCCGCCCATGGCCATTTTCTTTCCGCTCTTCACGATCCTCGAGGACTTCGGCTACCTCCCGCGCGTCGCATTCAACCTCGACCGGGCATTCCAAAAGGTCGGCGCCCATGGCAAGCAGGCCCTCACGATGTCGATGGGGCTCGGCTGCAATGCGGCAGGGGTCATCGCCTGCCGGATCATCGACTCGCCCCGCGAGCGCCTGATCGCCATCCTCACCAATAACTTCTCGCTCTGCAACGGACGCTGGCCAACCCAGATCCTGATTGCCACTGTCTTTATCGGCACGCTGGTGCCGGGAGCCTTCTCCGGGGTTCTGGCCGCAGCTTGCGTGATGGGAGTCGCCTGCCTCGGATTTGCCCTCACCTTCGCCTCCTCCTGGGTGCTGTCCCGCACGGTGCTCCGGGGAGAGGCGTCCACGTTCAGCCTCGAGCTTCCCCCCTATCGACCGCCGTCCATCCTCCGCACCCTCTACACCTCGCTGATCGACCGGACGCTCTTTGTTCTCTGGCGCGCGGTGATCTTTGCCGCACCCGCCGGGGCCGTCATCTGGCTGGTCTCCAACGTCCACTTCGCCGACCAGTCGCTTGCCTATTGGGCCATCACGGCCCTGAACCCCCTCGCCTGGGTGATGGGCCTCACCGGCGTCATCCTGCTCGCCTACATCATCGCCATCCCGGCCAACGAAATCATCATCCCCACCGTCCTCATGCTCACGGTCCAATACGCCGGGCTCTCCGGCATGGGCGACGGCGCAGGGGTCATGTTCGACACCGACGGCCACGCGCTGCGCACGATCCTGGAGGCCGGGGGATGGTCGGTGCTCACGGCCGTGTGCCTCATGCTCTTCAGCCTCGCCCACAACCCGTGCTCCACAACGATCTACACGATCTACAAGGAAACCGGGAGCTGGAAGTGGGCGACCGTCGCCACCGCAATGCCCCTGGCGGTCGGGTTCGTTCTCTGCTCCTCCGTGGCGCTCGTGTGGCGGATTCTTGCCGCGGGCTGAATGGTCCCAGCCGGCCGGCCCCCGCCCCTCCGCAGGGTGCCTTTGGCTCCATCGCACCCAAGCGGGGAGGGAGGGACATCGGAGGCTGAGTTGACTTGAAGGGCGTTGCCCCTAATGTAGTGGCTCGATGAGCACGACGCGCCGCCATATCCTTTTCATCTGCACCGGCAATATCTGCCGGAGCCCGATGGCTGAGGGGCTTTTCCGCAAGCTCACCGGGGGCCTGAAGGGGATTTCGGTGGAGTCGGCGGGGCTAAGCGCCGGGAGCGGCCAGCCCCCGAGCACGGATGCCGTCCGTGCCTTGGCAGCAGACGGGATCGACATTTCCAAGCTGCGCAGCCAGCCGGTGACGGAGGAGGTCCTGGAGCGCGCCACGCACATCTTTGTGATGACGCGCGACCACCTGCGCCTGCTGGAGCTGTTTTTCCCGGAGGAGGCCGAGCGGGCGGAGCTGCTTCGGGGGGAGGAGCCGGGCAGCCCGGACGTCCCCGACCCGATCGGCCAGGGCCGGGCGGTTTACGAAAAATGCAAGGAGACGATTGCGCGGGCCCTGCCCTCCCTATTAAAAAAGATCAACACATCACCTATGACGACATCCGCATCCTCCACCGAATTCCCGGCGCTTGCCGCGGCCGACCCTGAAATTGCCTCCGCCATCGGGCAGGAGCGGGAGCGCCAGTTCGAGCACATCGAGCTCATCGCCTCGGAGAACTTCACGAGCCAGGCGGTGATGCAGGCCCAGGGGTCCTGCCTCACGAACAAGTATGCGGAGGGATACCCCGGGCGCCGTTGGTATGGAGGGTGCGAATTTGTGGACACCGTCGAGACGCTGGCGCTGGAGCGCGCGAAGGCGCTCTTCGGCGCGGACCATGCGAACGTCCAGCCGCACAGCGGCAGCCAGGCGAACATGGCGGTCTATTTCAGCGTCCTGCAGCCCGGCGACCGGATCCTGACGATGGACCTCGCGCACGGCGGACACCTCACCCACGGGCACAAGGCAAACTTTTCCGGGAAGCTCTACGAGGTGCACCACTACGGGGTGAGCCGGGAGACCGAGATGATCGATTACGACGCGCTCGAGCGCCAGGCCTCCGAGGCGAAGCCGAAGATGATCACCGCCGGGGCCTCCGCCTATTCCCGGACGATTGATTTTGCGCGGATGCGGGCGATTGCGGATTCCGTCGGGGCCTACCTGTTCGTGGACATGGCGCACATCGCCGGGCTGGTGGCGGGCGGGGTCCATCCCTCGCCGGTGGCGCACGCGCACTTCGTGACCACCACCACCCACAAAAGCCTGCGCGGTCCACGGGCCGGGCTGATCCTGTGCAAGGAGGAGTTCGCGAAGAAGGTGGATTCGCAGGCGTTTCCCGGCGTGCAGGGCGGCCCGCTCATGCACGTGATCGCGGCGAAGGCGGTCTGCTTCCTTGAGGCGCTCAAGCCGGAATTCCGGGATTACGCTCTTCAGGTCGTGAGCAACGCGAAGGCGCTGGCGGCGCGGCTCTCGATGCTGGGATACCGGATCGTCTCCGGGGGCACCGACAACCATGTCATGCTCGTGGACCTGCGCGCGCAGGGGCTCAACGGAGTGGAGGCGCAGACGGCCCTCGACAAGGCGGCCATCACGGTGAACAAAAATGCGATCCCGTTCGACACCGAGCCGATCAGCAAGACCGGCGGCATCCGGATCGGGACGCCGGCGATGACGACGCGCGGCCTGGGCGAGGAGGATATGATGCAGGTGGCGGACTTCATTCATGCCGCGCTTCAGGCGCGGGGCGATGACGCCGCCCTTGCGGAGCTTCGCAAAAAGGTGACTGCGTTCACCGCGCGCTTCCCGCTGCCCTGAGCGGGGAGGCCGCGCCGGAGCATTGGTTCGACTGCGCTAGAGGTCGTCGTCGTCCGCGCCTTTTTTGTAGGTCAGGCCGCGGAGCTTGCCCTCGATGAACGCGTCGATGTCGCCGTCCATGACGGCCTGGATATCGCTGGTCTGGACGCCGGTGCGGAGGTCCTTGACCATCTGGTAGGGCTGGAAGACGTAGGACCGGATCTGGTTGCCCCAGGCGATGTCCCCCTTCTCGCCGTATTGGCGGTCCACCTCGGCGCGCTTTTTATCGGCCTCGAGCTGGAAGAGCTTGGCCTTGAGCATCTGCATGGCCATCTCGGAATTCCGGCCCTGGCTGCGCTCGGCCTGGCAGGCGACGACGAGGCCGGTGGGAACGTGGCGCAGGCGCACGGCGGTCTCGACCTTGTTGACATTTTGGCCGCCCTTGCCGCCGGAGCGGAACGTGTCGCGCTCGATGTCGGCCGGGTTGATCTCGATCGGGGCGTCCTCGATTTCGGGAACGACATCGAGGCTGGCGAACGACGTGTGGCGGCGCTTGTTCGAGTCGAACGGGGAGATGCGGACGAGGCGGTGGACGCCGCGTTCGGTCTGCAGGTAGCCGTAGGCGTTTTCTCCGCTCACGCGCAGGGTGGCGGACTTGATGCCCGCCTCGTCGCCGAGCTGGATGTCCGCAATTTCAAATGTCAGGCCCTGGCGCTCCATCCACCGCTGATACATGCGCAGGAGCATGTCGGCCCAGTCGCAGGATTCGGTGCCGCCGGCCCCCGCGTGGATCGTGAGAAAGGCCGGGTTCGCGTCGAACTCGCCGGACAGCAGGGAGGAGAGCTCGAACTTTGCGAGGTCGGCCCGCAGGGATTCGAACTCGGCGACGACCTCTGCGGCGGCGGCCGCCTGGTTCTGGGGCAGCTCCTCGAGGGCCAGGCCGCGCAGGACATCGAGGTCGGCGGCGCGCCCCTCGAGGGCCTCGAGCGGGAGGATTTTTCGTTTGAGCGAGGAGACGAGCGCCATGTCGCGCTGGGCCTTTTCGCGGTTATCCCAGAAATCGGGGGCGGCCATGCGCGCCTCGATTTCGGCCAGCTGGGTGCTCAGTTTGGGCAAGTCAAAGAAACCTCCGCAGCGCGGCCAGACGGGCCGAGATCGCGGAGGTGTCCAGTAGTTGGAGATCGTCGTTCACGGAGGTGGCGATAACACGCGGGGCGGCGGGTGAAAACACAAAACTCAGCGGCGGATCGCCTCGAACCGGGCGAAGGCCTCCTCCCAAAGGGCGCGGTCAGCGGGTTGGAACGCTACGATGGGAAACGAGCTCCGCACGGTTTCGCGCAGTGCTGCGAGGGAGTCGAGCTGCCCGCCGGCGAGGGCCTGGATGAGGATGTTTCCGATCGCGGTCGCCTCGACGGGGCCGGCAAGGACCGGACGCCCGGTCGCGCTGGCGGCAAACTGGTTGAGGAGCGCGCTCTGGCTTCCGCCCCCGACGATGTGAAGCCGCGCGATCTTGCGCCCGCTCAGCCCCTCAATTTTTGCGAGGGTTGCCCGGTAGAAGAGGGCGAGGCTCTCGAGGATGGCGCGCGTGAACTCGCCGGGCGTGGAGGGCACCGGCTGGCCGGTCTCGCGGGCAAAGGCCTCGATTTTGGCCAGCATATCCCCCGGCTTGAGGAATCGGGCGTCGTCCGGGTCGATCAGGGTCTGCAGGGGCTGAGCCGCAGCGGCAAGCCCGTTGAGTGTGGCGTAGTCGAAGGACTCCCCGAGGCGCTCCCAGTCGCGGCGGCATTCCTGCAGGATCCACAGGCCGACAATGTTTTTCAGGAACCGGGTGGTCCCGCCGAACCCTCCCTCGTTGGTGAAGTTGGCCTCGCGGGTGTCGTGGTTGATGAGCGGAGCCGGGAGCTCAACGCCGATGAGAGACCATGTGCCGGAGCTTAGGTAGGCCCAATCGTCCCCGGGCTCGGCCGGAACGGCCGCCACAGCGGCCCCGGTGTCGTGCGAGCAGGTGGCGATGACCTTGGCACCGCTGAGGCCGGTCTCAGCGGCGACCTCCGGAGTGAGGGGCCCGAGGACCGTGCCGGAGGGGACGATTTCCGGAAAGATGGCCTCGGGAAACCCGAACTCTTGGATGAGGGTTTTCGACCACTGCCTCGTTGCAGGGTTGTAGAGCTGTGTCGTGCTGGCGAGGCTCTCCTCCATCCGGCGCACCCCGGAAAACAGGGCGTTCAGGTAGTCCGCAATGCACAGGAACCCGTCGGCCGACCGCACGAGGGCCCCGCTCGTCTCCAGATCCGCCACCAGCTGGTAGAGGGTGTTGAACGTCATGAACTGGATCCCCGTCTCAGCAAAAATTTTGTCTTTCCCCGCGCGGGCGGTTGCGCTGGCGAACGTGGCATCCGTCCGCGCGTCGCGGTAGATGTAGGCGGGGGCCAGCATCTCCTGGCCGAGGCCGCTCCAGACGTAGTCCACTCCCCACGAGTCCACGCTCAGGCTCTGGACAGCGATCCCGCGTTGGGACACCTTCGCAAGGCCCTTCTTCAGCTCATCAAATGTGCGCAAAATGTCCCAGCGCAGGGAGCTTCCGAGCCGGATGGTGATGTTGGGAAACCGGTGGATCTCCTCCAGGGTGAGGCGGCCGTCCGAGAGGGTGCCGAGCATCACGCGGCCGCTTTCGGCCCCGAGGTCGCAGGCAAGGTAATGGGTGGTCATGGGCCGTCCATCTTCCCCAGTCGCCCGCCAAAATCAAACTTTTCATTGACGTGCGGGGGGCGAAACCTGCTGATAGGCCGACCATTTTTCGCATGACCTACCGCACGCACCACTGCAAAGCCCTCCGGGCAGAAGATGCCGGAGCCACCGTAACCCTCTGCGGCTGGGTCGCTTCGCGCCGCGACCACGGGGGGGTGATTTTCATCGACCTCCGCGACCGGGAGGGCCTCACGCAGGTCGTCTTCCGCCCGGAGGAAAATCCGGCGGTTGCCGAGCAGTCCCACCAGCTCCGAAGCGAGGATGTGGTCCGCGTCACAGGAGTTGTGGCGCGGCGCCTTGCGGGGACGGAAAACCCGAAGCTGGCGACCGGCGAGGTCGAGGTCGTGGCGGCCGGGCTTGAGATTTTGAATGCGGCGGACGTGCTGCCCTTCCCAATTGACGAGCGGATCTCGAACGAGGACCTGCGCCTGACCTACCGCTACCTCGACCTCCGCCGCCCGGAGATGAGCGCCAACCTGCGCCTGCGCCACCGCATCATCAAGACGATCCGCGACGTGATGGACGCCGAGGGGTTCCTGGAAATCGAGACGCCGGTTTTGTCCAAGAGCACGCCGGAGGGCGCCCGCGACTTTCTGGTCCCCTCGCGCCTGACCCCGGGAAGCTTCTACGCGCTCCCCCAGGCGCCCCAGCAATACAAGCAGCTGCTCATGGTCGCCGGCGTGGAGAAGTATTTCCAGATTGCCCGCTGCTTTCGCGACGAGGACCTGCGCGCCGACCGGCAGCCGGAGTTCACCCAGCTCGACGTCGAGGCCTCCTTCGTGACGCAGGACGATATCCTCGGCCTCATCGAAAAACTGCTCGTCTGCGTCTTTCGCGAGGCCACGGGCGTGACGATCCCGACGCCGTTTCCGCGCCTGACCTGGCGCGAGGCGATGGACCGGTTCGGCAGCGACAAGCCCGATACCCGGTTCGGCATGGAGATCACCGACCTTGGCGACGTGTTCAAGGATTCCCAGTTCAAGGTCTTCCGCGGAGCGCTCGATGGCGGCGGAGTCGTCAAGGCGATCAACGCAAAGGGCTTCGCAAAGATCACCACCGGACAGATCGAAACCCTCACCGAGCTCGCCAAACAGACGGGAGCCAAGGGCCTCGCCTTCATCAAAGTCGAAAATGGCGAGTGGAAGTCCCCGATCGTCAAATTTTTCTCTGACGCCGAGAAGCAGGCCCTCACCGGGCGCCTGGCGATCGAGGAGGGGGACCTGATCCTTTTCGGGGCCGACAGCTGGGAGACGGCCTGCGAGACGCTCGGGCGCATCCGGCTCCGGGTCGCCGAGATCCTGGAGCTCGTCGCCGGCTCCCCCCTCAAAAACTTCCTCTGGGTCGTGGACTTCCCGCTGCTCGCATGGAGCGAGGAGGAGCAGAAATGGAATGCGGTCCACCACCCGTTCACCCGGCCCTGCGCGGAGGATGCGCCGCTTCTGGAGTCCGGGGAGTATGGTCGGATCCGCGCCGTGGCTTACGATGTGGTTCTCAACGGTGTGGAGATCGGAGGCGGCAGCCTTCGGATCCACGAGCCCCGGCTCCAGGCCAAAATGTTTTCTGTCCTGGGCGTCGATGAGGAGAGGCAGTCTGCGATGTTCGGCCACATGCTCCGGGCCTTCCAGTTCGGCGCGCCCCCGCACGGCGGGATCGCCCTCGGCCTCGACCGCCTGGTCATGCTCATCGCCGGCGCGGAAAGCATCCGCGACGTCATCGCCTTCCCGAAGAACAACCGCGGCGTCGAGCTCATGACCAGCTCGCCCTCCGAGGTCGACTTCAAGCAGCTCCGCGAGCTTTCCATCCAGAGCACGAAA
>Ga0247844_1005973_pt1 | contig 15000 bp, 14 predicted proteins | sample LaCtaG_FD_192421 | JGI IMG/M metagenome (GOLD analysis project Ga0247844, IMG submission 192421) | Freshwater microbial communities from meromictic Lake La Cruz, Castile-La Mancha, Spain - LaCruzMarch201714.5m_1 | ecosystem: Environmental > Aquatic > Freshwater > Lake | place: Spain: Castile-La... | reverse complement strand
TCCCCCCCGCTCCGGGGGGAGGGGGACCACGCGTAGCGTGGTGGAGGGGCGCCAGCCGCACCGCACTCCACACCCCTCCACCATCCTTCGGATGGTCCCCCTCCCCATTCGCTGCGCGAACAGGGAGGAGACACGGATTGCTGACAATCCGCCGATTGCCAGCATATTCCGCGCCGCCAACCCTCTGACTTCGTGCGCCTTTCAAAAATTACAGCGTCACAAACCATCCGCGCCGGGACCCGTGCCAGACTCCTGTCCATCCCGTCGGTGGGGAGGGCGTCGGATCCAGCGCCCCGATGTCGGCGGGCTGTGGTCGAGCGATGAAGCCCGGGGGAAGGATACCTCGGGGGTCCTTGCGGAGGTCGATGGATGGCCTGCGCCTGCTCGCCGCGCGCTTCCTGTGCGGACCGCTGTCTCATGTCCGCCGCGCGTCGCTGGCAGCAATGTCAGCGGCGGTGATCCGGTAAGGCCCGAAGCAAGGGCCGCCAGCCGGAGGGCGCGTGGAAAACGGCTGCGCGGGGCCGGTCAGCTTCGTCGAAACGGTAAAACTATCAAAGCACCGGGCGAGGCCCGGCCGCCCCGCGCCCTCCCCGACCTTCGGCGGCTCCCCGCCGGGGGCGACGACTCACGTCCGGTCTTTGAAAACCTGGAGCCCTGCGGCCCAGTCCGTGGCCTGCACCAGACTGTCCACGATGCCCGGTTCGCTCGAGGCGTGGCCGGCGTCCTTGATGATATCCAGCTTCGCCTCGGGCCAGGCCCGGTGCAGGGCCCAGGCGCTGGTGATCGGGGTCACCACATCGAACCGGCCCTGGGCGATCCAGCAGGGAATGTGTTTGATCCGGCTGATGTTTTTGAGCAACCAGCCCTCCTCGGGAAAGAAGCCGCCGTTCATGAAATACCAGCACTCGATCCGGGCGAAGGCGACAGCGAACTCGGGTTCGGCGAATTTTTCCGGTCGGGCGTCGGGGCCCTCGACGCTGACCGTCTCGCCCTCCCAGCTCGACCAGGCCACGGCGCAACGCTCGCGCTCGGCCTTGTCGTCGCCGATCAGCCGCTTGTAGTAGGCCCCCATAAGGTCATGACGCTCGTCCTCCGGGATGGGCGCGACGAACCGCTCCCAGGCGTCCGGAAAGATGTTCGAGGCCCCGTCCTGATAGAACCAGTGCAGCTCCGGCCGGGTCAGCAGGAAGATGCCCCGCAGCAGCAGGGCCGCGACCCGTTCGGGATGGGTAATGGCATAGGCCATCGCGAGGGTTGAACCCCAGCTGCCGCCGAATACGACCCATTTGTCGATGCCGAGCAGTTCGCGAAGGCGTTCGATGTCCTCGATCAGCGTCCAGGTGGTGTTGTCCTCCAGCGACGCATTGGGCCGGCTTCGGCCGCAGCCCCGCTGGTCAAACATGACGATCCGGTATTTTGCCGGATCAAAATAGCGCCGCATGCCCGGATTGACCGCACCCCCGGGTCCGCCGTGCAGCACGACCACCGGAAGGCCCTGCGGATTGCCGGATTCCTCATAATAGATCTCGTGCACGCCGCCGGTCGCCATGAAACCCGAGGCATAGGGCTCGATCTCGGGGAACAGGTCACGACGCGGGGCGTCGGGCGCGGGGAAGGCCATGGGGGGATCGGACTCTCTTCGCGCCGTCAGGCGGCTGTGGACGTCGACCGCAATGCGGCAACCAGCAGCAAAAGCCAAGCCGCGATCATGAGCACGCCCCCGACCGGTGCGACCGCGCCCATGATCGGAAGGCCCAGCAGGCCGATCGCTGCCAGGGACAGGCAAAAGACCATGCCACCCCCTGCCGCCAGCCAGCCTGCCAGGCCGACCAGCCGGCTACGGCCCGGCCAGATCGCACAGACCAGGGCGAGGACGGCATGAACCATCTGGTAGTGGCCGCCGGTCGTCAGCAGGGCCTTGACCTCGGCCGCCGCCCCATGGGCTGCAAACGCCCCGATCAGGACGGCGAGGGCTCCATTCAGCGCCGCAAAGGCCGTCAGACTCCGAGTCGCGTTCATGCCGCAGACGGTAGCCGACAGAATCCCCCGCGTCTGCTATGCGCCGACCATGACCGCTGCCCAGCGCATGGCCCTGCAATATGTGCTGCTCTTCGGTGCCACAGGCGTGAGTCTTCCGTTTGCAGGCCTGTGGCTCAGCGCCCAGGGGCTGACCGGGGCCCAGGTCGGAACCGTTCTGGCGGCACCGATGCTGGCGCGACTTGTCACCGGACCGCTGCTGGCGGTCTGGGCCGACGGCTTTCGGCTGAGGCGCACACCGATCGCCCTGCTCGGTCTGGTCATGGCGCTGGGTTATGGCCTCGCGGGGCTCGCTGACGGTTTCGCCGCGCGCGCCGTCGGCTGGTTCATCGGAGCCACGGCCATGGGGGCGCTTGTGCCCCTGACGGATGTCATGACCCTGCGTCTGGCCTCCCGTCTCGGCTTTACCTTTGCCTTGCCCCGGGGGCTGGGCTCCGCCGCCTTCGTCGTCGCCAATATCGGCATGGGCGTGCTCCTGCTGGCCACTCCGGTCGAAGCCATCATCGTCTGGATCGTGGCAGCGTCCGTCGCCTTCGCCGTCTCCGCTCTCCTGGCCCTTCCGCCGGAGCCCGTGGCGGACGGCCCTCCGCTGCTCGGCCGCGAGCGGTTCCGGGGACTGGGTCGGCTACTCGGCGATCCGGTCTTCCTGATCACCATATTCGCCGTCGGCGCGGTCCAGGCCGCCCATGCCTTCCAGTATGGCTTCTCCGCCCTCCTGTGGAAGGCACAGGGCATCAGCGAGGCCGTGACCGGCCAGCTCTGGGCCTTTGGTGTCGTAGTCGAGATCGCGCTGATGTGGCTGTTCGAGCCCTGGCGTCGCCGGATCGGCATCGGGCCCTGGAGCCTGCTGATGGTGGGCTCGGCCGCTGCCATCCTGCGCTGGAGTGCCATGGCCCTGGCCCCGCCGCTCTGGCTGCTCTGGCCCTTGCAGGCGCTGCATGCCCTGACCTTTGCCGCGACCTTCCTCGCCGGGGTCCAGCTGGTCGAACGGCTCTCACCGCCGGGCACCCACACCGCGGCGCAGATGCTCAGTTCAGTCCTGTCCGCGGGTGTATTGATCGGCCTGGCGACCGCTGTCTCGGGCCCCCTGTACGACCGCTTCGGTGCCGGCGGTTACTGGGCGATGGCAGCCCTTGCAGGGGCAGGCCTGCTGGCTGCCATCCCGCTGCGGGGTCAGTTGGCGCGGGACCGGGGCAATGGCGACAGGTGACGGGCCATGGCCTCGGCTGCGGCCTTGACTGCCCTCTGCACCGCTACGTCTGTCTCATGCTCGGGCGCGCGCAGGAGCCCGATCGCCGGCGTGTCCGGCCCGTCCGGCAGGCCGGACAGGACGCGATACAGCAGATAACTGCCGGCATCCTCCTCGGAATCGGAACTCGCGGCCGCGGCCAGTCCGGCTTCGTTCAGGGCCCTGACCATGTCAGCGACGGGGGCGGTGGCCCGCGCCATTCCGGGCCCGAAGCCATCCAGGCGGCCGCCGTCCAGTGACCGGTTTTCTGCCCGGATCTGGAGGCGGAAGGCGTCACTGCGTCGCGTGCGTCCCACTAACAGCAGGCCACGGCAGCTCCGGTCGTTGAGATGGGCGGATAGGGTGGTCGCAAGGGCCTCGGGCTCGCCGGCAGCCACCGCGAGGGTCCGGGCACCGACCGGACTCCACGGAATGCCGGACAGGTCCTCCGCCTGATACCAGGCCGCTTCATCAAGGTCCCAGGCGCAGATGATGAGCGCCGGCCTCAAGTCCGGGGCGGCCTCATCCGATGACTCAAGCATGACTGGCCTGTGTATGACGGAAACGTGACAGAAGTTGCTACCGTGTCGCTACCCACGGTGCGACGTCAAGGCGCAATCACCGTGGGAGAGATCAAGGTGCGTGAAATTCACGCCTCAGGCGAGATCACCCACGGCGGCATCCAGCAGCATGAAGGCCCGTCCGCCTGCCGAAGTAAGGCGGCCCAGAATCCCGGCTCCGTCGCCTGCGGCAGCACGGGTCGCGAGGTCGCGTGAGAAGCCGCGAACAAAGGCCTCGGCGTCTGTGCGCAGATCCGGATCGGTGAGAACCCGGCGCGAGACGCTTCGCACAGCCGCCGGCGCGACCCGTCGCACAATCTGGCGCGCGCCATCTGGATTGCGCCCGGCCAGAGCGTGCGCCGCTTCCTCGACCCGGGCGCGGGGCAGGAGGGCGTTCGGGTCGACGCCCATCCGCCGGATCGCCGCCACGATCCGCTCTTCCAGCGCCTCTGCCGGCATTGCGGGCGTCTCGAGATCCAGCGGGGCTTCACCGGGACCGTCGTCGACCAGATCATTCCAGTCCAGCCCGTCGCTGGTCAGGGCCTCCGATCCTGCCATGGGTTCCAGCTTGAGCCGTCCGCGAAGCCCGGGCGACCGCGGCTCGTCGCCCCTGGCCTTGGGCAAGCGCCCGACATCGGAACCGGCGGCGTCTGTTCCGACGGCCGGCACCGGCTCGCGCCGACGCAGGACTGGCGCGTCGCCCGATACCACGCCCATCAGCCGGACCGCCTCGGTCAGCATGTCATAGTTGCGCCGCACCCGCTCCTGGAACCCGACATCGAGCGCCTCGGTGTCTGCGGCGGCCTTCCGTGAGGCAGCGGCCAGGGCGTCGAGGCCTTCCTCCACGGAGGCGCGGACGGCCTCGACCCGTTTCTGGGTTTCCTCGGGCATGCGGGCTGCGCGTTCATCGAGATCGCCGATCGTTTCATCGATCCGGGTGAGGGCAGAGGTCATCCGTTCGACCGTCAATTCGAGGCGCTCCAGCGCCCGATCCCCCGCGACATCGACCAGCCCGGTGGTCTCGATGACAATCTTGCGAGCCGAGTCGATACGAGCGTCTGCGGCCTGGTCGGCTTTCTGTGCAGCGTCGAACAAGGCCTCGCCCAGGCGTTCGGCGCGAATCCGGGCCTGTTCAGCGGCATGGCTCGCAGCCTCGCGGGATTCCTCGGCCGTAGCCTGCAGCGCGTTGAGAGCGGCGCGGGTTTCCTCGACCAGGACGTCCCGGGCCTCAGCGGCCAGGGCTTCAAACCGGTCCAGGGCCATTTTCGTCGCTGCGTCGAAACCATCGGCTTCCCGTTGGGACATCTCGACAAGGGCCCGGAATTGGTCGGTGGCCGCTTCTACCAGATCCCTGATGGTTTCAGTCGTCCGGGAAGAGGTTGCTCCCAGTTCACCTGCCGCGGAGCGTGCCGCGGAAAGCTGTTCGCTCAGTTGCGCCCGCTGGCTCTCGACCTGGGCCGAAAAGTCTTCCTGATCGGTCCGCAGGGCATAGGCGGCGGTAACGAGGGCAGCACGCTGCTGGCCCAGGCCTTCTTCAACCGACTGGATCTGTTCGGTGACCCCCGACCCCGCATTCTCCAGCCGCAATGTCTGGCGCGCCAGGTCGTCGGCGGCGACCCGCGCAGCATCCTGCGCTTCATTCGCGGCAGCGGCGAGGTCGGCGGCCCGGGAGGCGAGTGCGGCTTCCGCTTCGCGGAGCTGGGTTTGTGCGAGGTCGGAGGCGTCAACCACCATCCTGGACTGCCGCTCGACGGCCTCGATCACGCCGGACGCCTGGCTGTCCATACGGGTGGCCAGAATTTGCATTTTCTCACGCTCATTGCCCAGCTGTTCGGCGAGGCGACGCGCGGCGCCGCCGGCCGTCTCGGCGGCCTCGTTCAGCCGGGTCGTCTCCTGAAACAAGGCCTCACGCAGCATGGCCATGTCGTTGCGAGCCCGCTCGGCTGCCAGTGATGCCTGGTCAATCTCGTTCCGCAGCGCGTGCAGGACGTCTCCGGTCTGCCGGGCGGCGAGCGCGGTCGGGGCCATCAGGGCATCTGAAAGCTCACGGGCGCGGCGGGTCTCGATGACCAGGCCAGAGCCCTGTCGCACCGCGTGGGCCAGCATTATGGCCATACCGGCCGGTGCGAATGCGATCAGTGCATAGACGGCGAGACGAAGCGGCTCCAGCTCGACGGCACCCGAACCCACCTCGAATGCAAGCCACGCGGCAATCCCGCCGATCCAGAGCGCCGCGGCCATGCCGGCGACCACATAGGCATTTCGCCCGGACGGGGCGGGAACCTCGCGACCCGATTGCCGGGCCGGGGCAGGTGGGGGCTGGTAGTTGACCGGGGTCGCTTCCGCCGACACAGCGAGCTCGGGCACCACTGTCTGCGAAGCGGCGCGTCCGGCCTCTGCCAGAGCCAATTCCCCGGCGTGACGTTGCTCATCAGCGAGCCGCCTCCGTCGGCGTTCTGACATGGGACGTTCTGCGAATCTGGCCGGTGAACGGTCCGGTGCAGAAACATCGTCGACGGGCTCAACGCGCGGCTCGGCAACCAGGGCCGCCGGCTCCGGTTCGGTCAGGTTCATGGCGGGCCGTTGGCGGGGGGGTTTCATATAGGGTCGATCTCGTCACAGAGCGTATCGATAGCCGACACGCGAGAAGACGCCGCGACCCTAACGGGTCAATCGCGGCGCGAAAAGTCGAGGCTGAATGATTTCGGGGACAGTCGAGACCCTGAGGGGGGTCAGCAGTCCTGTTCGCGTTCGGTGGACGCCACAATCACCGCGATGGAAGGGCTTTCACCGCAGTCCCGGACGCGATGGATTTCACGTTGGGGAGCCTGCCGTGGATCCAGATCAACCCCGAACTGCGACAGGGCCGCAGCCGCGAGCATGGCGACGAACCCAGCGATAAACTCGATCAGCGCCTGCATCGCCGATCTCTCCTGTTCGAACAACCCTTGCGCTTATGCCCTCTAAACTGTGTTCGGACAATCCCGCTCCGCATGAACAAAGCGTCACGATTGACCGGGTGTTCCCGGACATGGAACGGATGTGGGGGGCGTCGCCGTTTTGTAAACCGGGGCGTACATCGTCGTCACGCGAATCGGCCAGACCTGCGGCATGATTGAACCGGGCAAAGACCAGACCGACAGCCTGCTCACCCCGGGCCGCAACTGCTGGCGGGTCGAGACAGCGGACCGTTTTGCGGTTCTCATGGAAAATTCGGCTTTTTTTGACGCCTTGCGGTCGGCGCTGGGCAAGGCGCGCCGCTCGATTGTAATCCTGGGCTGGCAGTTCGATCCCCGCACGCGGCTGGATCCGCAGAGCGCTGACGACGACCAGCTGGCCCAGATTGGGCACCAGCTGCCTATGCTGGTGAAGGCCCGTCCGGAGCTGGATGTCCGGCTGCTGATCTGGAAATCGCCGCTGCTGATCGCAGCATCGCAGGACTTCTATCCCCACAGGGCCCGGGCATGGTTTAACAGACGAATGGTGGAGTTCCGGCTCGATCTGCCGCCGGCGTTGGGTGCCTGCCATCACCAGAAGGTCATCATCATCGATGACGCCGTGGCCTTCTGTGGCGGTGGTGATATCTCTACCGATCGGTGGGATTCCGAGGAGCATCTGGACGGTGACCCACGTCGCTGCCAGCCGTCCGGTCTGATCCCGCCGCCTCGGCACGAGGTGATGGCAGTCATGGACGGTCCCGCTGCGAGGGCGCTGGGAGATCTGGCGCGGGAACGCTGGTTCCGGGCCACCGGTGAGCGGATCCTTGCCGATGAAGGCGACGGTGATCCGTGGCCTGAAGGGGTGGAGCCCGATTTGCGTAGTGTACCCGTCGCCATCGTCCGCACCGAGCCGTCAGCCGGCGGTCGGGCGGAGGTCCGGGAGAATGAGGCCCTTCACCTGGACGCCATCCGTAGAGCGAAACATCTGATCTATATGGAGAACCAGTATTTCACCTCGCCCGTCATGGCGGCCGCCCTGGCGGCCAGGCTCGCGGAGCAGGAGGGGCCCGAAATCGTGCTGGTCTCAACCGGAACCAGTCCGAGCTGGTTCGACCGGATCACCATGGATACTGCTCGTTCCGAGGTCCTGTTTCGACTGGAACAGGCTGACCGGTACAATCGATTCTTCGCCTTCACCCCTCAAACGCGCGAGGGCGCGCGGATTATCGTCCACGCCAAGGTCTCGATATACGATGACGCGATACTGCGCATCGGCTCGACGAATCTGAACAACCGGTCGTTCGGCTTCGACACCGAGTGTGACGTTGCCGCGGAACCCGCGGATGCAGCGGGCCGGGCGGCTATCCAACGGTTTCGTCAGCGCACCATCGCGCACTGGATCGGTGTCTCAGGCGAGGCCTTCGGGGAAACCGAAGCCGAAACAGGATCTGTGGGAGCGGCGATCCATCGCTTCGATACCGGCCGGATGAAGGTCCTGGGAGCGACGCGGCCGTCACGAACCGAGCGCATCATCGCTGAGTTCCAGCTGGGAGACCCGACCTCGACCCGGGACGCTTTCCGCCCCTGGAAACGGCGGAGCCGCTCTCATCACACCCTGCCGGCACCTGCAGCGCCCGTATCTCGAAATCGATGACCAGGGGGAGGTGGTCCGACGCCATGCGGGCGAGAGGCGAAAACGGCGCGCTCACCGCCGTGACCAGCACCTGCGGGCTGGTGAAACAGTGGTCGATCCGGATGGCCGGAAAGCCGGACGGAAATGTCTTGATCGTAGGCTTCAGCCCCAGACTGCGCTGGCAGTCGTTCAGGTGTCGGGTGATGGTCTGGTAGGGCCGCGTGATCGAGGTCGCGTTGAAGTCGCCGGCCAAAAGCGTGGGTCCGACACAGTCCGGATGGCCCAGCCAGTCGGGCCCGACCAGAGCGGCTGCCTGCAGGCGTTGTTCCCGGGGAACGAGGCCGAGGTGGGTGTTGATGACATTGACCAGGATGCCATCGAGGTCGATCACCGCCCACAAGGCGCCGCGAGGCTCCAGCCCCGGTAAGCCCCGGATTGTGGGGAGTGGCCCGGACTTCACCAACCGCTCTGGCCTCAGGGTCAGGATGGCGTCGCCATACTGTTCGGCCTCAACCCTCATGGCGGCGTTGAAGTGGAATGTCATCGCCAGACCGTCAGCGATTGACCGTGCCTGGTCGACATGGCCGGTGCGGGCGCGGCCGACGTCAAGCTCCTGGAGACAGACAATATCCGGCTCATGCTCGGCGATGACACCTGCGATGCGGGCCACATCAAGCTTGCGATCGACGCCGACGCAGCGATGCACATTATAGGTCAGCAGACGGGGCATGATGTCCTGAAAACGGGCCGGGCGACCGTCGGGCCAATACCACGGGTAATGCGACATCAAAGCGTCGTCGGACCTCCCGGGTTCAAATCAGGACCAGTCGATCCCCGATCTCGTTGGGGTTCGTTGTCCGCGGCGGGAAATGCTCGGCAAGGACGTTGCTGCAAAGGCCGATCGCAGCCTCGAAACCGCCGGCCGGGTCGCCGTTCTTCATTCTCAAGGCCAGCGCCTCTACCGCGTCGCCCCAGACGGCCTGGTCGACCTTGCTGTGGATGCCCTCATCGGCGACGATCTCTACCTGGTGATCGGACAGGGCCGCGAAGATCAGGACGCCCGTCCGGTCCTGGGTGGTGTGCAGGCCGTGGGCGAGGAACTGTTCCATGGCGGCGCGGCGCACCCGGGCCCGGCGAATGCTGCGCGGCGTCACAAGGCGACGAACGCCGGGGATCGAGGTCAGCAGCAGAGCCATCAAGAACACGACGGACTGGACGAGGGCGAAGGCGGCCAGGGACTGACCCACCACGACATCGGTGGACGACAGATGCGCGGCCTGCCAGCCGTCTCCCAGTCCTGGAATCCAGGCCGGATCAAAACCGAGCGGGATAAGGCCGAGCGGCAGAAGCAGGGCCGCCGCGGCCGCCCAGCCGAGCGAGATGTCGCGATATGACGAGACCTGCCGCGCGAGCACACAGAAGATCTCGCCCGAGGTTCTGACTTCGGCCGCTGCGATCGCGTCGCCGATACGGCCTTGAACCTGGGGTGTCAGCTTGATCACCATCCGCCGGACGCTCCCCCGCCACCGAAACTGCCGCCGCCGCCGCCAAAACCACCACCGCCGCCGAAGCCGCCACCACTGCTGCCAAAGCCACCGCCGCTATTCTCCCGGTTTGCCGCCAAAGCCGCCGCCCAGAGGAGGGTGTGAAGAACGCCGCCGGCGCGTCTGCGACCCCGCCCTCCAGCGCCGCCGATCAAGGCCAGAAGCAGCAGCAGGAAGATCACGCCGATGGGCGAAATGATGCCTAGAGGGGCCCCGGAACTCGGTCGTTCCGCCGCCGCAGCCCGCGCTTGCGCCTCGGCGGGGTCCAGCCTCAGTTGCCGATCAATGGCGTCAACGCCCTGTTCGATGCCGCGCTCGAAATCACCCTCGCGGAAGGCGGGCAGGATTTCGTTCTGGATGATCAGGGCCGACAGGGCATCGGTCAGGACGGGTTCGAGTCCATAGCCGACCTCGATCCTGACCTTGCGTTCGCGGGGCGCGACGATGAGCAGGACGCCGTTGTTCTTCTCGGCCTGACCGATGCCCCAGGCCCGACCCAGCTGATATCCGTAGTCCTCGATCTCATAACCCTGGAGGTCGGGCACTGTGACGACGACGACCTGATCGCTTGTGTCGCGTTCCAGAGACTCAAGCCTTGTGGCCAGCGCCAGTTCCCCGGCATCGGAGACCAGGTCGCCGTGATCGATGACACGCCCGTTCAGGGGCGGAAAGGTCGGACCGGCGGCGAAGGCCGGTGCGACCGCCGCAAGCCAGACGGCGGCCAGCAGCGCCCCGATCAGCCCTGCGGCCCGGATCACATCGTAGGTCTGAAGCCTGCGGATCACTGCGCCGCCGGAGCCGCGGGCGGGGCCGCGCCGGGCGCCGCGACCGGCGTCGCACCACCGGGCCGTGCCGGGTCAAGGGCGTCAAAACTCACGCCCGGTGCTGACTGCGCTGCCTCGGTCGCCGAGAACAGCTGCATCGGCTCTGATCCCCCGTGAAGGGTGTTGGCCCAGATTACCGTCGGGAAGGTCCGCAGCGAGGTGTTGTAGTCCCGCACGGCCTCATTGTAGTCCCGCCTGGCGATGGCGATGCGGTTCTCTGTGCCCTCCAGCTGCGACTGCAGGGCGATGAAATTCTGGTTCGACTTGAGGTCCGGGTAGCGTTCGACGACCAGCAGCAGCCGCGACAGCGCCTGTGAGAGTTGGCCTTGGGCGGCCTGGTAGCGCTGGAAAGCGGCCGGGTCGTTCAGCGTCTCCGGCGTGACCGTCGCGCCGGTCGCCTGGGCCCGGGCTTCGATCACCTGTGTCAGGGTGGTGCGCTCGGCGATGGCCGCACCCTGCACGGTGGCCACGAGGTTCGGCACCAGATCGGCGCGGCGCTGGTACTGCGACTGGACATCGGCCCAGCGCGCCTTGGCGGCCTCTTCCTTGGTCGGAATGGCGTTGATCCCGCAGCCCGCCAAAGCGGGGGTCAGGATCACAACGGCTGCAAGGGCCGAAACACGGGGTGAGAAGCGGATCATCGACGTCTCCTGACTGGCCAGGATCCGACTATCGGTGTTCAGCGGCGTTGGTTCAAGCGTCGAGACGTTCGGGCACGACACCGACCGAGCGACAGGCGGCGGAATAGGTGTTGGCCAGAAGGCAGGCGATGGTCATCGGCCCGACCCCTCCGGGCACCGGTGTGATCCGCCCGGCGACCCCGGTGGCCTCTGTGAAGGCGACGTCGCCGACCAGCCTTCTCTTGCCCTCTGCGGCCTTGACCGGGTCGCGCGACGGCACACGGTTGATGCCGACGTCGATCACGGTCGCGCCGGGCTTGATCCAGTCGCCGCGGACCATTTCAGGCCGTCCGACGGCCGCGACCAGAATGTCGGCCGTGCGGCAGAGGGCCGGGAGGTCGCGGGTTCGGGAGTGGGCTACGGTCACCGTGCAGCTTTCGCCCATGAGCAGCTGTGCCATCGGCTTGCCGACGATGTTCGAGCGCCCGACAATGACGGCGTTCAGGCCCGACAGATCGCCCAGTTCGGCCTTCAACAGCATGAGGCAGCCGAGCGGAGTGCACGGCACCAGCCCCGGCAGGCCCACGGCCAGCCGTCCGGCATTGACGACATGAAAGCCGTCCACATCCTTGTCGGGATCGATCGCATCCAGCACGGCCGACGCGGAGATGTGACCGGGCAGCGGCAACTGTACCAGAATGCCGTGGATGTCCGGGTCGGCATTCAGGTGCGCGACAAGGGCCAGCAGGTCCGTCTGAGAAGTCGTATCCGCAAGACGGTGGGTGTCGGACCGCATGCCGGCGCGCTGGGTCGTTTCACCCTTGTTCCGGACATAGACCTGGCTGGCGGGATCGTCTCCGACGATGATGACGGCCAGGCCGGGCTTGACGCCATGGGTCGATTCCAGCCGGGCCGAGGCGGCGGCGACGCGCTCGACCAGTCCGGCCGCGAAGGCCTTTCCGTCGATCAGGGTCGCGCAGGCGGGGTCGGCCGTCATGGATTTCGGCTCCGGATGTCAGGAATCGTGTGCTCGCCGCGATTTACAGACGGCATGGATCGGCGTCTATGATCGGAGTCGCATTCAAGGGGATATCCATGCGCCGCCATACTATTCTCGTCGCCGTCAGCCTGCTGGCCCTGTCGATTGCAGCGCCGGCCCTGGCCCAGCGCGTCGAGACCCTGGCTCCCGGTCGCACCATTGAGGGTCAGATCGCGGATGGCGACGTTACTGCGGCCGACGGGGCCTATCGCTATGACGATTATCTGATCCGGGCCCGAGCCGGCCAAAGGCTCGAGGCGGTCATGCGCGCCGAAAACTTCGACGCCTACCTTGAGGTCTTCCATGAGGGCGAAGGCGAGGTGATCGCCAGCGATGACGATGGTCTGGGAGAAGGCACCAATTCGAGGCTTCGTTTCACAGCAGATCGCGCCGGCAACTATGTGCTCCGTGCCCGCACGCTGGCGGGTATCGAGGGCGGCACCTATTCCCTCGCCCTGAACCAGCGTCCGCGGGCGGCACGTCCGGGCCGTCCAGCGGTCATCCGGGTCGGCCAGTCCGTTCAGGGCGCATTGAGCGCGGGCGATCCGGAGAGCGAAGACGGGCTGTCCTACGACGCCTATACGTTCCGGGCTCTTGCGGGCGAGCGGTTTGCCGTTGACCTGGTTGCGGACGCTTTCGATCCCGTGGTCCGGGTCGGCCAGACGCGGGCCGGTGAGTTCATCGAACTGGCCATGAATGACGATACGATGGAGACGGGCCTGAACTCGCGGCTGATCTTCACTGCGGCTGAGGACGGCGACTACATCATCCGGGCCACACCGCTGAGCCCGGGTGCCGAGGGGGCCTATACACTGGCGCTGGCGCAGGGGCCGGAACTGCCCGCCGCCCAGCCGATCGCGTTCGGCAGCCCGGTCGAAGGCGCGCTGACGGAGAGCGACGGCAAGGGCGTTGGCGACGCCACTGCCGATGTCTACCGCTTCGACGGCCAGGAGGGCCAGCGCATCCGGATCGACATGAGCTCCGATGCGTTCGACACCTACATCGAGCTGTTCGACGCCAATCGTGTCAGCCTGGCGCAGGACGATGACGGGGCCGCCGGCACCAACTCGCGGCTGACCGTCACCCTGCCGGCAACCGGCGCCTATTTCATCGAGGCGCGGGCTTTCTCCGATGCGACGGGGGCCTATTCCCTGTCGGTCTCCGAGGTCGAGCCGGAAAAGGCACCCGAGACGCTGGCCTTCGGTTCACCGATCCAGGGCGAGATCAGCGAAACAGACGCCCGGGATGGTGATGACCGCGGTTTTGACGTCTTCGCTTTCAGGGGCGCCGCGGGCCAGCGGGTGCAGGCGATCATGCGGTCCGGCGATTTCGACACCTTTCTTCAGGTCGGTCGGGCGGGCATGGAGTTCGAGGCCCTGGCTTACGACGACGACGGTCTGGGCGAGGGCACGGACTCGCGGCTCAGCTACACCCTGCCGGAGGACGGTGACTATGTGCTGCGGGTCTCGCCGCTGGGGTCGGGCGGAGAGGGCCTCTACGCCCTCGAGCTGAAAGACCGGGGGCCGCAGCCGCTGCCGGGCAGTGTGCTGGTCGGGGCCACGGCCCGTGGCCTTCTGACCGAAGCCGACGCCACGGCTGAGGACAACAGCTTTTACGACGCCTACCACGTGACGCTGAAGGCGAATGAGAAGCTGCTGATCACCATGGTGTCCAATGAGGTGGACAGCCTGCTTGTTGTTGGTCGGGAGCAGGAGGACGGGTCGTTTGAAGTCCTCGAGTCGGATGACGACAGCCTGTCGGACAGCCATGCCAAGCTGGAATGGACTGCGCCGTCGGACGGGGTCTATGAGGTCCGCGCCGGGACGTTCCAGCAGGGGCAGACCGGGGCCTATGCGTTGAACGTCGAGAAGCAGCCCTGAGCGTCTGCCCGGGTGCCCGATGACGCGCAGGGAGGCGGCCAAGGCTATCCGTCTGGGCGCCGACATGGTCGGTCAGGCGGCAGGAGTCCTGACGGCGGCCATGGTCTCTACCGAAGCGGTCGTCGCGCATTTCGAGACCGTGATCCGCCAGATGCGGACCGTCTGCTTCTGCACCGGCTCGGCCAGTCTGACGGCCTTGTTTCGGGCACCGCTGCAGGCCTGACGCTGGTCATCAGCGAGGGGCGGAAAGACACTGTTTCAGCCGAAAAATTGCAGCGCATTTTGCGACGATGACAAGGGCCTGCCTTCGGCGGGGATCGGCAGGCCTGAGTGCGGTCCTGTCGGGAGGTTTCAGCGTGTCAAAGACCGTGCCCGTGGGCGCTGGAGCATTGATACACGCGGGTGCGTCGATTTCGGTCGTGGGCGGGGCGCAGGCGCGAATTCGGCCGTCCCGGAGGGGGCGAAAGGGAGGTTTCGGGGTTCAAAGGGGCGTGAAGATCGGGGGCGGGAATACACTGTTCCGCTGTCGTCATTCCGGGCGGAGCACAGCGGAGACCCGGAACCCGGCGGCGCGCGTGAGCGCGAACCTGCCGGGAGCGCGGCTGGACAGGTCGCCTTCGGCGCCGCCGGGTTCCGGCCTTCGCCGGAATGACGATAGCGGGTGGGGGAGGTTACGCCGACGGCAGCAGGTCCCCG
>Ga0247844_1005972_pt1 | contig 15005 bp, 13 predicted proteins | sample LaCtaG_FD_192421 | JGI IMG/M metagenome (GOLD analysis project Ga0247844, IMG submission 192421) | Freshwater microbial communities from meromictic Lake La Cruz, Castile-La Mancha, Spain - LaCruzMarch201714.5m_1 | ecosystem: Environmental > Aquatic > Freshwater > Lake | place: Spain: Castile-La... | reverse complement strand
GGAAAGGGAAGTGGCATACACCGGTATCAGCGCACAAGTGACCCAGGGCGGCAGCGGGCAGGTGGCCGTCACGGTGGCCAGCAGCCCGGCGGCAATACCGATCTGTTCGGCGGCCTCAGCGATGGCGCCCACCGTCTGCACCAGTTCCCAGGTGGCAATGGCAATGCCCACGGCGTTCATGACCAGCCCTTTGGTCGCGTCTTCGGAGTTGCCGTCGGCAAAGTCTTCGACTTCCTTCTGAATCGTCACCGCTTCGGCCAGCAGGCTGATGGAGCTGTTCATGGCTTCGCAGCGCAGGTAGTCGTGCATGTCGGCGGCTGCGCGAAAGTGGGTACGGTCGTCGTAGCTGGGGCTGACGGGCGCCTGTGGCAGCTCAAACCGGCTGGCATGGGTGGCGTTCAGGCCATCGTACTGGGCGTTGACCGTCGGGCCGCTGGCCCATCCGGCGCTGGCGCCGTCACGGTTGCCCTGCCCGGGGGTGGCCAGGGCATATACGGCGTTGTAAAGGCTATTGACATTGAGACCGTTGGTATCGATGCTCTTTGCCTTGAGTAGCCCCAGCGAGTAGCAGAAATCAAATACGCCGCGGTCGGCTGTGACATTGACGCCGGAATTGTCTGTCTCCTTGTAGGACGGGAAGAAAACCTGCGCCGTGCTGGCGAGGTTAATCGTGCCATCGTTGTAAACGCCGTAGAGCATGGGCACTTCGCCATACACATAGTTTTTCTCGACCATGCCCAGCGTGATGTAGGGCAAATAGCCTTTTTGCTGCGAACTGGTGCAAGACGCCGCGGCGACGCCATCACCATCCCGCGCCGGGCAGGGCAAGCGGCCATTGGCCACAATGTACTGGCGCAGTTGCCGGTCGGCCAGGCGTAACTGTGCATCCGAGTCCAGCGCCTGGCTTTTGGCGAAGAAATCGGAGGTCTTGTACGACAGCCCCACCACCAGTGCAATCAGCGAGGCCAGAATGACCATCAACTGCAGCAGACTGATACCACGCTGCAGGTGGACACCGGACCTGACAAGTGTGCGCGTGCGGGATGGAAGATGTGAAGGGCTAGACATATATTGGGCCGAATCTATTTCGCCATGACCTGCGAGATAAGCTGGTACACCGGCAGCAGGAATATCACCACCACCAAAATGAAAAACACCCCGGCCACCAGAATCAGCGCCGGCTTCAAAATCTCGGCCAGCGAACTGATGACGTGCTCCAGGCGCTGGCGGTAGTCGTCGGCCAGCAGTTGCAACTGGGCGTCGAGCGTGCCGGTCTGTTCACCCACCGACACCAGCCGCACCACCATGGCCGGGAACACGCCGGAGCGTCCCATCTCCAGACTGAGCGGGTTGCCGCGGTTTACGCCATCGCGGATTTGCTCAAGCTTGCGGGCATAAAACGGGTTCTTGACGTTGGCCGTCAATATCTTGAGTGACTCGGTCAGCGGTATGCCGGCCCGGATCAGCAGCGCCATGTATTCGGTAATGAAGGCCAGTGATGACGACTTGATCAGGAGGCCGCTGATGGGCAGGCGGTACAGCACATAGAAAATCTGGTAGCGCACACGGGTGCTGCGCAGCAGCAGAGCTACGCCGACCACTGCCATGGCGGCGCCAAACCAGAAGGTGGTGTTCATGTGGGTTTGCATGGCCTTGATGACGTTCATGGTGGCCACGGTGTACGAGGGCAGTTTGGCACCCATCTGCAAAAACATGCGCGACAGTTCTGGCAGCACGTAGTAGATCCAGAAAATAACCGTCGCCAGCAGGGTGCCAAACGCAAACGCCGGGTAGATCAGCGCCTTGCCCACGTCCTGGCGGATGCGCTGGATGCGCTTGATGTGCTGGCCGCTCTCAATCAGGGTGCGGTCCAGGTCGCCCGACTGCTCACCAATGCCAACCAGCGCACGCACCGCCATCGGAATCTGGTGTTCGTACTGCGCGAGCGAGACCGACAGGGCGTTGCCCGCGGCCACGCTGGCATGCATGTCGAGTGCGAAGCGGCGAATGCCAGGGTGTGCAATGTCCTTGGCCAGTTCGTGCAGCGCGCTATCAATCGGTAGGCCGCTTTTCAACATGATGCCCAGGTTGTGGAAGAACTCGGCCAACTGGTCATACGGCCACTGGCGGCGCACCAGTGGCGCGACAAAATGCCAGATGGCGGTCAGCCACGCCGGTGCCTGCCACAGGTCCACAACGACGGTGCCCTTGTGTTGCTCCAGCAACAGTTGCGCGGTGGAGTTGTCGCTCGCGCCCAGCAGGGCCAGGCGCTGGCGCATGCCGCCGGTGGCATTCATGTAGCGCACCCAGAATATGCGTGAATCAATCATGCACGACCCCCTTGGCCACTGGCATGCCGCGGCTCATGCGGCACGACAACCGGTAGGCGGTGGCCGGGCTGAATTGCCCGGTGCCTGCAAGCCCCTGCTCGCGCTGGAAGTGGGCCAGCGCGTAGGCCGTGCGCGGGCCCATCATGGCATCGACCTCGTCCGGCCCGAGCCAGCCCTGTATGGCTAAAAATTGTTGCAGCTGGCGCACGGGTGCGCTGCTCAGGCCCATGACCATTGGTGCTGTGGGCCATTGCGCCTCGATAAAGCTCAGCTTCCAGGGTTGACCGCGCGCATCGTTCAAAGTGAGCACAGGCCGATCGGTGCACGGCGTAGCCGTTTCCCCGTTCAGCAGTACCGCCTGCCAGGGCTTGCCTTGCAGCGCTTGCTGGAGTTGCTCTGTCAGCATAGGCATGCTCTCGGCCTTGGGCCATTGCAGCTCGTCCAGGCCTGCGAGCCCAGCACGCGCTGCGACCCAGTTCGCAGGTTCTTCAATCTGTGTGACGATGGGTGCCACAACGGGTGAGTCAATCGGCGTGACAACCGACACGACCGGCGGTGCCGGGGGGGGCACCGTCATCGGGGTCGCGGCAACTGTCTCCGCTACCACCTCCGACGTCGAACGGTAGTCGCCCAGCGCAATCGACCCGGCCAGTAGCAGCAGTGCGACACCCAGTAGCGCTGCCCCAGACAACGCCACACGATGGCCGTACCAGAATGGGTTGCCGGGGGCAGGCGCGGTCGACAGTAACGCGGCGTTGACTCCGCTGGCATGCGTAACCGCGGCGTGTACTGCAGGAATTTGCCAGCCCAGGTCTTGCCAGGCCAGTTGCACCAGCGCCTCGTCGATGCGGTCTGTGCCATCGGCCAGCAGGCCGTACAGGCAGCGGTCCATCAGGTGGTGAATGCGGCGCGGGGACCCGCCCGTGCAATCATGCAATGCCTGCAGGCCATCGGCGGTGATGGTGACGCTATGCACCGACCCTGCCATGGCCAGGCGGTGGGCAATGTAGGCCCCGGTCTGCACCTGATTGAGCGGGCGTAGTTGCCGGTGCAGGGCAATTCGACTCTTGACCTGACGCAGGCTGTGCTGGTCCAGCGTGTCGAGCAGCTCGGGCTGGCCGCACAGCACCACCTGAATCAGCTTGCTCTGGGCGGTCTCGAGGTTGCTGAGTTGGCGCACCACGTCGAGGGCCAGCGCGTCCAGCGCCTGTGCGTCGTCGATAAACAGTACATTGATTTTCCCCTTGGCCGACTCGGCCAGCAGAAATTCATTGAGTGCCGCCAGGTGGTCAATGCGCCGCGCACCGGGTGGCAGCCGCAAGCCAAAGTCGGCGCCCACAGTTTCGAGTAGCTCGGACTGGTCCAGAAAGCTGGTCAGGATCAGTGCCGTGTTGTAGCGCGATTTGTCAAATGAAGCGAGCAGGCGACGCAGCAGTGTGGTTTTGCCCAGGCCAACGTCGCCGGTCAGCAGCAGGAAGCCCTTGCGCATCTCGATGAAGTGGCTCACTTCTTCATAGGTGGCCTCAATTTCGGGCGTAAAGAAATAGTGTGTTTCGTCCGGCGTTACCGGAAACGGGTTGGTCACCAGACCCAGCAGCAACGCATACGGTGGCAGCCCTGCACCGTCCGGCTCGGCTGGTGCGGGGTTGACAAGGTAGACGTTGGGTGCGTTCATGGTGTGCGAACATTCAGATGCAGCGCCTGCAATTCGGCATCGCCGGGGTACTTCTCCAGCAGCCGGGCCACGCGCTTGGCGGCTGCTTCCTTGTTACCCTGGCGCCATTCAATCAGGGCCAGGTTGAGGCCGGCTTCTCGGTCTTCGGGCAGCAGTTGTTGCAGTTGCAGGTAGTGGCCGCGGGCCAGGCCCAGCTCGTTCTTTTTGAGTGCCACATAGCCCTGCGCACGCAAGCTCATGACGTGGTTGCTGCCCAGGGCGCCGGTGATCTTGTCGGCCGCGCTCTGCGCTTCTGCCAACTGACCCGTTTGCAGCAGTTGCACAAAAGATTGAAAGACTTCGCGCACATCGAAGGGAGTGGGCTCGATGGTGACCACCACCTGGGTGTTCAGGGGGCGCACTACCGGTTTGACTTCTGGTGCAACGGCCACGGCTGCGGGTGCACTGGCTGCCGGCGCAACGGCCACTGCGGCTGTGGCCACGATTGCAGCAGGGACTGCTGCAGGGGCAACGGGTGAAGCGGTCTTGGCGGGCGCCACAAGGGCGCGTGGTTCGGGCGCTTTCAGCGCGAGGGAGGCCTCAGGTACGGGCTTGTGCGCCACGATGGCAACCGGTGCCACCACCGCTACGGGTGCTGCAATAGCAACCGGTTCGGGTAACGGCGCGAGTACCGGAGCGGGCAGTGGTGCCGCCATGGGTGCGATTGCGATCTGCGCCGCTGGAACGGGTGCAGGGACGTTGTTGGACGCCTTGCCGGCCCAATAGAGCCAGGCACCGCCACCTGCCAGCGCCATGCCGGCAACCAGAGCCACCACCTGCCCGGACAGGCCACGGTTTTCACCCGCAGCGAAAGGCGCTGAAGTGGCCACAGGCGCGGGAGTCGGGGCTGGGGCAGCGACGGGCACAACTTCGGGCGCGGGCACGGGTGCCGACACTGGCGCAGTTGGGTTGTGCCCTTTTTTCAGGGCCTCGAAGACCAGGCTCATAAGATGCGAACGCGCAGGACCACGATCAATTCCCGCGACCGTGCGGTGCGGCTGACGTTGCCAAAGGCGGTACCCACCACTGGCACTTCGGCAACGCCCGGCAAGCCGGACTTGGCGCGGTTGCCAGCCTCGTCAATCAGGCCGCCCAGGATCACCATATCGCCACTGCGCATATTTAGCGAGGTGGTGATGCCCTTGAAGTCCACCTTGGGCAGGGAGATGCGCTGCGGATTCTGGTCCGTGCCGACGTTGATCAGGTCACTGCTGCCGGGCTTGACCGTGGTTTGCACCGGGTTGATGGTCAGACTGATGGTTCCATCGTCCCCAATGAAGGGTATGACGCCGAGCATGACACCGTCAAACAGATTGCCGGTAATGACGTTGGCCGACACCGTGCTCTGGCCGCCGCCCGAATTCGACACGTTGGAGGTGGTTTGCGAAATGTAGCGCTCGTTGCGCCCGACGCTGACGACCGCCGGTTGGGTGTTTTTGACGCGAATGGACGGGTTGGACAGCACATGCACCGCGCCAAAGGTCTTGAGCATGTTGATGGCGATCGACTGGGTCGGGGTGCCATAGGTGATGCCGAGCTGTGGTGTGCCGGCGGTGCCCAGTGCCTGGGCCGGGATGGTCAGGCTACGCCCGGGGTTGATGGCATCGGGCACCGTGGTGGAAATCGCACCCAGTGTGAGGGGGTTGGAGCCAAAGGCGACGGCGGCGTTGCCCTTGAGGTGGCTCCAGTCAATGCCGTACTGGAAGTCGTCATTGAGCTCGATGTCCAGAATCTGCGCCTCAATCAGGACCTGGCGCCCCAGCACGGCCTTGTAGTTGGCAACCTGCTGGCTGACCGTGGCCACTTGCGATGGGCGACCCTTGACGTACAGGGTCCCGGTGGACTGGTTGAGAACGTAACGGGGCCCATTGGGGTTGCGGCTCACGGGGGTGGCTTTCTCGCCCTTTTTCTCCAGCCCGGCATCCGTCTCGTCATAGATCACGGTCTTGAGCAAAATCTCGATCTGGCCGAAGGGGTCCATGTCGTTGGTGTTACGACCGCGAATGTTGAAGCCACTGCGAATGCCGGACTGTGCCGCATCGCCACCGCTGCTGCCACCACCGGACTGGTTGGCACCCACTACATCACCGCCGGCGTTGAAGTTGGCGGTGATGGAGGTTTGCAGAAAATCGAGGCTGAACACGCGCTCCTGGTACTCGCTGACCACCAGCACACCGCGCTCGACGTTGCCATACATATCCAGATTTTTCAGCACCTGGTCAAACACCTGGCTGGCGGGCATGTTGCGCAGGGCCAGCGAGATGGTCCTGGGCTTTTCGCTCAGGATGGCTGGCAGGATCAGGTTGAGCTTTGCTTGGTCGGCAATTGCCTTGAAGACAAAACGCACATCGGTGTCATCCACCTTCAGGGTCACATTGACCGCGTCCAGCGGGTTGAACACAGGCTCGGCAGGCTGCACCGCAGCAGCGCGGGTCTGCTCGAACTTTTTCAACAGATCAGCCTGAATCTTGGCAAACTTGTCAGACTCTACGGCGAGCCGGTCGGCCAGAAGTTGCTGCGACTCATGGTCGACCGCCACCACTTTCTGCTTGTCCAACGATGAAGGACCCAGCGAACCACAGCCCGCTATGAGGCCGCTGATAGCCAAGGTCAGGACTGCCGGCTTGGACAGGCGGGCCCACATTCTGGCTGACCCTTGCGGGTTGGAAAAAGTTGACTGCTTGTTCATTTTTAATGCTCCTATCGCGACAAAACACCGTTTAACTCTGTAAAACCAACCGCTCTGACCAGGTTGTCATAAGTGGGCGAAAAGGGCTTACCAGGCCCGATAAAACAATTTCCCGAATTGACGGCGGCGTGGCGGGAACCGCTAAAGGCAACGATGAAGGCCATGTTGGCGACAACGACGTTGCAATCCCAGTCGCCTGAATTGGCATCGTTGCCAGTGACGTATATTTCTGATTTGGCCGATGTAGCCGTTCCGGCATTGATCACTGCCTGCTTGAAGTCATCGAGACTCTTGTAGCTGGCGTTCGGGTCCACATGCGCATCGGGTGTGGACCGCTCCGCGTTCACTGTCAGGTCTTTCGCTGCGACACCGCCTCCGCGGTAGACCCCATAGGTAAACTGCTGCTCCATGCCGGTTCCGACCGGGCCTGAGAGGGTCATCTCCAGCGTCAGATAAGGCACCTTGCCGCTGGTGGTTCCAGGACTCGTGCACACGCCAGCCGTGGCGTTTTCAAAGCCATCGTTGTCGGTATCAGGGCAGGGCAGGCGGTTGTTGCGCTTGGCGTACTTGAACAGGGATGCGGTGATGGAGTCCATGAAGGTCGCCTCGGCGGCCGTTGATTGGGTCGCCATCGGGTTGCGCGCCACCATGCCGGCGGCCAGCACCACACCCATGCCAAGCACTGCCAGGGTGGCTTCCATCAACGTGAAGCCACGCTGACGGTTTAGACGGGCAGGGCCTTGGTGTGTCATGGCGTCATCTGCTTTTGCAGCACATCGGTCTTGATGAATTGGCGCGGCAAGGTTTGCTGCAGTTGCTGGATTTCCTGCGACAACGCCTTGACCTTGATGGGGTCGGCAGCTTTGCCCTTCTCGGCTTCGGCGATCAACTCGCGGTTCTTTTGTTGCAACTGCTCAACCCCTTCAAGGGTCTTGCGCAGCTTGCCCATATCAATGATGGCGGGGGCCCCGGCTGCCTGCATCTGGGCGTCAAAGCGTCCCATTGCCGCGATCAGGCCCTTGGTGTCGCCCGGTGGCACGGCTTGAATATCGGCCAGTGCGCGGGTTTGCAGTTCGCGCATGGCCTTCATCTTCCGTGCCCGTTCCGCCTCACGGGCATCCTGCGGCACCGGCTTGCCGGCTTCTGCGCGCGGCGCGCCCGGCGCACCGCTTGCGGGTGGTGGGGGCAAGGTCGGCGCGGTAGCGCGACCACTCTCACTGATGCTGGCCTGTTTTTGAACCAATTGCTCCAGCGTTTGGCTTGGCGACACCGCATCAGCGCGCCCTCCTGTGCCAAGCCCGGTCGATGGCGCCGCCGGCCCGGATGATTTCATTCCGGGTGCGGGCAAGTCCGCTGCTTTGTCTGCCGTCAATGCAGAAGGCGCATGCACCGGAATGACGATCCACGCAACCAGCCAGCCCAGCAGACCGGCCAGTAACAGGGCGGCCACGGACATCCATGGGGTGGTCTTGATAGAGCTAAGAAGTTTCATGGAGAAAGTGGCCAGAATCTGGTTTGCATGGCTTATTTCTTGAGGCTGTAGGTGTGCTGCTCTGTCCCCAGGCGCAGCACTACGGCGTCGTCGTCGATGCGGTCCACCGATACGTCTTTTTCCACCGCCTGGCCGCTCATGACCATCTTGCCGTTGACCACGGCGTAGCGGTCGTTGCCTGACAGGTAGACCATCTGTGGCTTGTACGCCTGCCACCAGGGCTGGGGTTCAGCGGGTTTGGGCAGCGCAGGGGGCGCCACCGCGGCGTGCTGGACGACAGGCGGTGGAGGTGGTTTGGGTTGCCCGGAGAGCACGTTCTCTACCGCAGCGCCCGGCGTAGATTGCTGCGCGGGTGACTGGCCCAGCAACTTCTCAACCATTGCGAGTAGCGCTTGCTGATCGACGATGCGCTCGTTGAGCCGCTTGTCCAGTTGGCTTATTTGTGAGTCATTGGCACCGGCGCCCTTGCGCCCGACCGGTTGCGTTCCGTCTGGTGCGGCCTTCACCGCCAGCAGACTGGTGCAAGTCAGGGCTACCAGAACCACTAATCCCATGTACTTCTTCATAATGCACTCCACGTCATGGATAACTTGAAACTGGGCTGCCCATTGCGCAACAGCAGGTCACGTTTTTGCAGCGAGAAGCCGTCACCTTTCAGGGCTTCGGCAAAGGCGCCTTCACTGCGCAGCGCATCCTCGACCGCATCGGCGTGGCCGATCACAGTCACCAGGTGGCTGCCCTTCTCTGCGACCAGCCCCACTTCGTCAATCACCAGGCCCGGGGGTAACGCATTGCGCACTTGCACCAAAACCAGACTCATGTCTGGCAGATTGGCGTTGACCAGGCGCTGTGAAATCCAGTCGCTGAGGCCCTTTTGTTCACCGTTGAGTTGCTCGGCGTGCTGAACTTCGGTGTTAAGCGTTTGCCACAGCGTTTGTGTTTTCTCGGTATCACCGGATATCGCGGCCAGGTCGCGTTCGGTTCGGTAGTGCATTGCGCCCGCCGTGAGGGTGATGATGCATGCCAACGCAAAGGAAGCCACGCCAACCATGGGTGCCAGGCGATCGGCCCATGCGGCCGCGCGATCCAGTGGCGGGTTGGTAGCCTGGCGTAAAGGCATTGATTGGGCGGTGGCCGCCCAGTCCAGTTGCTGAATCGGCAACATGGCGTTGGGCAGGCTGGCGCGCATGGCATCGGGAAAATCGGACCACATTTCGGTGACCACAATCGGGCCGAGACCCTGAATGATCGTGAGCAAATTGCCCTCAACACCACCGCATACCAGCAAGGCGGCGGATTGCATCAGCATGGACGGAACCGTCCGGTCCGCGTCGTCAAGTTCCCCAACCACCGAAACAACCCGTTGGCCCAGGCGTTCCCAGGCGTTGCCTTCTTCCTGAAACGTTTGCAGTCGCTCCAGCGCACATACCTGGCCGTGCGACAGTACCACTACATCAAGCCCCTTGGGGTGCAATACGATGAGTGTCGTGTTGACCAGCTTCTGGGTTCTGGCCCACTGCAAGATGGTGCGAATCCAATCGTGCATCAACACCATGCGGGCGCGGTCCGCCGCAAGTTGCTGGTAGCGCCGCCAGGTTTTGATGGGTACTGCCGTATAGGCCAATTCAGTACTACCCATGCGGGCTAGTGACTGGTGCACCAAAATGTGCGAGATGTCGTCGGTTTCGCCCTGGTCGCGCATCTGCTTTTCCAGCAGGGCGGCGGCGGTGCCGGGCGTGCCCATGACCGTTGCGATGCCAAATAGCACGCCCGGACCCCAGTCAGTCAACAGGCGAACCGGCTTACCTGCACATTGCTGCAAGGCTTCGTTCAGGCCACCTGCGTGCGCGTGCGGGGCGCCCAGCGTGCGGCACTCGCCATAGAGATCGAGCAGGACGACCTCGTTCACGAGCCGCCCCTTGTGTACAACTCGGCCTTGATGGTCACAATCAGTGCTTCGGCGCTGTCTTGCCCTTTGTGGATGGCGAACACCGATTCTCCGGGCTTTGCCGCCTGAATGTTGATGATGGCGGGCACCAGCATATTGCGCCCGTCGTTGCTTAGGTCGCGCAGGTAGTGTTCTACCTCGATGCGGCTCATGCGCTTGTTGTCCATGGTGATGGTGCGCTGTGACCATTGGTCTGGCATTTCGCCCATGGACTTTATTTTTTCCCGTACCGAGGCAACATTGGCCTGGGCCGTTTTCCAACTGGCCAGGTGATCAATCACCTGGCTCTCAAGAGGTGCCATGACAGCCTCGCGTTGCAGGGACCGCTGGAGCGCGTGCGCACTTTGCCGTTCAAGACTCCAGCCGTACCATGCACCCGGTAGTGCTGCAACCGACAGCACTGCCAGGCCCCACGCAAGCGGCAGGCGCTTCCAGTGGGCAAAACGAGGTGAATTGGTACGCATTACTGATCCATTTGCCAGTGGGCGGTTATCAGCACCACGCGGTCTTCATCCTGGCTCTCACCGCGGCCACGCCCGAGCATGATGGTGGGGTCGGCACCGTTGACAGCAAAGGTGTTGTTGGCCAGCCATTCATGGCCTGGCGTCTGCACACTGCGCTGGGTGGTGTTGGCCTCGACGTTCTGCTGGCGGAATCGCCCTTCCAGCGCATCGGCCTTGCCGTCAACGGCGAAGTCAATCTTGCGCGCCAGGTCAGGGGTCAGCCCGCGGATCACCATCACGTTGCCCGAGCCGCTGGTCTGCTTGTCCGGGTTCCACTGGAAGCAGATCTGGATTTCAGCCGAATTGCCGTTGCTGTCTTCGTAGACGTAGCGGTCTTCCTGGCCTTCAGCCCGGCCGGGCGGCATGCGCACGCCGGCGCGGTCAAACAGGTCGTGCATTTTTTGCAGTGCCAAGCCGGGGTCGCCCATGCCAACCGTGTTGTTGGCGTAGCCCTGGCCCTGGCAAATGCGCAAGCCGGTGCTGCTGTAGTTTTGCGGGATGCCGGCCAGGCTGCCATTCACGCTGTTGGGAACGGCCTCAAAGCCGTTGACCATGTAGGTGGGGGCAATCTGGCTGTCGCCAAGCACCGAGCCGGTGCGCTGGGAGTAGAGGTCGTAAACCACCTTCCACTGCTGCACAAACTTGGTCTGGATGCGGTTGTATTCAGCTTCGCGCAGCACCTCTTTGCCGATGGACACGCCACCGACAATGAGGCCAATGGCCGCCAGCACGATGGATACTTCGATCAAGGTGTACCCCGTCTGATGGCGCCCGCGAGTTTTTGAGAGTCGGGAGATCATGGTAAAGCTCCTTATTGGTTCATCTTGTAGTGGGCGATGACGGTAAGAACCTGGTCTTCGTCCTTGCGGCTGGCATCCGTCACTGGGGCACTGGCTCCAGCCCGGGCGGCCACCTGCTTTTCGGTGTTGTTGCCGGCCCACTCAACGCCGGAGACGCCAAAGGTTGCATGGGTCAGACCGGCCTGGCGGAACATCCCCTCTTGCGCATCGGCCTTGCCGTCAATCATCTGGTCCAGCGCACGTGCGATGTCAGGGGTGAGACCCGAGATAACCATCACGTTGCCCGAGTTGGACGAGGTGGCGGGCTTGTTCCATTGGAAGCAGACCTGTATTTCCTGCGGGTTGCCATTGCTGTCGAGGTAGACATAGCGGGCCTCTTTGCCCTCGGTGCGGCCGGGTGGCATGCGCACGCCATGGCGGTCCATCTCGTCGTACAGAGTGGCGATCGGCGCGGCACGCGCAGTCAGGTTCACTTCTGTAGAGTCGCAAATGGCGGCGGGTTCTGTTGCGGGCGCTTCGCCGCTCTTACTGGAGACACCAGCAGAGGCGGTGCCATTGACCATGTAGCTCGGCGCGGTCTGGCTGTCGCCCAGCACCACACCGGTACGCGAGTAGTAGCTGTTGTAGGCGCTGGACCACGGATCAATGAATTTCTGTTTGATCTTCGTGTATTCGGCATCGCGCTGGAGGTCTTTGCCAATCGACACGGCTCCCAGAATCATGCCGATCACGAGTAACACGACCGACATCTCAACCAGCGTGAAGCCCGCTTGCGCCCTCGGGGCGTACTGGGGATTTCGACTGAATAGCTTTAACATTTGAGCACCTCTTTTGAAATAACACCTGATAACTGATCCGCCGCCGCTGAACACATTGCTGCGACACGCGGTGCGACTGGCAAACGGCCCTTAAACATCACTGGCCCCGGCCCTATTGGTTCATCTTGTACTGGGCCACCACGGTGATCACCTGGTCTTCGTCTTTGCGGGATGCATCCGTGACAGCCGCTGAAGCGGGGCTTGCCGCGCCTTGCACAAAGGTGTTGTTGGCTTTCCATTCGACGCCGGCAGCGCCGGCCGTACCGTTGGCCACGTCGACTTGCCGGAACATGCCCTCTTGCGCATCGGCCTTGCCGTCAATCATCTGGTCCAGCGCCCGTGCCAGGTCCGGGGTCAGGCCCGAGATCACCATCACATTGCCCGAGTTGTTGCCCGTGACGGTGCCAGAGGCGTTTGGGGCGTTCCACTGGAAGCAGACCTGTACTTCCTGCGGGTTGCCGTTGCTGTCAAGGTAGAGGTAGCGGGCTTCCCGACCCTCGGATCGGCCAGCCGGCATGCGCACGCCAAGGCGGTCCATTTCGCTGTACAAAGTCGCAATCGTAGTCGCCCGCGTACCAGTTCCTGGCTGAGCTGTGGTTGAGTCGCAGATGGCGGCGGGGAGTGTAAGGGCTGAGGTGTCGCCGGTGCTGCCCGAAGTTCCACCGAATGTGGTTCCATTGACCATAAAACTCGGCTGCGTCTGGCTGTCGCCCAGCACCACTCCGGCGCGCATGAAGTAGCTGTTGTAGGCGCTGGCCCAGGGGTCGACAAATTTCTGCTTGATCTTGATGTATTCCGCATCGCGCTGAAGGTCTTTGCCAACCGACACGGCGCCCAGGATCAAGCCGATCACGAGCAGCACCACCGACATCTCGACCAGCGTAAAGCCGGCCTGGGCACGCGCTTTGCGCTGCGGACTGGGAACGAACTTTTTGAACATTTGAATACCTCTTTTGAAAAAATGCCCACCATCGTTTCAGCAAGGCGGGAGGAACTACCGTCCAATAGCAACCACCGATGCCCCACGTCAAAACTCCACATTTTTTGCCGTTTGCAAATTCATCTATTGGCGTGGTTGAGTGTAAAAATTCCGGCAAAAATCGCTAGATGAATTCAAACAAATTCAAACAAAGACGTCAAAAAGCGCGTATTAATGATGAAATAAATCAATAAACGTCAACAAACTACAGTGGCTAGAAGTCAGCTGCTGGACTTGTCTTAGGTGCCATGTTTGGTACACGCGCAGCCCACGCGTGCCGCAGCGGGTGCGCCAATGCGGTGCTTGGTTTAGTGAGCCGTTAACAGGTCAAGCTTGGCGGCGAAGATGTAGCCTTTGGCACGCACAGCTTTCAGGGGCGACTCGTCACCGAGTTTGAGGCGCAAGCGGCTGAGCAGCACCTGGAGTGCGCGTGAATCGTAGACGTGGGGGTCTTTGCCAATGGCAGCCACCAGCGCATCGGTCTCGCAAAAATGGTCCGGGCTTTGCGCAAATGCGCGCACCAAAGCGGTCTCGGAATGGCTGAGTTCGATTCCTTTGCCACCGGGATCGAGCAATCGCTGCCCGACGGTGTCGACCCGCCAGATCTCTGGCGCAAAGCCAGACTCCGGCAAGCGCCGCGCAATGGTCTTGATGGCTGCCGCCAGTTCACCCATGTCTGCGGGTTTTACCAGGTAAATGTCCGCGCCATCCGTTAGGCCCTGGATACGGTCCGCGACCGAACCATGGGCCGTCAACATGATGATTCCCATCAGCGGGTGGCTCTCGCGCAGGCGCCGTGCGATCGACAGGCCATCTTCGCCGGGCAAACCGAGGTCAAGTACCAGGACTCGCCAGGAAGCGCCAGCGCGCAGGGCGACGCTGAAGGAGGCGCCGTTGAGAAAGGGTGTCGGCACGATGCCGCGCCACGACAGGTTAAGCACCAGATCATCGAGCAGGTCTGCGTTGTCTTCGACGATGGCCACTGGAATGCTGTTCATGTTGGCGATTCTGTGAGTGCCAGGCTCACGCGGAAAGTGGCACCGGTTATCCCCTGTTTGAGCAGCAACTCCAGCAGTTGGACATCGCCACCATGCAGGCGAGCGATTTTGCGAACCAGATACAGCCCCAGTCCCGCACCGGGCGTGTCGCCGCACAGTTTGCTGCGCGCATAGGCGTCGAACAGGCGGTTGCGAATGTCGGGCGCAACCCCTGGGCCGTGGTCGCTCACTTCCAGCACTGCGACACCCGTACTGCGCCATAGAGTCACCGTGATCACCTCACCAGCGGGCGAATATTTGTCAGCGTTGTCGATCAGGTTGGAGACCAGTACCGTGAGCAGTTCCTCGTCTCCGACCAGCATGCACTGTGGTTCCAGGTCCATCGCAAAGCGTCCCGGCGTCAGCGCAAACCTGGCAACCGTATTGCGCACCAACTCGTCCAGCATCAACGGACGTTTTTGCAGTTGCGGCTCGGGGTTGTCCAGCTGGCTGCGTACCAAAAACCGCTGCAGCAATTCATTGATGCGGCCAACGGCGCGGCGGATGCGATCGTGCCGGCGGTCGATGTCGGGTTCACTCGGGGTCAGTAGTTGCAGCGACTGCACCGAGCCATCGATCATTGCCAGTGGAGTTTTGAGTTCATGCGACAGCATGGAAAAAAACTCGGTTTGCTGCTGCAGAACATGGTGTTCGTGGCGCAATTTGCTCTGCGCTGCCACTGTTTCGTGCCGCAG
>Ga0247844_1005970_pt1 | contig 15005 bp, 7 predicted proteins | sample LaCtaG_FD_192421 | JGI IMG/M metagenome (GOLD analysis project Ga0247844, IMG submission 192421) | Freshwater microbial communities from meromictic Lake La Cruz, Castile-La Mancha, Spain - LaCruzMarch201714.5m_1 | ecosystem: Environmental > Aquatic > Freshwater > Lake | place: Spain: Castile-La... | reverse complement strand
TGGCTTTTCTTTCATTTAAAATTTGAAAATGCGGATAAATGGTGGTTCAAACTCCTTTTACAGGGAAAAGAATGGGAACCATTAATAACATCTATTGATATATTAAATGATATGGAAGAGGAAGTAGCTTCCGATAAAGATTAAATCATAAAAGGTTCGGAGCAAATTTTCTGTCTATAATATAAGGCCATTTATTGATGCTAAAATGAATTGAAAGCTTTTTTTAGTACCACGGAAACATTATGTGTTAAGTATCCCAAAATTTCTTTTCAATGCTGTTGTCGAAGAATTTTCTCCATTTTCCGACCTTTGGCTAACTCATCCACTAATTTATCCAGAAATCTCACTTTTTGGGTCAGTGGATTTTCAATTTCTTCTATCCGGTACCCGCAAATCATTCCTGTGATAAGCTGCGCATTATCGTGAAGGCTTGCCTGTTGAAAAAAATCGGAAAAAGTAACTTTATCATTAATGAGCTGATTCATTTTATCTTCATTAAAGCCAGTTAACCAATAAATCACCTGGTGCAACTCCTCTTTGCTTCTTCCTTTTTTCTCCACTTTATTCACATAATGAGGATAAACAGAGGCGAAAGTCATGCTGGCTATTTTCGCATTATGATCTTTCATATTTCCCATGAATTGTTATTTTTAACTCAAATTTAAAACAATTTAAATATTTCTCTTTATTGACTTAAATAATAAGTCCTCAACAATCGTTTTTAAAAAGTAAAACAGAAAGATATGTATTCAAAAATTACCAGCCTAATAGCAAAATGGAAGGCAGTAGCTATTTCTGATGAACGAAAAGAAGTATTACTTCCATTGGTTAACTATATTCAAGAGAAGATAAATGCGGATGTGGACATTCGTTTAAATTTTATTTGTACCCATAATTCCAGAAGAAGTCATTTATCACAGATTTGGGCGCAGACTATGGCCTACCATGTTGGCTTGAAAAATGTGACTTGTTACTCCGGTGGAACAGAAGCAACGGCTATTTTCATTAAAGTATTGGAAACATTAACATCGCAGGGCTTTCAGGTATTAAAATTATCAGAAAATGACAATCCTGTGGTTGCGGTAAAATTTGCTGCTAATGAAAATCCTATCCTTTGTTTTTCCAAAACATACGATCATCCATTTAACCCCTCCTCCCAATTCGGAGCGGTAATGACATGTAATAATGCGGACGAAGGATGTCCCATTGTAATAGGAGCTGAGGCACGATTCCCTATCAAATATGATGATCCGAAAGCTTATGACGGAACCTCTTTACAGACAGAAAAATACGCAGAAAGAAGTTTGGACATCGCCATGGAGATGTGGTGGGTATTTTCGCAGATAAAATAAAACTGGAAAACCTGGAACGTCAATAGGTAGGAGTCAGACCGCTTGTCCAATTTTTGATGGAGATTTTGCGCGAAGCAGCTACTGAGTTTGAATCAGGATTTATAGGATTAAACAGGACGTCCTTGGTGTAAACTTAATGGCTATTTATAGACGAATACTTTTTTCGCTTCTTTTCGCCGATACCTCACGGCATCGACGGAAAAACCTTGAAATGTAATAACCCTCCAAATACAATCTTCCCACCAAAATCGAAGACCTTATCCCTAATCAGTGAAATCAGCGAAATCCTCTGAATCCGTGATTCAAAACAAGTTTGTACAGGAGATATTTCCCAATCCACGTAAAAGGAAACCCAATCAGGCCAATCGCAAGGAACACTCTACCACTATGAATAAAAAAAGCGCGTAAAACCTTGGTTATACACGCTTTAATTTTTTTGACATCCGCTTGGCGGAGAAAGAGGGATTCGAACCCCCGGACCTATTACAGTCGGCAGTTTTCAAGACTGCTGCAATCAACCGCTCTGCCATTTCTCCGGTGCGAAGATAATATTATTTCTAGTATTCCAAGTACTTTTTTTAAAATTGCCTTAATTTTTTTTCTGCTGCCATTTAAAATTCCAGGTAACAGAGGGGATAATCGGAAATAAGGATACTTTAGAGGCAGAAGCACTCAGTACCCCCGTTTTCTCGTCTGTATCAAATTCATAGTTGATAAAGAATGGGTTACGTCTGTTATAAACATTGTAAACTGAAAAAGTCCAGTAGCTGTAAAAACCCTTTCCCTCCTCTTTTTTAGGTCTGTAATTAGCAGATAAATCTATTCTGTGATAATCTGGTAAACGACTACTATTTCTAGGTGCATAATTGGTAACTACCCTTTGATCAATTACATATATACTTTCAATAGGAGTAAATGCTCTACCTGTTCCAAAGACAAATACGCCAGAAAAATCCCATTTTTTACCTTTGTCGTAATTTACAACTACCGATAAATCATGTGTCCTGTCATATACCGCCGGATAGTAAGCGCCACCATTTATTTCAGCAAATTTTCTTTCCGTCCTGGCTCTCGTATATCCAATCCACCCGGTTAATTTTCCTTCATTTTTTCTTATTAACAATTCAGCACCATAAGCCCGTCCACTTCCAGAAATAAATTGTTGCTCTAAATCGTCGGCAGGACTTTGAACATAACTCTCGCCATAATCCAATTGATTTCTTAAGGTTCTAAAATAAATCTCCGCAGAGACCTCGAACATATTTTTCTTTAAATTTTTAAAATAACCTAAGGCATATTGTTCCCCTCTTTGGGGTTTGATTCTTTCTGTACTCGGCACCCAAACGTCGGCAGGCAAGGTACTGGACGAATTCGACACTAAATGCAGATATTGATTAGATACGGTTACCCCCCCTTTAATGGCATTATTAGCGTTGATGGAGTACCTCCAGCTTAAACGAGGCTCCAGGCCATTATAGGTCACTACCTCCTCCCCTTTTTGATAATTAACGCCTGTACTCGCCGCATAAGGTCCCATTTGAGTGAATATTGACCATCTAAGACCCGCCTGGATTTTAATTCTTTCGCTTACTTTAAAATCATCAGAAAAATAAAATCCTGTTTCCCAAGCGGGTATAGATACCTTATTATTTGTAAATTCCTCTTCGCCTTGTTGTGCATTAGCTATACTGGGGGTAAGCCGGTGATAAGTAGTTTGCACCCCAAATTTTATGGCATGGTTATTGGAAGGAAAGTAATCGAAGTCAACCTTTCCGTTCCAATCTCTTACACCCGAAAATAATTTAAGGCTAAAATCATCTATACCTGCTTTAAAAGTAAAATCGTAATCGTTATAAATGATAGAAGTATTTACAAATAATCTATTATTAAAAAGGTGATTCCAGCGGAGGGTTCCCGTTGCATTTCCATAAGGTAGGTCAAAAGTAAAATCACGTCCCGGTGTTCTAAACTTCAACACATCGCGACCGAAATAGGTGCTAAAAAAGACCCTGTCCTTTTCACTAAAGGTATAATTAGCTTTAGCATTCAAATCATAAAAGTAATAGTTGGTACCTGCAAAATCTGTTCTTTTTATGGCAGGTTGCGCAAGATCTAACGCATAAGTTCTTCTGGTAGAAACAATAAATGAACTTTTTTCAGGTACTATGGGGCCTTGGAATGTTAATCGGGAGGCAATAAGTCCAATTCCACCGTCCACTTGATAATGTTTGTTATTTCCCTCTTTCATTTGAATATCGACTACGGAAGATAATCTACCTCCGTACTGAGCTGGCATTCCCCCTTTAATAAGATTTGCCGATTTTATTGCATCTGAATTGAATACAGAGAAAAAACCAAATAAATGACCTGAGTTATAAACGAGCGCCTCATCTAAGAGCACCAGATTCTGGTCAGGTCCTCCCCCTCTTACATAAAAACCAGAACTTCCTTCCCCGGCTGATTGTACTCCAGGAAGTAGCTGCAAAGCTTTAAGTAAATCAACCTCCCCCATTAAAGCGGGAATTTTCTGTATTTTTTCAATAGGCAAAATAATTTCACCCATTTGCGTACCCGACACATTTTTATCAGCTGCTTCAGCTTCTATAACGACCTCACTCATTTCTACGCCCTCACTTAAATCTACACTGAGCGAAAGATCTTTGTCTAAACTAATTTTTTTCTCCTGGTCTGCAAAACCTAAATAAGCGAAAACAATCGTGTAATCACCTGGAGCCAGTCGAAGGGTATAAAAGCCATAACTGTTGGTGGATGCGCCCAAATTACTCTCTGTTTTCACATAAACGGAGGCACCTGTTAAAGTCTCTCCTGTATTGGCATCCTTCACATAACCACTCACTGAAAACTTACTTTGACCGAATAGGGAAGCGGAAAAACCCACTAAAATAAAAATAACTACCTTTAAATACATTCTATATTTGTTTAGTATAGAAAGGCTAAAAGGTATAAATAGTTTAATTTTTCAGGTAAAACCTATCTTAATAAATTGACCGTGCCACCGTTAACTTGCCTTCCCACGCCGTTTTCATCTTCGTATTCAATGGTATAGGCATAAATATAAGTATCCGGATTAGCACGATTTCCCTTCTGAGAACCATCCCACCCAAGTTCGGGATCGGTAGATTGAAAAATCAAATTTCCCCAACGATCGTGAATAATTAACTTAAACGACAAAATAGTTACCTCAGGATCAACAAACAATTTAAAGACATCATTCACTCCGTCATCATTGGGGGAAAATGCGTTGGGGGCGTACACCTCATAATAGATACATTTTCTAATGCTAATATTTACCGAATCTGTAAAAACACATTTTCCCGAGGTAACCCTAAGGAAGTAAAGCCCTTCATCATCCACTAAAAATTGCTGCCCATCGGAACCGTCCTGCCATTGATATTTTTCGGCAGCCACATTGGCGCGAAGCAATATTCTCTGGCCTTCGCAAATAGTGGTATCCAAACCTAAATAAACAGGAATTCTTGGAACCACCGAAACATTAATGGTATCCTTCCAGATACAACCCTTTAAGGTGGCAGTTGCAATATAAGTACCTGTTTGAGTAATATTCAAATTTGAAGTTGTTGACCCCGTATTCCACTTAAAGGTAGCGCCTGCAGGAGCGTTTATTCTTACAGGATAGCTACCACCAGAGCAAAGAGTGGAATCTAATCCAAGTTCAAAACGAGGTAATGTATTCACCACTATGCTCACAGAGTCGGTTCTTTGACAAGTACCAACCCCTACTCTGGCCGAATAAATTCCCGTTTTATCTACTAAAAAATAGGGATTTGTTGATCCGTCTTGCCAGGTAAAGGAGGCTGACGGGATTATAGGTTCGAGCCTTACCTGATCTCCTTCACAAATCTCTTTATCTGTACCTAGAAATTGATTGGGTACATCTATAAAAGTGACGGTCACGGAATCGGTTCTAAGACAACTATTTAAGTTAGCCTCTACCACGTAGGTGCCACTTGAAAGTACACTTATTTTAGCTCTATTGTCACCATTATTCCATTTCAGCGTACTTCCCGGTGTAAAACCAACCTCTATAATGCCTATTTCACCTGTACAAAGCAGCAAATCAGGCCCTGCTGCCACGCTTGGCCGTTGATTAAACACCACAAAAGTGGTATCAATATTTAAACAACCAAATTGGTTCGTCGCCTGTACCCAGATTAACCCGCTTTTAGAAACTTTTAAGGAAGGTGTTAGAGCTCCTGTGCTCCAAAAAAAGGTAGTATTCGCCTGTGCTACATTTAATGTTACAGTATCGCCCTGACAGGCCAGCGTTTCCGGTGGTAAATTCAAAACAGGCAATGGATTGAAGGTTACCTGAACTTCATCTTTGTAAATACAGCCATCCAAATCTATCTCTAAACCGTAAACTGCATCGGTAGAAACAGTAATTTCGGGAGTAGTTGAGCCATTTGTCCAAAGATATTTGGCCGTTGGAAATACGGGACTCTGCCCAATGGTAACGGTTTTTCCCACGCAAGAACTTAATAATGGAGGTAAACTAAATGTTGGAACTTGTTTATGAGTAATTTTTACACTACCCGTTTTTGTACATCCGTTTTTAACCACAGTTAACGAATAAATCCCGGGACTGCGCACCTGATAAGTCTGGTTCCTGCTGCCGTCTTGCCACAAGTAGCTCTCATAAGTGGTGGTGCTACCCAAAGTAAGTGTAACATCGGCACAAACCGTAGTATCTCTTCCAAATTGTAAATCAATGACTGGCTGATAATCAATAGAAATAGTGTCTTTTATCAGACAAACACCCACCTTAACTGCCACGAAAAAAAGACCGGATTTATCAGCTATAAATTTCGAAAGGTTCGTATTATCTTGCCATGTATAGGCGGTAGCGCCAGGAAGCGACGCATCTAATGTCAAGGTAGCAGCTGGGCATAAAAGGGTATCTTTTCCAAGGTTGAGTTTTAGAGGTATTTGAAATTTCACCTCTATGGAATCGGAAACGGTACAGCCCGATAAGGTAACAGAAACCTTATACTTCCCGGGTTTTGTCACCACATAAAAACTATTCAAAGAGCTATCCTGCCATACATATCTCACACCAATGGCCTCTAATTTTGCGTCTAATCTTAAGGTATCGCCCACACAAAGGGTTGTATCACCAGGTAAATTCACTTCAAATTTATCGGCCGCAAGCACCCTAACAGTATCAATAATAACACAGGTGTTACCAAAGGTAACTTTTGCCCAATATATGCCAGGGGCATCCACTGAAACCGTTGGTTGAACCGAGTTATTAAACCAATTATACCGTTCTCCGGGACTATAGGTTCTTGCATCTAACACAATAGGATCAGAAGTACATTGAACCAAATCTGGACCTAAAAATCCTTCATTTTCATAATAATTCGGAGAATCAAAAATCCAGTTGGTATTACTATTGCCAATATTTGCACTTCTTACTCCCGCGTAAAATTTCACAGTTCCGACGCCTATCTGATCCCGCATTTGAATAAAGTCACCCTTAATTTCTCCAGAATTCATTATCACTTGAGATTGTTTGCCTGTCTGGGTACTCAATAATTCAATAGGATTACAATTATTACCAAAAACCTGAAAAAATCTGGTGATTTCCTGTGGATTGTTCGCGTCAAGTCGATACGTTTTACCCGGAGCGAATAATAAACTATCTATTTTGTGCTTACCTAATATAGTTCCGTTACTTAGAAATTCCAGCGTTTTAATATTTGTTATGCCTGATTCAGTTTTTACCGTACTATTTCCCGTTTCTGATGAAAAATACAAATGATTAAAATCATGAGGTTTTTGCTCGTAAAAATCTCCTCCATTGGTAAATTCAATGGTAGAGGTACCGGGAATAACCGTAATGGAATCACTATATAAACTGAATTCTGAAAAATTCTCAAAATTTCCACTGATGTACCAGTGACTATCGCCCAATTCCAATCTTTTGAGGATGTTTTCTCCACTTCCAAAAAAATTATGCATGTAGGCAGATTTGCTATTTGCATTTAAAGTGCCATGCCTCAGAGTAAGTTCATAGCAACTTAAAGAATCCTGAAGGATCCATTTTCCAGCCCCATTCACCTCAATAAATGTTATATATTGACCCGCAAAAAGAGCCGTATTGGAGGTCTGATTTCCTTTAAAAATCAACCGATGTAAATTAAACGCACATTTGTTTTTAGGAGCAAGCACCAAATTTCCATAAACCTCTAAATTTTCAAAATATACAGATCTAATCCAAGGATTATTTTTAACGTCTCCAATGGTAAAATTTTTAGCATAAGCTGTAGCCGTTTCAAAAGCCAGCGAGGCCCCAGGCGTTGGAAAGGAAAAAGCGTCAAAAATCACATCATCAAGAGGCGTTGGAATGCATTCTCCGCCTGGCCCGTTACTGGTCAAGGACCAATGAGCCTTATCTGACCAAACACCACCGCCACCTACCCAATACAAAGTTCTTCCCACCTTATCAGTAAAAACCCACTTTAAGTTATTCCCCAAATTCACCGAATTGTTAGCAGTAGCAACTCCGGCACCAACAGAATGTAAGTCTTTTACGATAAAATTTTCTACCTTAACGTCTTTCTCAAAATGAATAAAAGAAGTCCGATTTTCAGTATATGCACTTAAATAAATAAGCCCATCACAAGCATTCGAGGGTATAAGTTCTCCCACATAAATAGTACCACCTGAGTATATCTTGTATTGAAAACCTCCAGTCACCTCCCATTTTATGAACCTAATGCCATTAGAAATATTCAAGTTATTAATGCTTACGAAAACATTGAATTCGTGTTTATTATTATTTGAAAGACCTGCATTGACACTAAATGAGCCATATTGTTGAACTTGATTAAACTTTAAAGGAGTATTTCCCCAAAGATTCATACTGCCGAAACTTATGAAAATAATCGTTGACCCGCCAGCATTTAGTGTAAAATTATTCGTTTGCATATTCCACTCGGACCAAAGCGTAAGATTTGGTCTGACCGTCACAATTGAATTACCTAAAGTTAGGGATCTCATGTTCCCAGCATCATCCCAACGTTGGCTTCTAAAATTTTGAATAGTTAGGAATTTACTGTTTGTATTTAAGCCCCCTTTGATAAGATGAAGATCGAGAGCCACTTCCATATCGTCTTCTAAAATCCAACTACCTACCCCATTAAAATACAGGTCTTTTTTAAATTTTTGAGAGGCCATGGTAATACCATTTCCAGCCGTGTTGCTTTCAAAAAAAACATCTCCTAAAAGTGCCCATGACATGGCATTGATCAGTTTCAAGTAACCGAAAATATGGATAAATTGGTCTGATTTACCTACAAAGGAGGGATTACCCTTTGCACCTGTCCAATCCATAGAGCGACAATAAGCGTTATCAATATTTAGATTAACTGTTCCACCTGTGGCTGGAAAACTATTGGCATCAAAAAAAACATCATCTCCTGCTGTGGGCACACAACTACCTGCGACACCCCCTGAGGTGGATGCCCAATGCATTGGGTCAAACCAATCGCCGGATCCACCTACCCAATATAATTTATTATTTGCTTTTGGGGTGATAGTCCATCCGGTATTATTCCCCAAATCGGAGCTATTATTAGCATTGAACGTAGCGCCACCCGTGGCAGAAACATCTCTGATGCTCAAATAATCCCCTGTTAATACCCCTGTATTTGAAATAAAATTGGTTCTAATCCCACCCGAACCACTTAATATTTGGATTGGATTGGCACAATCTCCTTTTGCAATTAAAAATTTGAGTTTAAAATTCCTTCCCTCCTGAAACCTGTAAGTTCTACCTTTTGCTAAGGAAAGCGTGTCCATACTAATGGTTCCGGTAGTAAAAGTTTCACTGCTCAGCGAATAATGCTGAAGGGAAATACTATCTACCTGAATTCTCGCTTTGCCCGTCCCTGATGTATGTGCAAGCTTTCCCCACTGTAAACCACCAATACCTTTTATCTGAAAAAGTGCATTCACAGAACTTAACACCATCGATGTATTTTGACCTGAGAATTTACCCGCAGTGTAATTAATTACAGCAGAAGGTATTTCAATATTGTTATTGTAAGGCAAATAAAATGCATTACCTCCAATAGCGAGCGTACTGCTGTCGAAATTAATATTTGTTTTACTGCTATTTAAAAATGCTTCCAGATATTTAGTCATTATATTAAATCCCTTAGAAGCAAAAACACCCCCCTCAAATATTAGAAGACTATCCACAAGTAAATCTCCTTTCAGTTGAAAAGAACCTGTATTATCTTTGAAGCGGACGATACTATGAAAGGAATTTCCGGCCATTTGAATTTGAGCATTCGGTAAAGCTGCCGAAAAATTCACCTCCCCTAAAAAAGAAAAATTTATTTTATCATTGAATTTTAAATCGCCAAAAATATTCATTACACTAGATACAGCACCCTTTACCTCCACTGACTGAGTAACAGTGGACATATTCAATGATTGGCAGAATGTTATTTGCTGATCAATTTGTACGATTTGATTTGGTGCGGTAAAAGATTTGTCGTCAAAAATAACATTATCCTTTGCACCTGGAATGGCTGAGGGTCTGATACTTCCGCCTGAGGTTGTAGCCCAATGACTCAAGTCAGACCATTTTCCCGATCCTCCAATCCAATAAATATCAATACCAAAGAGCGCGTTGGTTACGCTCCAAAGAATAGTTGCCAGTATTATTTTTTTCCAGGAAATCAATGGATTCATTTTTCAATTATTCAAAATAAACAACTAAGATAATTTATTAATTAAACGTAATAAAGAATAATTTTATATGGGTTGTACCCAATTAAAACTATCCTAACTCATTTATTTTTTTAAATGGCAAAATTCATCATGTGCACCAGGTAAATAAGCCAAACTGACTAAGAATTCCCTTACAATTTCTGGGCCTGTAAATTTAAAGGTTTTTTTAAACAGTTTAACCCAATCCGCCCATTCAGCTGGGTGATGTATATCGAGCCAGGTCTTAAAACTTCCATGTTTTTTAATTAATTGGAGTACTACCTTAGCATTATAAATGACTGCCCTTATTTTCAATTGATTCCTTATAATTCCTTCATTCTGCATTAACTCATTGATTTTATCTTCCCCATAGCGAGCCATTTTTTCCAGATCATAGTCGTCAAATGCCTTTTTAAAGTTTTCTTGTTTCTTTAAGATAGTCACCCAACTTAATCCTGCCTGATTAATTTCCATAACCAGTCTTTCAAATAAAAGACTATCATCTTCCATCGGGACACCGTAAACATGATCGTGATAAAATCGGGAAACGTGATTTTCAGGTAGTTTTTGCACGGAAAGACAATAGGACATTATATTTGGTTGTTTTAAGTATAAATAAATCATTACTTTTGTTATTCATCCTTAAGAATAGCCAAATTATTATGAAAATTCAAAGAATCATTGCCATTTTTTCTATTATTTTATTTTTTTCAATATCTATTCATGCCCAGAATTTTTTTCAGATCAATGGAAATTTGAAAAGCGGCACCCCAATAAATAACCTCGTTCTTTCCAGGTTTAACGGACAGGAGATACCTGTTACGGATACTAAGGTAACGGACGGTAAATTTTTATTCACTGTTCCCGTTGAGAATTTCCAGGCGGGAGTATATCGAATTATTATTAATCCACAACAAAGAAAATTTGTTGACATCATTATTGTTGATACTCTTGGTTTTGATATTTCAATAGATGCTGACAAACCAGAAGGAGCTGCAACGTTCACTGGTTCGCCCCTAAATACCAAATGGTATGCTTACAAGGAATTGGCTTATAAAGCGCAGGAAAGAAACAGGGCGCTGATACAATTTGCAGATATTTATCCCGACAAAACCAATGCGTTTTACGCCTCAGCTATTAAGGAAATTGAGAGGGAAATGAAAGATTTTGACCTCAATTTCATTAAGTTTGTAAAGGAAAACAAAAGTAATCTGGCAGGAAAAATGGTGGCTAATCGCCCCTTCTACTTTCCTAACATAAAATTACCGCTGAAGGGTCAAGAAAAAGATTTTCAGGACAAATACTGGAAGGGCATTGATGCTTCTGATCCCTCTTTACTTTTCACCCCTTTATATGTAGAACATATTTTAGCGTATTTTGGATTTTTTCTGCAAGAACAGCCTGGCCCTGAAGCTGATGCAAACCTAAGAATGGCTGTTGATACGGTAATGATTAAGTTTGGAAAAAATAAAGAAACCGCAGACTTTGCGAGACAATTTTTAACAGAAGGTTTCAAACAGTTGGATAAACCCGCTTTGTTGCAATATTTAGACGAAACCTATAGCGCTACCCAACAATGTACAGACGAATTGGAGGAGAAAGAATTAAAAGAACGTCTCGCTGCCTACAATTCACTGAAAATTGGCTTTAATCCTCCAGCTATCAAAATAGCTGATTACTCGGGAAATGCAACAAGCTTCCTGGAAAGTCCAGCTGATACCATTATTTTGGTTTTTTGGGCCACCTGGTGTCCTCATTGCCAACAAATGCTGCCTGTTTTGAAGGAAAAATTGGCGGGAAAGAAAAATTGGGCGGTGGTAGCTGTCAGCGTAGATGATGATAAAGAGGCCTTTGAAAAAGTGATGAAGGAATATCCTATGTTTAGACATTATTGCGACCTAAAAAAGTGGCAAAGCCAACCCGTTATGGATTATCATATCAATGCGACGCCCTCCTTTTTTATGTTTGATAAAAAACGAACCCTGCAAGGTAAATATCCTGACATCCGCCAAGTTCCTTTTTAACTTATCGGTTATTGGACAACAATGGTTTTTGTTACGACTTTTTGCCCAAATTGAAGTTTAACAGCATAATTTCCCTTGGGTAAATTAGTCATATTTTTCAGAGATATAGAGTTTATGCCTATTTGGATTAAAGGTTTTTCCTCCATTAAAATCTGTCCGTCCATGTTTATTATCTGAAATATAAATGGACTTGTTTTTGACAAATACACATCGAGGTAACTTTCAGTATCCGATATAGGATTGGGTCGGATATTTATCCATTCCAATCCGTCGGGCCATTGTTTTGTAGCTGTGGCAGAACAGGCGAGAACTTTATTTTGACTTGTTTTTCTTATCAAGGTTATTTGGTCATAAACCTTTTGTCCGGGACATTCTGTAGCACAACCATCTCTGTGACCGGAAATGCCAAATAAATTGAAGCCGGTACTTGCGTGTAAAGTCTGGGTATTGGGATCAATGGTTCTTTGGCAAGCCTTCCAGGCAAAAATTTCACTTAGTTTTGCCATCATGGTATCAGGAGGCGTTGCATTGGTATAGGTTCCAATGAGACAAACACCCATCGTACCAGAATTTTTACCACAAAAATGGGCGCCCAAAACATTATCCCCACCTCCTCTTCCTTCAAACAAGGTACCATCAGGAGAAATTAACCAATTATAACCTACATCGGCCCAGCCATTTGTATAAACATGTAAATTCCAGATAGCCAAAACAATGGCGCCCCAATCATTGGAAACATTAGTCCCCGCTGAGTGATGAACCACAAGATGGGACACCGCAGTAATGGATGGCGACGTTGGCCCTTGTGGGCAGCGCCAATCCACCCGACTTTTAAATTTTGGCTGCGGACAGGCACAGGAAGATTTTTCACTTACCGTTTCCTGCAATGAACCGGCAGCTGGTTCTATGCCCGGACTAAAAAAATTAATCTTTATTTCAGACACATTCTGGCTCACTTTACCATTTCCGTCAACCGCTTGAACTTTTACAAATTGATATTCCTTTTCAAAAAACAGCAGATTTGTTGCAAACTGATCCCGAATATCTATCGCATGTTCATCGGATACTAAAGATTCATAAGGTGTCCACTTCACACTATCCTTAGAAAAGGAAAATAAAAAATGGCTATTAGGTTTTTCACCTTCATGATTTTCAGTCCAGGCAATGGAAGCACAATGAAAGGGCGTTTCGTGTTTAAAGTCTAATGAAAACGTAAAAAAATTAGCTTCATTATTGATAATAGACTCCTTAGAAATAGTGATTAATTTTTGCTTGCTATCCCGAAGGGATTGAGACACTAAAAGAAACGGAAAAAATAAAATAAACAGGAAAAGATTAATTTTCATAAAAAATGATTATTCGTTGAAATATTGCCAAAGGAGCTTACTTATTTTCCTGGTTAGCACCCAAGCCTCATTATCGGCTTCCCAGCTTTTATCGGAGTTATTTGCGGTCATGATACAAAATATATAAGGATTTTTAGGATGGTTAACATAAACGACCTCACTCCTACTTGCATTTACTGCTCCATTTTTTGAAGCAGTAAAAATACCTGCAGGAATTTCAGCCAACGCCTCCTCATCCCAATAATTCCTACCCAAACGTTTTATCATTAAATCGTCTGATGATTTTCCCAATAAATTACCCTTTAGCATTTGCTGAAATAATTGCACTAATTCTTTAGGCGTTGATTGCCCCCAGCCATATTTATCTCTATTATTTTCTCTACCAGGCGTCCTGCTATTTACTCGGGTATGAATAAATCCAAGTTGAGCCATTAATGCATTAATAGACAGGCCAGTACCCGCCAGAGATTGTAACCATAAAGAAGCTGTATTGTCACTGGTAGTTAGCATCAACATTAGCACTTTGCTTAACTCAATGGTTTCACCGTTCTTAAAGGACCCGAGTATATCCTCCCCTTCGTATAGCAGAGAATCTTTATATGTTAATTTTTGATGATAGGCGAGATCACCTTTTTTAATTTTGTCCATAACCCCTAAAAGAATAGGTATTTTTACAATACTTGCCGTAGGAAATACAGTATCGGCACGAATATCGACTACTTTATTCCTTTTAAGGTCATAAACGTATATTCCAACATCTCCTTTAAAGCCAGCAACTTCCTTTTCCAATTGATTCTGTAGGAACAAATCTCGTTTTTGGCTAAACAACAAAGAAGGGAAGAAGAAAAGAAAGAAAGCGAGCATCCCGATAAGTGAGATGGCTTTAGGATGAATATTCATTTTTGCCGGAGCGGGGCCTAGAAATTCGCCATCCAATTCAATTAAATTCTCCCCTTCCAGCACCTCAATTTCGCAAGACTTACCTTTATAGTAAAACAAACTAGGGTGATCGATAAATTCCTTTCTTTTAACTTTTGGGAGATATTTCAAATAATCAAAAAGAGTAACGTCCCCAAGAATAACAAAAGCAAGATTTCCGTCTTGAATATCGGCATGAGGGGCTATACCCAATCCACCGCCGAACCACTGACCATTAGCGGCACAAAGGGATAACAATTTTCCTTTATACTCGAAGTTATCCCCTTTAATGGCTACTAAAGCGTGTTTAAAGCTTAAAAAAGCTCTTAAAATACTGATTTGATAGGCCAAATAAGCGGGAAGCCAACGAACCAGACCGAGAAACTTTTGGGCAACTAAGCCACCTATACCGGCATCGGCAATATTGGCAAAATACCTTATTTCGTATTTACCATTTTTCATAGAAGTTACGCTTCCGAGATCAATTAAGGCAGATTTATTTTGTTGAATAGCTTGAATGAGGCTTTGCATCGAATGATTCAGGCCAGTACTTTTCACAAAATCGTTGCCGGTACCTACTGGTAAAATCGCCAGGGAAAGAG
>Ga0247844_1005969_pt1 | contig 15009 bp, 8 predicted proteins | sample LaCtaG_FD_192421 | JGI IMG/M metagenome (GOLD analysis project Ga0247844, IMG submission 192421) | Freshwater microbial communities from meromictic Lake La Cruz, Castile-La Mancha, Spain - LaCruzMarch201714.5m_1 | ecosystem: Environmental > Aquatic > Freshwater > Lake | place: Spain: Castile-La... | reverse complement strand
TTGGCGGCACCCGCAGCTATGGTGCTGATTCCGGCTCTCGTTGCTCTTGCTGGCTCCTCCCCCCGCATCACTCCGACTGGGACGTTGGTGTTCGTGCTGCCTGTGGCCACAAAGCGTAACCTGTCTGCCGACGCGAAAGCGGCGGCCTAAAAACCTCTTGACTTTCAAAAACAGCCCTGCTATCAAAAAGCAGGGTTTTTTAATTTTAAGGGAGGAAGATTATGGTTACAGAAATGCTGCTTTTAGAAAAGTATCAAAACTTTATCAAATATATCTATCCCATGCTTATTAACATGTCAGGAAGACACAGAGTCTTAAGAGTCAACTTTTTGCTAATGTCTATGGTAATGTTTTTGATAGGTTTTTGTCTCATAGTTTAAAAATATCTAATTATGTTAGATACATGGACGATACAATTGTTTTTGGAAGTTCTAAAAAAGAACTTTTAGATGTTTTTTATAAACTTAAAGATTTTGTAAAAGAAAATTTATTACTTTCTATCAGCAGGTGGAGAGCAGCTCCGGTTTCTACTGGATTGACTTTTCTTGGCTATAGGATTTGGCGCTACTGTAAGCGAATTAAACGTTCTTCTGTGATTCGAGCTAGGAGAAAATTAAAAAAATTAACTGGACTTTTTAGAGAGCGTTTTGTAGCATCGTGGTGCGGCCACGTAAAATTTGCTGATTCAGATGCTTTATTGAAACACTTAAAGATAGGATAACAACAATGACTCAACAACTCCAGCCACATCAACTTCAACAACTCAAAACTCTTAGACAAATGTCCCTCTCGTGGGCACCAATAATGGATAATTTCCCATCTAAAGCAGGAAATATCGAATCATCTCAAGGAGATTGCGTCCTCTTTAATGGCCTCCTCGCTTATTCTGGCTACATGCAAGCTGCCCAATACATTCCACTTTCTATCTCTGATGACGGCAGACCAACTCGCTCACCACGTCTAGCTAACAAAGAACCAGACATAGATGGCTTTTCGAAAGACATGCTTATAGGCATCCTTCTCTATTCAATCAAGACTAACGACCCAAAACCACTCCAAAAAGTCATGAAATACGTCAACAAGACTGGCTGCCTCTGTCCTAAGTCTACAGACAGACGCTGCAAAATCACTCCGACTATAGCTCACCTAACAAACCAAGTTGCTAAGAAGCTAGGCATTAAAGAAAGATTGTTTACATACATTAACGGCCCTATCTTTTCTCTACTAGAGTACACAACAGCCGCCTTCAATCCACTAGGTTATCAACTCCATCTTGTTGCAGTCAAGACTCTCATTAGGCAAGCACTTGGTGAAGACTGTAGTCGGACTGTTGCTAAACTTAATGAAAGAGACGCAAATCCATTTTTTGTCTATTTGAGTGGAGACAAAGTAAAGAGTTACGAGTTACTCGTAGAAAGAGTCTACGGACTACCTAATCCTAATAAGTCTCAATGGGCTTGGGAGAGAGAAGATAAAGAAGCTGCTTATAAAGACTCTATGGGTTGGGATGTCGTGTTCATGTGTAATTTGTTGTTGAAATAATTCAACTTTTTAGGATTTTTATGTTTAAGAGACAATTAAAAGTCAGGAAAAGCTTTATGATATTCATGAGTTATTTTTTGCTTGGTAGTTTGGCTGCGTGGTGGACTGCCGATAGGCTTTACTACAAAGGCCCTAAATACCAAGCACCTGAAACTTATGAAGCCACTCTCCTCTTTAGAGAAAAATGTCGAGAGTTTAAGCTAGAAGACATTTGTGGTCAAAGATTTAGCAATCTAGTAAGAATTGATGTAACAAACGGCATTTGGTACCAGACGGGTTTCAACTCAGACAACGTGACTATTGGGCTAGCTGAGTTTTCTTCATTTTCGCCACTAACAAAAATTTCTATAGACAGACAACTTCTTGTTGATAAAGTCTTGTTTGACACGGCTGTCATTCATGAATTGGGGCACGTTATTTTTTATTTAGACCATAATGATGAAAAGCCAGCAATTATGAATAGTTCTATTAGTTCAGAACAATTATTTGATTACAAGTATCATCAGTTAGTTAATGAAATGTTTAAAGATTATGCAGATTCTTTGAAATAAGTTATTATTAAGGGGGGCTTTTAATGGCTGATAATGAGGTACTAACAGAAGAATCTATACTTCAGTTGGTCAACCAGCTAGTAGGTATTGAGGCGGCTGCGCGTGAAGCTGCAGATAGTCAAGAGATAATCAACAGGCAATATTCTGACGATACACTTGGGCAGCTTATTGCTCAAGAATCTGACGAGCACAAGCAAGCGATTGCTGCCCTGCAGTCTTCGACTAACCAATCTATTACTCGTATAGGCGGTAACGTCACGCAGTTGCAGCTACTCTTTAACCAAAGGTTTGAGGCTTCTACGGCACTCATATCAAACTTAAATGCTAACTTTGATGCCAAAGTAGCCCTCCTAGAAAGCATGAGGCAGCTAGTCTTAGCAAACCAGTCCAACATTTTGACTCTCCAAGGAGATGAAACAACTGTTGGTTCGGTATCTAAGGCTTTGTTTGATGCTAAGGCATACACTGACTCTAAAGTTGCAGAAGTCTTGAATGGTGCCCCCGCCATCCTAGATACTCTCAAAGAGTTGGCCGATGCTATTGGCGGAGACGCTAGTTTTATTACAACAGTCAATTCGTCTATTCAAGAGGCTAAAGAGACTTCTGCAGCCAATAAGCAAGAAGTCTTGTCTCTCTTGTCACAGTCTCTTATTAAGAAACAAAAAATCATTCTTACTTCGCAACACGTTGCCCAGGGCTATGTCGAACTTCCTCATACTAATATTGTGCCAGACTCTCTAGACGGCCACATAGATAGACTTGGACTGTTTGAAGATGAAGACTTCGAGTTGTCTGAAGTAGACGGTAAGACTCGATTAACATTCATAAATAGTTTTGCTGCAGACGGAGACGAAGAAATAGAAGAAGGTGCTGAATTAAGAGTGAAATACTGGATAGTGCCTGAATGATTTGATAGATAAAAGATAGGCTGTTTAATAATAGGAGTGCATCATGGCCAACTTGCGAATTAAAAAGAAACACTTAAATCCAGACGCAGTTGACGGAACCAAGCTAAAGCTACTGGCCGGCGAGTCAGTCAGAGTCGTTGACGCTGAAGGCGACACGGTTGATTTGGTTAAGTTAGATGAAAATGGCAATGTTGTTGGTAATGGGTTTGAGTTGGCCAAGAAGGTAGACTTAGACTCTGAAGTTAGTTCACGTCAAGCCGCCTTGTCGGCTGAAGAATCTGCCCGTATTGCTGGAGATGCTTCTGAAGCTTCTTCTCGCCAAGCTGCTGATGAATCTCTTGAATCTGCTCTAGATGCCGAAGAGTCTCGCGCACTTGCAGCAGAAGCAGCGTTGCAATCAGCTATTGTTGCCGAATCTTCTTCTCGTCAGGCTGCCATTGCTGACCTTATCAACAGCGCCCCTGCCGTCCTTGATACCCTTAAAGAGTTGGCAGACGCCCTTGGCGGTGATGATGACTTTGCCACAACTATTGCCAACAGATTCTCTAATATTGAGTCTAGTCTTTCAGCAGCCACTCAAGACGGCACTGACTATACAGACCTAAAACATCAAGAAATTCTTGACCTTGTCTCTTTGACTCTTCTTAAGAAAGAAGAAGTCATTTTGACTGAACAGAATATCACTGATGGATACGTTAGTTTGTCTGGTACAGAAATCATTGCCCGCTCTATGGCTGCGTCGATTGACCGCCTTAATGTCTTTGAAAGCGAAGACTTTAGTTTAAGCGTTGTTGATGGCGTAACTCGTATGACATTCCTTAATAGCTTTGCTTCTGGTGGTGACGAAGCCGTCGAAGCTGGTGAAAAACTTAGACTTACATATTGGAGCCTCGACTAAGAGTCTCCTGCCTACCCCCCCTACGAGGCCGACCTTTCCACAGGTTGGCCTCTTTTTTATTGTTTTAGTCTAATCCTGTTAAAATAATCGTGCATATCTCTACACTCAAGCGGGAGACTAAATAGCTATGTCATTACGTATTAAAAAGAAGTTTATCAATCCTAACGCCATCGACGGAACCAAGATTCAATTGCTAGCTGGTCAAGCTCTTAAAGCTATCAACCACTTAGGCGACGAAGTTGACCTCATTAAGATTGATGAAAATGGCAAAGTTATGGTTAATGGCTATGAAGCTGCCGACAAAGCCGCTCTTGATGCTGAAATTTCAGCTCGCCAAGCTGCCGTTGCTTCTGAAGAATCTGCTCGTCAAGCTGCTGACCTTGTTGAAAAAACTGCTCGTATGGCAGCAGATGCTTCTGAACAATCTGCTCGTATTTCTGGAGATGCTGCTGAAGCTGCTTCTCGTATTGCTGGAGACTTAGAAGAAAAAACTGCTCGTATGGCAGCAGACGCTGCCCTTCAGTCATCTCTTAGTGCAGAATCTGCTGCCCGAGAAGCCGCTGTTCTTGTTGAAAAAACTCGCGCAATGGCTGCTGAGTCTGTATTAGACGCTAGAATTGCTTCCGAAGAAGCGGCAAGAGCTGCTGCTGTATCTGCTGAAGAATCTGCTCGTATCGCTGCTGATAACTCAGAAGTTGCTGCACGTCAAGCTGCTGATGCAGACCTCCGCAACTCAGTTGACGTAGAAGCTGCAATGCGTGCAACCGCTGACCTTGTTGAAAAAACTGCTCGTATCGCTGCTGATAATGCGCTTCAAAATAGCATTAGTTCTGAAGCTGCCGCTCGTCAATCTGCTAACAGTTCACTTCAAAGTAATATTGACGCTGAAGCTGCTGCTCGTATTGCTGCTGACCTTGCAGAACAATCTGCTCGTATTGCTGCCGACGCAAGCCTATCCTCATCAATTAGTTCTGAATCCGCTGCTCGTATCGCCGCTGATAGCGCTGAAGCTGCCGCTCGTCAATCTGCTGACCTAGTTGAAAAAACTGCACGTATTGCAGGAGACGACTCTCTTTCTGCTTCCCTTCAGTCTGAGGTAGCTTCTCGCGTTGCTGCTGTTGCTGCTGAACAATCTGCCCGTATTGCCGCTGACTCAAGTCTTCAGTCTGCTGTTGCAGCCCTAGAAGGCCAAGCTGGAACCAATCTCCAAACAGCTATCTCTGATTTGCAAGCTGCTGACCTTGTTGAAAAAACTGCTCGTATGGCAGCAGATGCTTCTGAATCCGCTACTCGCGTTGCTGCTATTAATGTAGAATCTTCCGCTCGCCAAGCTGCTGTATCTGCTGAAGAATCTGCTCGTATTGCTGCTGACTTAGAAGAAAAAACTGCCCGTATGGCAGCAGATGCTTCTGAAGAGTCTGCACGTATTGCTGCAGTCGCTGCTCTTCAAGTAGCGATTAGCGACGAAAGTAGTGCTCGCGGCGATACGGATTTTGCACTTTGGAACGCCGTATATGCAGAAGAAGTATCTCGCCAAGCCGCCGTTGCTTCTGAAGAATCTGCTCGTATTGCTGCTGACCTTGTTGAAAAAACTGCTCGTATGGCAGCAGATTCTTCGGAACAAGCCGCTCGTGAAGCTGCTGACCTTGCTGAGCAGTCTGCTCGTATTGCTGCTGACAGTGCCCTTCAATCTTCTTTAAATGCTGAAGCTGCTTCTCGTCAAGCTGCTGACCTTGCAGAGCAATCTGCTCGCGTAGCTGCCGATGACGCTCTTGACGGACGCCTCGATGTCCTTGAAGGCGACAATCAAACAGTAGGCTCTGTTGCTAAGGCTCTTAAAGACGCTAAAGACTACACAGACGCTGAAGTCGAAGCTGAAATGTCACGCGCAATTGCTGCTGAAGCTGCTCTTGGCGTAAGAATCGACAACGTACTTTCTAATATTGACCCAGTTGCTTTAGACTCCTTTACCGAAGTAGTCGCTGCATTCCAAGCGGCTGACGGTAGCCTTAATAGCGCAATTAGCATGTTGGCTGGCAATAGCTCAACCAACTTAGACGGTGAAGTGTCTGCTCGTATTGCTGCCGATAACGCTCTTGACGCTCGTCTTGACGTACTTGAAGGCGCTGACTCAGTCGTTGGTTCTGTTGCTCACGCCCTTAAAGAAGCTAAAGACTATACTGACACTGAAGTTACGGACGAACAAAACGCTCGCGTTGCTGCTGACCTAGTTGAGCAGTCTGCTCGTATTGCTGCTGATGACGCCCTTCAAGCTGCTCTAGACGCTGAAGAATCTGCTCGCGTTGCTGGCGATTTGACAGAAAAAACTCGCGCAATGGCTGCAGAGTCAACCCTTCAAGCTGCTCTTAGCGCTGAAGAATCTGCTCGTCAAGGTGCAGATAGCGCACTTAGCAGTGCTCTTGATGTAGAAAAGACCGCTCGTATTTCTGCAGACAACGTCCTTCAAGGCAATATTGACACTGAACAAAATGCTCGTATTGCAGCCGACGCTGCAGAGCAATCAGCTCGTATTGCTGCAGACTCTGCAGAATCCGTTGCTCGTCAAGTTGCCGACGCTGCAGAACAGTCTGCTCGTATTGCTGCAGACTCTGCAGAAGTTGCTTCTCGCCAGGCTGCTGTTTCTGCAGAAATGTCTAGCCGTCAAGCTGCCGATGACGCTCTTTGGACACGAGTTAATGCAATTGAAGCTGATGAAAATACAGACGGCTCGCTTCTTAAAATCTTTAAAGATTCTAAGATTTATGCCGATTTAAAAGTTAATATCGAAAAAACTCGCGCAATAGCTGCCGAGTCAACTCTTCAGTCTTCTCTTAATGCTGAGCAAGCTGCTCGTGTTGCTGGCGACTTAGAAGAAAAAACTGCCCGTATGGCGGCAGACTCTGCTGAAGCCGCTGCTCGCGCTGCTGGAGATGCTGCAGAAGCTGGCTCACGCCAAGCTGCTATATCTGCTGAAGCTGGTTCACGCCAAGCTGCTGTTTCTAATGAAGCTGGCTCACGCCAAGCTGCTGATGCTATTCTTCAGGGAAATATTAACTCTGAAACAGTATCTCGTGAATCCGCAGACTCTTCACTTCAGTCAGCAATCAACGCTGAAATAGCTTCTCGTCAAGCTGCAGACAGTGCCCTTGATGGTCGCCTAGATGTTCTTGAAGGTTCTGACACAACCGAAGGTTCTGTTGCTAAGGCCGAAAAAGACGCTAAAGACTATGCTGATGGACTAGCTCTTTCAGCTAACAGCAACTTGCTCGCCGCTGTTGATACAGAAAAAACAGCACGTATCAACGCTGACAACTCTGAACAAGCTGCTAGAATTGCTGCTGATAATACTCTTCAAAGCAACATCAACGCAGAGATTGCTGCTCGTCAAGCTGCTGTATCTGCTGAAGCTGCCGCCAGAGAAGCTGCTGACCTTGTTGAGAAGACTGCACGTATTGCAGCAGACAATAGCCTTCAGGGTAATATCAACTCTGAAGCTAACGCTCGTTCGGCTGCTGATACAAATCTTCAAACCAACATCAACAATGAAGCTAATACTCGCCTTAATGCAGACAATGCACTAGATGCTCGTCTTGATGTTATTGAAGGTTCTGACACAACCGAAGGCTCTGTCGCTAAAGCTGAAAAAGACGCTAAAGACTATGCCGACCAGTTGGCGCTCAACGCAAACAGCAATCTCCTCAATTCAATTGCTGCAGAAACTACTTCTCGTCAAGCTGCTGTTTCTAACGAAGCCGCTGCCCGCGAAGCTGCTGACCTAGTTGAAAAAACTGCTCGTATTGCAGCAGATACTTCCGAGGCTAACGCTCGTTCGGCTGCTGATACGACTCTTCAAACCAACATCAACAATGAAGCCGCTGCACGTTACAATGCAGACAACTCGCTTTGGGCTGCTCTTGATGTAGAGAAGACTGCTCGTATCACTGAAGATGGCTACCTAGACGCTCGCCTTGATGTTATCGAAGGTAATGCAAGCGTTGAAGGTTCTGTCGCTAAGGCTGAATCCGACGCTAAGGCTTACGCTGATAGTCTAGCACTTTCGGCTAACAGCAATATGATTAATGCAATTAACTCAGAAATCACTGCACGTATTGCCGCTGATAATACTGAAAAAACTGCTCGTATTGCCGCTGATAATGCTCTTGATGGTCGCCTAGACATCATTGAAGGCTCTGATTCAACTGAAGGTTCTGTCGCTAAGGCTGAAAAAGACGCTAAAGACTATGCTCTTGGCCAAGTTAACTCTGAAAAAACTCGCGCAATGGGCGCTGAATCGGCATTAGGTGTCAGAATTGACAATGTGTTGTCAAATATCGACCCTGTAGCTTTGGACTCATTCACAGAAGTAGTTGCTGCGTTCCAAACTGCTGATAACAATATCAATAACGCAATTAGCAATATTTCTGTCAATATTTCTGCTAGCTTGAATGTAGAAATCACCTCTCGCCGCGCAGCAGACGACGCTCTTGATGCTCGCCTTGATGTTATTGAAGGTGGAGATACCGTTAGCGGTTCTGTTGCTAAGGCGCTTAAGGATGCTAAGGCTTACACTGATAGTGAAGTTTCTGCAGAAGAGGCGGCTCGTATTGCTGCTGATAACTCAGAAGTTACTGCACGTCAAAATGCAGACAATGCTCTTCAATCTGCTCTTGATGCAGAAGTTACCGCTCGCGTTGCTGGCGATTTGACAGAAAAAACTGCTCGTATGTCTGCCGACAACGTCCTTAGCGGTCGTATTAGTACCCTTGAGGGTGATGCTCTTACTCCTGGCTCATTGGCAAATATTCTTCAGCAAGCTAATGGTTACACTGATAGTGAAGTTGCTGGTGAAGAAGCTGCTCGTATTGCCGACATAAACGCGGAAGAATCTGCACGAATTGCTGCAATCAACAATGAAGCTTCTGTTCGTCAATCTAACGACACAACTCTTGCTGCCCTTATTGCTTCAGAGAGCGCAAGCCGTTCGACAGCAGTTTCTAATGAAGTTGCTTCTCGTCAGGCTGCTGATGCTATTGAGCAAGCTGACCGTATTGCTGGCGACGCTGCTTTGCAGGCTGCCATTAATGTTGAGATTACTTCACGTAGAGCTGCAGACACATTGTTGCAAGAAGATATTGACCTTGAAAACTCAATGCGTATTGCTGCAGACGCTGACCTCCAAGACCAGATTGATAACCTTAATTTCAACGTAGGTGAAAATCTTGGCGCAGCAATTGCTACTGAAGAGTCTTCACGTCTTGCTGCTGATGACGCAATCATGGCTGCTCTTGATTCTGAAGAAGCTGCTCGTATTGCGGCTGACGCGACTCTACAGGCAGCTATTGATTCTGAGATTACTGCTCGCACAGCAGACGTAGACGCTGAAGAGGCTTCCCGTATCGCTGGTGACCTTGCAGAGCAATCTGCTCGCGTTGCTGCTGATAGTTCGATTCAGTCTGCTCTTGATGCTGAAGTTTCTCGCGCAATTGCTGCTGAAGCTAGCATCAACTCGGCAATCAGCTCCATCAACGCTATCGCTAACCGTAAACAGAAGTTTGTGTTGTCTGCGCAAGATATCACCAACCAGTTCGTTACGCTAAGCTACTTAGCTGTATCTAATTCCGTCATCGTGACGGTCAACCGCTTGTCTGCTCATCAAGATGAAGACTACACTGTCAGCGTTGCTGGCGGAGTCACAAAGCTTACCTTTGCAGGTTCTTTGGCGGCTAGTGGACTTGAAGAGTTGACTGAAGGGGATGTATTATTTGTGAAGTATTTGAGCTAATTGGTTGAAATAACACAAAAAGAGAGAGAGGCATAGGTAATGACAACTAGTTTACGAATTATAAAGAAAAATATCAGCCCTGACGCAGTCGATGGAACCAAGATTAAGGTTCTTGACGGTCAGGCCCTTCGCGGGACGAATGCAGCCGGCGAAACAATCGAAATACTTAAGGTCCAAGCTAATAAGCTTTTGGGTCTTGGTATTGAGCTTGCCACTTTGCCTGCTCTCCAAGCTGAAGAAGCATCTCGCATTGCCGGCGACCTTGCAGAGCAATCTGCTCGCGTTGCTGCCGATGCTACATTACAAGCTGCTATTGACAAAGAAATCAGCGACCGTGGCGCTGCTCTTGAGGCTGAAGCTGGCTCACGCCAAGCTGCTGACCTGTCTGAGCAATCTGCTCGCGTTGCTGCTGTAGAAGCCGAATCTGCTTCTCGTCGGGCTGCTATGACTGCTGAAGAGTCAGCTCGCGCTGCTGGAGATGCTGCAGAAGCTGGTTCACGCCAAGCCGCTGTATCTACAGAAGAGTCTGCACGTATTGCTGGTGACTTAGAAGAAAAAACTGCTCGTATTGCTGGTGATGAAGCCGAAGCTTCTGCACGTCAAGCTGCAGACGATGCAATCATGGCCGCTCTTGATTCTGAAGAATCTGCTCGCGTTGCTGCCGATGCAAGCCTTCAAGCTGCTGTTAGCGCTGAGGCTGCTTCGCGCTCTGCTGCTGACCTTGCAGAACAATCCTCTCGTGTTGCCGCTGATGCTGCTCTTCAAGCTGTTATTGATGAGCTTGAAATGGCTATCAAGACTCAGCAACAAGCTTCTAGCGCCTCCCTGAGCGACGCTCTTAGTGCTGAAATTGCTTCTCGTCAAGCCGCAGACCTTTCTGAGCAATCAGCTCGCGTTGCTGCTGACCTTAATGAAAAGTCTGACAGAATCTATGCTGACACTGCGATTATCGCTAACCTTGATAGCGAAAAAACTGCTCGTGCTGCTGCAGACCTAGTTGAATTATCACGCGCAATGGCTGCAGAAGCTGCTCTTGGCGTAAGAATTGATAATGTATTATCAAACATTGACCCAGAAGCTCTTGATTCTCTCTCTGAAGTAGTTGCTGCATTCCAGTCTGCTGACGGAACTCTTAATAGCGCAATAAGCACACTTGCTGGCAATAGTACAACTAACCTTGGTGTAGAAGCTGCTTCTCGTCAAGCTGCTGATTCCGCTGAACAGTCTGCTCGTATTGCAGGAGACGCTGCAGAAGCTGCTTCCCGTCAAGCTGCTGACCTTGCAGAACAGTCTGCCCGTATGGCTGCTGATGCTGTTCTTCAGTCTGCTCTTGATGCTGAAGTTTCTGCTCGTATGGCCGACGTTGCTTCTGAAGAATCTGCTCGTATTGCTGGCGACAACGCTCTATCCGAATCTCTTAGTGCAGAAGCTGGCTCACGCCAAGCTGCAGACCTAGCTGAACAATCTGCACGTATTGCTGCAGACAGTGCTCTTCAGTCTGCTCTTGATGCTGAAGTTTCTGCTCGTATGGCGGCTAATGCTACAGAGCTAGCTTCTCGCCAAGCTGCTGTTGCCGTTGAAGGGTCCGACCGAGTTGCTGCTGTAGAAGCTGAAGCCGCTTCTCGTCAAGCTGCTGACCTTGCAGAGCAATCTGCTCGTATTGCTGCTGATGCTTCTGAGTCCGGTTCTCGCGTTGCCGCTATTAATGCAGAATCTTCCGTTCTCCAAGCTGCTGACCTTGTTGAAAAAACTGCTCGTATTGCTGCTGATTTATCCGAGCAATCTGCTCGTGTTGCTGCAGACCTTAATGAAAAGTCTGACAGAATCTATGCTGACACTGCGATTATCGCTAACCTTGATAGCGAAAAAACTGCTCGTGCTGCTGGCGACATCGCTGAGGCTTCTGCTCGCGCTGCAGGCGACGCTGTTCTTCAGTCCCAAATTGATAACCTTGACACTGGTTTTGGTGCCCTCCAAGAAGTCACTGTCTATAAAACAAGCGTAGTTATCAATAGCACTCACATTTCTAACGGATATGTAAATATTGCTTACAGCGGGTCGCTAATTCGATTCTCTGCTGCGATTGACCGTCTCAACTTGTTTGAAACAACTGACTATACTCTCACAATTCCTTCTGCTGGTACACTCAGAGTCACCTTCACAAGTGCTTTCTTGACTGGCTCAGAAGCTATTGCTGATGGCGACGTTATGCACAGTGAGTTCTTCCTTGGACAGTACATTGCTGCTCCATATGATGGAACTTTCTATGATGACCTCGATAACCGCGTAGGCGTTTTGGAAGCTGGCGATACAACTCCAGGTTCTGTCGCTAAGGCTCTTAAAGACTCTAAAGACTATACAGATGCTCAGTTGAGTGCCGTTGTTGGCGCTGCTCCTGAATTGTTGAATACATTAAGTGAACTTGCTGATGCTATTGGCGACGACGCTAACTTTGTAAGCAACGTCAATGCCAAGATTGCTGCTGAATCTACCAGTCGCGCTTCTGCTGTAAGCTCATTGCAATCTTCAGTGTCTGCTCTTGAATCACAAGTAGGAAGCAGCCTTCAGACCGCAATCTCTGGTTTGCAAGCCGCTGACTCTTCATTGCAATCTGCAGTAACATCGTTGCAATCACAAGTAGGAAGCAACCTTCAGTCAGCTATTTCTGACTTGCAAGCTGCTGACTTAGTTGAAAAGACTGCCCGCATTGCTGCTGATAGTGCTGAAAAAACTGACAGAATTTATGCCGATACAGCAATTATTGCTAACCTTGATAGCGAAAAAACTGCTCGTGCTGCAGCAGACAGTGCTCTTCAGGCGGCCATCAACGCTGAGATTACTTCTCGTCAGTCTGCTGACAGCTCACTACAGTCTGCTGTTGCCACAATACAATCACAAGTAGGAAGCAACCTTCAGACTGCAATTGCTGATTTGCAAGCCGCTGACCTAGTTGAAAAAACTGCCCGTATGGCAGCAGATTCTTCTGAATCCGCTACTCGCGTTGCTGCCATTAATGCAGAATCTTCCGCTCGCCAAGCTGCTGTATCTGCTGAAGAATCTGCTCGTATTGCTGCTGACAGCTCACTACAGTCTGCTGTTGCCACAATACAATCACAAGTAGGAAGCAACCTTCAGACTGCAATTGCTGATTTGCAAGCCGCTGACCTAGTTGAAAAAACTGCTCGCCAAGCTGCTGACAGCTCGCTACAGTCTGCTGTTTCTGCTGAAGCCGCTGCCCGCGAAGCTGCTGACCTATCTGAGCAATCTGCTCGTATTGCCGCTGATGGCACTCTCCAGGCTGCTGTTTCTTCTGAAGCTGCTGCTCGTCAAGCTGCTGACCAAGCTGAACAAGCTGCTCGTCAGGCTGCCGATACTGTTCTTCAGGGAGACATTACTGCTGAAGCTGGTGCTCGTCAAACAGCTCTTTTATCTGAACAGTCTGCTCGTATTGCTGGCGACGCCGCAACATTGGCTTCTGCCCAGACATACGCTGATAGTGCAGTTGCTGCTCTTGTTAACAGTGCTCCGTCTGCCCTCAATACTCTTAATGAGTTGGCTGCTGCACTTGGCAATGACGCTAACTTTGCAACAACTGTTGTAAACCAAATAGCTGCAGAAACCTCTTCTCGCCAATCGGCGGTTGATGGTCTCGACGCTCGTCTTGACATCATCGAAGGTGCAGATACTGTTAGCGGCTCTGTTGCTAAGGCATTGAAAGACGCTAAGGACTATACGGACTTATTCTTTAATGACATAGAAGCTCTTGTAGTTTCTAAAGAATCTGACGTTATAGATGCTATTGAAAGTTTTGATGGCCGTTTGTCTGAAATTGATGCAGACAGAAGCGTTACAAGCGCTTCCGCAAGCGGAACTCTCTTTACTGTTGCAGGAACAGTTAGAAGCCTCGTTGGTCAAATTTCTGTCTATGTTGCATCTACAGGCAAAGCAGAAGTCTTTGATATCAAGGCTGTCTACAACGGAACAAGCTGGATTATGGCTCAGTCTAGTGCTGGCGACGATTGCGGAGTTTCCTTCTCAATCAGCAGCTTGGGCGTCGTAAGCTTCAGTGGTTCTGCTGTTAGTAAAGTAATGAAGTACAAGTATTTCACAACTCTCATCTAACAAACTCTAAAGGGGGGATAACATCTCCCCTTTTTTAAAAAGGAATGTAAAATGGCTTTACTAATTAGCAAACCAGCCTCGGTAACCAAGGGAACCCCCCAGGTTATTAGCTTTGACCGAGACGAAGTTGCAGCACTTATTTCAGATGAATATTTCCAAGACCCGTTAAACTGGTCAAAGGTTACGTTTTATTATAAAGATGCTACAGGGGTACAAAAAATTTACTGCCACATGGATTTAGTTTCAGACAGCGGTTCGTTTAAGGTTTCGGTTAGAGCGTTAACAAATACATGGCAACTTTTTAAAGTCTTTGTTGAAGACTTTGACGGCGGTCTGCATGTAATTAGACGCGCTGACTTAGGTTCAAGTGACGACCTAGTAGTAAGTGCTTAATTTTGTTAAAAAAAGGAACTGACTGTGGCTTTACTAATAAACAAACCCAAGAGAGTTACGATTAACACGTCGGCAACTCTAACTCTTAACAGAGCAGAGCTTGCTGGACTTCTTTCCTCCAGCGCTTATTGGTCTAACACAAGCAACTGGAGTAAAGTTTATCTGTATTACTCTGATTCTACAAAAAAACAAACAATTCCTTTGACTTACGAAACAGGAAATGTTGCTATATTTTCTCCGTCTGGACGAGTAAAACAATCTCGTTGGGCGCTTGAAAAGATTATTATTAGAGATTACGAACGCGGCTTGACTACATTAAATAGAAGCAGATACTTTTCAGCACTTAGTGAGTGTGATATCGTTGTTTCTGTTCCCAACAGAACTCCCTCAGATATCTTCTTGTCTAATACCTCTCCTTTAGAGAACCAAACTTTTGTCGGGAACCTAACGGCTACCGACCCTGATATTGAAGACCCATTGGTTTATTCAGTTGTTGCTGGTTTTGGAGACGCTGCAAGCTTTCAAGTTGTGGGAAGTAACGCTTTACACTTTGTAGCAGCTCCTAACTTTGAAGTTAAAAATCAATATAGCGTTAAGATTCGAGTAACAGATTCTAGTGATACTTTTTACGAAGAAGCGTTTACAATTAATGTCGTTGACGTAAATGACGCTCCGAGCGATATCATGCTCTCAAGTAACACTATCAATGAAAATTTATCAATTAATACAGTGATTGGCACACTTAGTGCTAGTGATGAAGACGCAGGGGCTTCTCACACGTTTAGTATTGTTGGTGGAGACACAAGCTCTTTT
>Ga0247844_1005963_pt1 | contig 15019 bp, 16 predicted proteins | sample LaCtaG_FD_192421 | JGI IMG/M metagenome (GOLD analysis project Ga0247844, IMG submission 192421) | Freshwater microbial communities from meromictic Lake La Cruz, Castile-La Mancha, Spain - LaCruzMarch201714.5m_1 | ecosystem: Environmental > Aquatic > Freshwater > Lake | place: Spain: Castile-La... | reverse complement strand
AAGGTAAGGAACTGCACGTGGTCCGTAGCGGGATTGCAGTAAGAGACGAGCCTCTTGGGCTGTTTGAGCACCCACACGGTCTTTGAATTCCTTGCCGTCGGGTGTGCGTATAGTGGCTTCAAAAAGTTTCATACCACTATTTATTGGCCGGCCTTGAGAGGATCGAACTCCCACCTCCGGGTTCGAAGCCCGGAATGATATCCATTTCACCAAAGGCCGTCTTTGATAAGTAAAACATGAATGAACTATTATACACCCTGGCGGCAACACACATCACAATTGTTGCGGTTACTTTGTACCTGCACCGAAGCCAAGCACATCGAGGGGTTGAGTTTCATCCTGTGATAGCACATTTTTTTCGATTTTGGTTGTGGCTCACAACAGGCATGGTCACCAGTCAATGGGTGGCCACGCATCGCAAACATCACAGATTCAGTGATGAACCCGGTGACCCACACTCACCGCATGTTTACGGAATCAAACAAGTTTTCTTTAAAGGAGCACTGCTATATCATGCAGCCGCAAAAGACCAAGTCATGGTCAACACATATGGCGTTGGCACTCCTAGTGATTGGATGGAGCGCCATGTATACCAGCCTTACTCTAGGCTTGGCATTGGTATTTTATTTGTGCTTGACACTTTGATGTTTGGATGGTGGGGTCCTGTTATCTGGGCCATTCAAATGATATGGATCCCTTTTTGGGCAGCAGGAGTAATTAATGGAATTGGACACTGGGCAGGATACCGTAATGGTATTACTAAAGATCATAGTCGTAATATTAGTCCACTGGGCATTGTTATTGGTGGCGAAGAACTACACAACAATCACCACTCAGATCCAGCAAATCCTCGCCTTAGTCGTCGCTGGTTTGAATTTGACATAGGATGGGCATACATACGCCTGTTGAGTGTGCTAGGACTTGCACACACAAGATAACTGGTGCTGATAACCAGAATCGAACTGGTGACCTCATCCTTACCAAGGATGCGCTCTACCGACTGAGCCATATCAGCATGAAAAACTCCGACCATGACCTTGAAAACATCACGTCGGAGCCGTGTTAACTGGAGCGGGATAGGAGAATCGAACTCCTGACTAAACCTTGGCAAGGTTTCGTTTGACCATTAAACTAATCCCGCAGGTGCTCTCTGTGACGCTTGAATTCTTGGTAGCCCCACTCTTCATGGCCGGTCCTTGCGCATGGTCGACATTGACAAGTATTTTGGTGTTCCACTGTAGCTACTCAAAGAGCATGTATAAAGTGTCCGGCTACTCGTCACCACAACAAGCCCCGGACTGAGCGGTTACTCTGTCCATAACATTTGTTCTTCTGGTAAAGGTTGCTAATCCTCACCTAATGCGTTCCCGCCACTCCACAACAGAGTACGGATGGTCAATGCACTACACACCTGGCGCTCTTTATGGTGACTGCCCCACCCCTCTTCAATTACGGGCGGAGGTGCCCGGGTTTATTAGATCAAGCCTTGGCTGGTCAACACAGCGTGAGTGCTGGCACTCACTGCAATCTCAGTGCGAACATTGAGCTCCAGGATTTCGTCCTGAGCCTTTTGCTTGACTTTCTTGAGCTGACTAATATAGGTACGAAAACCATCAAGGTCTTCCTGGGTGAATACCGAAGTATCCACAGTGGATTCAAAGCCGTACAAGCGACTGGTGTCTTGACGAGTGCGCATTTTTTCCAGCTTGCCGGCAACCACAGCCGCACTCTCACGCACCTTTTGGCTCACAAGGCCAGTGTACAGCTGAATCAGCTTGTCCAGATGTGCGACCTGAGCCAGCTTGGCATCAATGCCAGCTGTGTGGTTGGCTGTGCTCACGGCCTGGCGAATTTCGTACAAGGCAGTGTACAGGTATTTGCGAGCGTCCAGTTGACTCAAAGTCTGAGCGCGAACGCAAGCAATTTCTTGCTCGGCATCCTGGAATTCGTTGATACTGACCACAGGGTTAGTTTCCAGTGCCCGGATGGCTTCGTTGATGGAATTTTGCAAGGCACTGGCTTTACGCAGGGAAATATTCATGGTGTTTTCTCTTTAAGGTAAAAATAACGATGTTGCAAAAGGTCAAGTGACAGACGGGACAACATGCAAACAACAAGTCACAACATGCAAAGCACAGAGACCTGTATATGTCTGGACAGCAAATCACAAATCTGATACAGTAGTTCCAGCGCACACAAGCACGACCCGGCTGTTACACCGGGAGCCATAGTTGTTCATTTCAGCTTTTGAGGCTAAAATATTGTGCCTGTTCTCATCTACCTCTTGCTTCACCGGTTGGTACAACAGCACCAACAAAACAATTATACAACAGAAACTAGGCCAACGCAAGTTGTTTTGGCAAATCTGCGTTGGCTGTGGGTCATGCAGCCTTGAGACCTTTGTATCGGTCGGCAGCATAACTGGCAGCAAAGGCCTCGGGCTTCACAAACGGAATCACGTTGCAGGTGCCCTTGATGTATCCAATGGCCTGTGAAATCACACAGCTTGAGCCGTGCATTTCGTCAGGGTTGATATCCAAGTGAACTTCAACATGTCGCCCTTCCAGGGACTCGGCCAGCTTGAGATACAGTTCTGAAACCTTGTACACTTCGGTCATGAGCCTCATGGCAGGCTTGCCGGGCTTGGCATCCCACACTCGTTCACGATGAACTTCGCCAAACAGTTTACAGCCGTTGTTGCCGTTGATGTGAACCACAATGGCCAACACATAGTCGGCCCACCATTCACCGTTGATTTTGATACGTTCTGAGTCGCAGCCAAGATAGATGCGAGTTTCAGGTGTTTGTGCTTCAATGAAGCTTTTGACTTCTTCTAGATCGAGCTTTTTCATAAGTGCCCTGTAATATTTAGTTATTGTGGTACCCCAACCCGGACTCGAACCGGGACGCCGAAGCAGTAGATTTTGAGTCTACCGTGTCTACCATTCCACCATCGGGGCATGGGTCCAATATAAATTATATTGGAATCCAGTGATTTAATCTATCTCTGGGATCTATGCGTGTAGCTGGCACAATATCAAATGCTATGGTAATGCGAGGCTTGGGCAAATGCCATGGCCAAGTGCGATGGGAATCGCCTTGGTTTTCGCTTAGAACTAATAGATTATTTTTTCCAACTACATCAAATTCTGTTCCATCAAGCAATCGATATGTGGTCTTGCTTGGTTCACTGTCCACACAAAAAAATCCATGCCAACCACAATGCAATGAAAGATTGTGCATGTGCCAATCTATGTATTCATCTGTGTGACAGTAATTTAACCATGCCTGACAGTAATATGCATGGCCGTCGTTGCATTGTTCTCTAAACAGTGTTTTTATCTCTGAATACAATTGATAAAACTCTGGATAGGAGTACATAAAAATATTGTAATTTTTAAACAGTTGAGTTACCAACGAATTGGTTATCCTTGTTGTGCCAGGATCTTGGCTGTGTGGCCATGTATCAAGTACCAGTTGCCGCATCAACACACAACTTGATTTTAGCTGTGCAAGATCTAGCTTTAGTTCTTTTGTTAGAATGTAGTTGTGATGACTCATAAAATTAAACAATCTAAAATTGGTCTCTGTAGCAGGATTCGAACCTGCGACCCCTTGCACCCCATGCAAGTGCGCTACCAAGCTGCGCCACACAGAGGTTTATTTTTGTATACAACAATAAAAAATGCAAACAATCCAGTTTCGCCGGGGCATGTGGCTGTGTGCTATCGATCATGGATAACACTTGACACCGGAAACAGCGATAGACCTCTCATCTACCCAACTGGTCCATGTTAGATTAGTCGGATTATCAGTCCAAGAGCTAACTGGGGTATTACCCCCGCACGAGTCTTTGTTTGCAAAAATGGCGGGCCTGTACAGGAATCGAACCTGCCATCCGGCGCTTTGGACACGCCATGAATCAGCCAGAGTGACCCATAATTGGTGGACCGTGGGAGAGTCGAACTCCCGATGCTGCCATGCCATGGCAGAGTTATCCCATTTAACTAACAGCCCATTGTGAGTGGTGCGAGAGACGGGACTCGAACCCGTACGCCCGAAAACGGGAGATTTTAAGTCTCCTGTGGCTACCATTACACCACTCTCGCATTGCTTGGTGCGTGATAGAGGGATTGAACCTCTGACCTTCTCAATGTCACTGAGATATTCTACCGCTGAAATAATCACGCAAATGTGGTGCCCCAGGTCGGACTCGAACCGACACGCCCGAGAGCACTGGTTTCTAAGACCAGCGTGGCTACCATTACACCACCGGGGCAAATTTCAATAACATGGTACCACGAGCTGGACTCGAACCAGCCACACACAGATTTTCAGTCTGCTGCTCTACCTGATGAGCTACCGTGGCAAAAATGGTGGAAGCGGTGAGATTCGAACTCACGGACCCATTGCTGAGCCGACAGTTTTCAAGACTGTAGCAATAAACCGGACTCTGCCACACTTCCATTGATTACTTTTTCTCTCGACGGGTGTTTTTTTGATGCACCTGATCTTGAGCAACTTTCACATAACTGCGAATAAATGCACCACGTTTATGGTTGTCTAAAATAGTGCAAGCCAGAGTTTTAACTGGTTTGCCAATCTTTACTGCACGTGAATCATAACCTCTGCAAGTCATATTTGTTCCTTTAAATTTTTTGGTCGGAGTACAAGGATTCGAACCTTATTCTCCTTTATTGGTCTCGGATGAGGGATTTGAACTCTCAGTCTCCTGGTCCCAAACCAGGCGCGATAACCAGATTACGCTAATCCGAGTCTAACTCTAACATACTGCGCTACACTCCGAAAATGGTTGCGGGGGGCGGACTCGAACACACCCAGGCCGAGCTTATGAGACTGACCTTTACCCTGAATCCCCGCGATTAAAATGGTACCTGGTGACAGTTTCGAACTGCCGACCCAGATATGTTTGGTGCATCGTGAGAGGATCGAACTCCCGACAAACTGCGTGTAAGGCAGCGACTCTACCGCTGAGCTAACGATGCTTTATACTCTTGCAAATACTGATTGCGCTTTGCAATCTTTTTGTATCTGCTACCTTGTCCTTTACTACCAAAATTCTCTGTTTGAGTATGGCAGTTAGGACAAAGCAATCTTAAATTCTTTGGATAGTTGTTATCACTATCTCCGTCTATGTGATCTAATTGTAGCACAAGTCGCTTGTTATTCCAAGTACCTTCTTGCCCACATTCAATACAATGTTCGCCTACTTCTTCAATAAGAAACTTTTTAAGTGTTCCGGGATCACTCCTCTTACCAGCAATGATATCTGGCTTAGTTTCGTTAAACCACTTAAACAATCCTTGACAAGCATTACTACAAAATTTGTTAGTTTTGCTTCTTCCCCAAGTTGCTTCTTCTTTACAATGTAGACAGTTATAAGTTTTCATATTGTAGACCTCTACTTGTATTTAGCATAGGTCTACATTTTCTACCCCTGAGCTAACCAGGCGCTGTTTGGAGCGGGAGGCGAGATTCGAACTCGTCTATTTCAGTTTGGAAGACTGACGTGTAACCGTAAACACTTCACCCGCACATGTATATTGTAACATCAACGCCAAGGCTGTCAACTGAATTTGGTGCCGCCACGTGAACTCGAATCACGGACCTTTCGCTTATCAAGCGAATGCTCTAACCAACTGAGCTATGGAGGCATGTTGAATTGAACAAATGCTCTGGGATTCGAACCCAGCCCTGCGTCCAGTTTCGCCGTTTACTGAGCCTGCAAGCCGTTCCACGGGTACTCCCTTCTGCTGTGCTACCAGCACACCACGCAACCTGTCACAAGTCATTGCAGTGCCTTGTGAGCAGTCTCAAACTGGCACCCCGTGATGGACTCGAACCACCGAATGTCGGAATCAAAATCCGATGCCTTACCAACTTGGCGAACAGGGTATAAAAACTTGGTGGTGATAGAAGGTATCGATCCTTCCTCGTCGGCTTATGAAACCGCTACGCATCCGTCTACGTCATATCACCTTGTCTGGGGTATCCAACGAGAATCGAACTCGTGATAGCGGAATCACAACCCGCGGTTTTACCACTAAACTATGGACACCATATACGATATAAAACAACATTCTAATGGTGAGGGTGTAGGGTACTGACCCCTATTTTACGAGTTAAAAGCTCGTTACTTCACCTTAAAGTTTCACCCCCATATGGTCCCTCCGGGCAGACTCGAACTGCCAACCAGCGGATTAAGAGTCCGTTGCGCTACCATTGCGCCACGAAGGGATGGATCGTAAAAAATTGTCTTTCACGTGCCATCCCTGACCATACGGGGTCCGAGATGACACTAACGTTTAGCACGTTTCATGTCGTTCTCCTTGTTTAAAAAATTGGTGCCGCGTGAGAGATTCGAACTCCCCGCCCCTGCGTTCGTAGCACAGTGCTCTATCCAAATGAGCTAACGCGACCTAGAAAAGAATAGCCCAGTGACCTAGCTCGTCAAGGGAGAGTATGGACTATGTTTGTGGTGCCCCATGACAGAATCGAACTGCCGTAACCTGATTACAAAACAGGTGTAATACCATTATACTAATAGGGCATGTTGTTGGCGGTGCGACTGAGACTCGAACTCAGAAAGCGGCTTTCACCACTCGACGGATTAGCAATCCGCTCCAATACCATTATGGGACCGCACCTTGAATTGGCTCCCCAGCGTGGGATCGAACCACGGACACCTTGATTAACAGTCAAGTGCAACTACCGCTGTGCTACTGGGGAATAATCTACTTAGTGAGCATTAACGACCACTATAAAACTTGGTGCTCAGTACAAGAATTGAACTTGTAATAAACGCTTATCAAGCGTCCGTTATACCATTTAACTAACCGAGCAAAAACTGGCACGGGAACTAGGGATCGAACCTAGGACGACAGAGTCAAAGTCTGTTGTGTTACCTCTACACCATTCCCGAACAAAACTTGGTGGACCGTGGGAGAATCGAACTCCCGCCCGAGGCTTGCAAAGCCACTGTGCTACCACTATCACTAACAGCCCAAATTACATGGCGTCCAGGGAGGGACTCGAACCCCCACGAACGGTTTTGGAGACCGTCATGCTGCCATTACATCACCCAGACATTAAATACAGGTATGAACATTACATTCACACCGGTTACCGACATTTTATATCAATTGCACTGCACAGACTCTTGGGACTGGCAGCATCTGCGAACATTAGTTGAACACGAGTCATGGACCACTGTTGCGGTAGCACCCGCCAGTGACTTTGGCCAGGCTGTGGACTCAGTCCCTGCTCACAGTGTGAGCAATGCTGAACTCAAGTCTTGGTGTAGCAGTTTTGCGTCCAGCAGTTTCAAAAATCTATTGCTGGATCAGCTGTTTGCTAACTCTAGCTTTCACATGACCTGGGGTCAACCAGACCGCAAGTACTTTGACAAGATTACCAGCGTGGAAGTCAACTTGGTTCGCACCCCGGCTAACTTTGTCAATCACCCCTGGCACACTGACAATCGCAGTCAAGTTGCATTTGGCATGATCTATCTCATTGATGGCGATGATTTTTGTCAAAGCACCTACTTTGACACTGTGCCCAATCGTGATCGTCAGCGCATTCCTACTGGAATGGGACAGGGCTGGTGCGTGATCAACCACGAACGAGCTCTGCACCGCGGCAACAATGCCACTGACCATCCACGCTATTGTTTGAAATTTTCTCTAGACTTACGTGTTAGAAAATCAAGTTCACATGAATTGATGTAACACACTCTTGCGAATGTGTGTATCGAAGCACTCTTCATGGATGAACCCACGTGTCTCCTCGCGGATAGAGAATGCTTCGATACGCTCGGATTTTTTTATGTACAAGAACATAAGCCATCCCCGAGGCCGCCCATTTGGCCCATGTTTTGAGTGCGGGCCGGGATCTCGTTTCCCATGCACACTAAATGAAAAACCCTGGAGTTTTTAGTTCCAGGGTCTTTTGAATTTGTTTTGGGTTAGTTAAGTTTAACCATCCCATCCTTCAAAGGACCCTGACACTCCTGGAATACTATTCACGCCTGCAAAACCGCGTGACCAGGCAGAAGCTGTCTGGAGCATTGTGGGTTTTGTCAGCGATAAATGAGTCTTCGTGTTCATCATAAGTCCTATTGTACAGTATTTAGCAATTGTTGTCAACTGCTAACATTTTTTATTTATCCATTTGTAGTCATTGTGTATGTTTCACTCATGTGAACCATGTACGCACGACTGGTGTTGGTCTCGTTATGACTCTTGATAAAATCTCGAGCCAAGGCCTCACTATCAAAATACACAGTGCCACCAACAGTCATGTCGGTCTCTCTTTGTTCGTTCACAATAACAACTTTGTATTTCATAGTTAATTGGTTGCGGGACTTGGATTCGAACCAAGGATGGCAAAGGCTTATGAGACCTCGCTGGTGACCAGACCCTTCCCGCGCTAATCAGTTACAGTTATTTATGTTTGGAGTGGGTGACAGGACTTGAACCTGCATGATTCAGATTTGCAATCTGCTGCCTCACCATTCGGCGCACACCCACATACTTGTTGAATTTGAGAGCCTACGCCGCTTTTATCGTAGATTTATTCAGGACTTACCGGCCGCCTAGCCTGACCTCGAGCACGATGGATATCACTTGGGATCCGTCCAGCGTAGTCCCCATTACGGACGCTACCCTTCCGAGTAGCTGGGAGTTGAACCCATTTGCCTTTTACTGTTTTGGTCCTTGGAAGAAACCTAGACAGCGTGACTTCACTTGCTGACACTCTCAAAACTTGGCGGTCCCAGGGGGTAACGATCCCCCTCCTCATGCGTGACAGGCATGTGTGCGTCCGTGAACACCTTGAGACCAAAAATGTTATAGCCAAGCACCGAGAACGCTGATTTAGACGTTGGGTGCTTCCCAGTCAAAGCCGATGCAGTTATGTCAGGATCCGTCGCCGGCTGCTTGGACCCGAATAGTGTGGGCGTCCCCACACGATACCTTATCGGTGCTTGGCTATAACATTAAAAAAATGCGGCTTTCGCCTCCCACTGCTAACTATTGCTTCCCAAATTCGTCGTCCATCGGCACCCGTGGTAGGGCTTGCGATGCTCATCGGCCTGACATTCTGGTGTCAGTGATCCTTGGGATAGGACTGCTGGGCCTTGACCTGCCCAGCATCAGGTTGTTTGGTGGAGACGGATGGATTCGAACCACCGCGCTTTTTAGGGGCCAGATTTACAGTCTGGTGCAATCAACCACTCTGCCACGTCTCCAAAATTAGTATAGGCTACTTGTGTGTCGACAAGCCCCTATTAGGACGTTTGTTCATCGTAAGACATTTTTTCGTCAATGTCAACGTTGCTCTTTCTGGTTTTTGCAATCACCCACTTCGTAGGCCCAGTGTTGCCCTCCGTTTAAGGATGGAGTTCCTCGACAACTTGGTACACGATACGAGAATCGAACTCGTCTTTCCGCCTTGAAAGGGCAGCGTCCTAACCGATAGACGAATCGTGCATACTATATGAAAACACACTTCGGATACTGTACTAAACAGTGAACTATCCATCACGGGCTATCCCGCTGAAGCGTGTTTACATATAGTAGCTGGGCAAACCCAGCACTACATGAAATAACTGTAACTTGTTAAAGAACACTGGAAGTAGCTGTGATCAACTATTTCCCAACTAAGCATCAAGTATAACATCTTTTGTTATTCTGGTCAACTTGTTTTGTAAAAGCCCCGCCTTGTTGCAGGGTCTTTACAAACTTCGCTGTCTTTCCCGACTTGTTTCTATTGTAACACTCTACTGAATTTTGGTCTAGCACAAAAAGAAAAACCCGCATCATGTGCGGGTCTTTGGTTGTTAGTACTTTTTACTTAGGGTGTTACACCCGCTGTAACACCTGTACCGTTGACGATGGCTCGCAATCGCTTTCATAGGCTATTGCTGTCCAATAATTCAAGGTGATCAGTTGCGTCATCATAGTGTTATTATATATGCCTTGTGGCACAAAGTCAAGACTTTTTTGGTTCTTTTTATCCATTTTGTCAGATGTCCAACAATGTATGCTGCTCGCTCACACTGCCCACATAGTCACACTGCACTTGACCCAGGTTGAACCATTCAGGGTGCTGGTGTTGCAGTAGATCACAGTGGGCCTTGAACTTTTCCAAGGTGGCTTGGCCTTGGAGACTCAGCGCACAGTTGTTGACCAACAGCAGTTCCTTGCGGTCAAATTGCCAGTCATGTTGATGTGACACTGCACCATTGATTCTTGGGAAACCCCACTTTTTATCCAGGCAGTTCTCTGGCGTGGGGAATCCCAGAGCAGCTTTGACATCGAGCCCCTGCACTCCATGTTGTGCAAGATCATGTAGGCCGTATGCATACGCAAATGCCAGGTCAGGATTACGTTGGTCACAGAAAAAGTGAATCATGCGAGGAGTCATGAAATTTAGATTGAACCGGTTGTCCAACCAATAAAATTTGTTGCCATTTAACACAGGCATGGCAGCACCACCAACATTGACATAATCATCTTGTTGTAGATGCGGATAACACTCAATGGCCTGCAACGGATTAGTGGTGCATGGTCGCAGTGTTTTGTGTCGCAACCATCGATGCTCTACATCTTCCATGTACCAAGCATAGTGATCAGGCAAGATATCATAATACACCACCCGAGCTTGACTGTGGTATTGTTGCAGAGTCTTGGATAACACTGACCTAAAGGGAAAAACATCAATTTCTATATTGACGTACTCATCTACAGCACCGGGGAATCTACGATACACTGCAATTTCATCAACGTCTACACCAGTTTCTAAAAATGCAATCAAGGCAGCATGACTGTCCATGCCACCGCTGTACCACAGGCGTATGTGACTGTGATGGTCGCGTATGATGCGGGCTTGATCCAAACACAGTTGCCAAAAAGTTTTTTGCGGCCGGAATCCAGCTAGACCGTGGGACCAAACACGAAACCCCGGAGCATCATGCCCCAGTTCCTGAGCTTTCCTCAGCGCATCAATCTTGCTGTGTCCATGCCATGACCCCACATGATAATGAGGTCCCACGTACCCGGCCCCTGGCTCAATTTTTTCTGTGACTTTGACCGGTGTCATGAGTATAGTTGTATCAATCGATTGATCACGCCATTGAGTTGATTTTCCAACAGGAGTACCAGCACCAAGGGCATGAAGTCCACACGTTGAGCTGCAATCCAGCCCACTACACCACTGACCACAAACACCAGCATGTAGTACCACGTCTGGTCACTGCGCCAGCCTTGATACATCACAGTGGCAGTCAACAACACAATCAACACTGATACTATTGCATTGTAGTATTTTTGAAACCAGCCCAGCAGTTGTTTCACAACCGATGAGCACACCCAGGCCACTGTGACACAGCCAATCAACAAACTAACAGCCACCAAGCCCACCATGTTCCAATCAAGATTGGTGGCACGCCATCCATGACTGGCCAGGATATCCAAGATCACCAACTCACTGGGTTGCACTGCTAGCCCCAGCAACACAAACGGTATCAGACTTGAAACTTGACTGGCATTGTTGGCTGCTTCTGCAGCCGTGAGTCGAGCCAGGCTGTGTTGGAGACTTAGTTGACGGTTGAATTTTGATTCCACAGAATGTGCCAAATTAGATGTAATGATGCCACCTATGTATGGCACAAGCCCGCACACAAACCCCACTGCACTGCCGCGCAGTGCAGCCACCCAGGCAAAGGGTCTTTGCACATAGCCATTGATGTCAACAGCAATGCCCAGCGGTGATGGTTGATGTTTGATCACCAGCATGGTGGGCACGGCATACACTCCCAGTATCACCGGGGTAATTGGTATGCCCCCGGCCAAGTACACATTGCCCAGAGTCAAAAAGTCCTGGCCAGTTTGCATGTTGTGCCCCACTGACCCCACCATCCATCCCAGTGCAATCAACCCAAGATTTATCATGGCTCGGTTGCCAGGCCAAACAGTAACAAACGTCAGTGTGACCAACAACAGCACTGCCATGACTTCGGTTCTAAACAGCATGGGCCAAGCCTGTCCTTGATGCAAGCAGATCAACATTGCAACAAGACTCACCGCCATGCCAATCAAACTGGCTCGTGCTGTGTCTTTTAATGCTTGTTGAGTAGCACTATAGCTGACGATGATGCTGCGTTCGCGTAGAGCAGGCGCAGAAGTCACTTCGCCCAGGGTGCCAAAACACAGAGCAGCCACTGATCCTGAGAAGTCTCGAGCTGAAATCATCACAGCATAGAATGCAATCAACACTGCCGGACTCATCATGTTCAACATGGGATACAGTATCAGCAACATAAACACCGGACCCAGTCCAGGCATGAGCCCTACCAAGATTCCAATGGTTGGAGCCAGCAACAACAGCAATAGATCCATTATCGTGTTACTTCGCTATAGCTTTTCACCAATTGAAATTGACTAGCCGGCGTCAAGGGAGGCATTGGATTGAAGTTCCTTTGTTGGTACTGAACATAGCTGGCCAAGTTTCTTTGCACATCCAGTATGTCTCGACGCAGTCTCTCCAGGGTGACCGCATCAAAATTCTTGGCTCTAAGATAAGTCACGGCTGCAAAGTCACGGTATTCAAAGTGCGGATGAGCATCCTGTATCGCCGGGATATTCAAGACTGAATATGTGCTGGAGTTGTACAGGCACTGTGCCTGTGATTGACTTTGCCACTTGGCCCCAATGCTGCTGAACACAAAATCAACTTCTCCAGCAGCAAAAGCCAGTTCAATTTCTTTGCTGTTGTTGTATTTGATCACACGATGGCGAGTGCCTAGATGCTGGTTCAACGCCAAGATATAGCGTTCGTCAAATGGCAACACAATGGTGCCAATGGTATAGCTGGCTCCGCGGCGTTCAAAGTCTTGTTTGGTAATGTGCTTTGTAGTGCAAGTGAACCTTGGCACCATGTACACTATGGTCAACAATTCTGCTGCACTGGGAGGCGGTAGATATGCCGGGTCACGTTCACTTTCGGCTAGGTCGTTGCCCCATGTCAGCAGAAATGGTCGAGTGGCTGAATTGAAAGTGGCTTGGCTGAGTCTGGGGTTGTGCGTGACACGGACATCAAATGCCCAACCGCGGGCAGCAAGTTCAGTAGTGAGCAATCGCGTCAGGGCCTGAGCATTGCCAGTCTGACTGTAAGGGATATGCACCACAATGGGGTCGGCCCAGGCTGCAAAACAGACCATGGTGGTCAGCACAAAAGAAATGATAGATTTCATGGATGTTCCTTGAGGTAGTAATTCTAGCTCTGGGAATCCCATCACGGCCGGCGTTCTGAGCGTATCACATCAGTAAAGGAGTTGCACTACTCCAGGCGTCAATTTGATCCGACGTCAGCACCTGCTGGCGTTGCTAGATTTATTTAGTGTTTGATTTTACACATGATCAAAAACAATGTCAAGCAAACCAAACCCAAAAAAATACAGGGTCAGACCCTGTATTTTTGAACACAGCCTGGATTAGAAACCCACACTGATGCCTACACCGTATGATCGTTCTCTAATGGTTTCCATTGAACGTCCAACACTGGCAGTTAGGGATACCTTTTTAGCAATCGGATATGCGTATTGTGCAAACACCACTGTTTGTTTGGTTTCCTTGGCCGCTGTGGTAAGAGCTCGAGTGTTGATCCCAACCAGTGCATAACCTGGACCAATTGCTGTTCCGGCATTGATGCCCACTTTACCATAGTTGTATGGGGTGCCTGCGCCATTTCGAGTGTTGTCATATCCAACACCCACGTAAGGGGTGATAGTTACCCCGTTGGTTGAAAGATTTTTTCCAACTGTGCCTTCAAGACCATTCAGCAGGCCACCGTTGTCGTAACGAGCAGTGCGTGATTGGACCCCGTATTGAACCCCGTCAATTTCTTTGCCAAACCTAACAAACTGTGCTGTGCTTTCTGCCCCGGTGTTGAGATCAGTCACACGTTCAACAGTGACCGAAGCATAGTCCGCGGCAAATACACCAGTGGATGCTGCCAACATCAGCATTACAAAAATTTTCTTCATTGTTTTTCCTTATAAAAGTAAAGACTGTTAGCCCTGAGCAATTATATATGCAACTGCATGATACAGTCAAGAAGAAAGGTCAGATTAACTGACCTTTCTGGTGGTTTCTGTTACGAGGTATTTCCTACCCTAGGTGGCCTTGTTCAGGCTGCCAATGCGAACTGTGAGTCGTTTGCGTTTACTTTGTTTTAGTTTTTACGACTATCGCTGTCGTGCTGTCCACTCTGTTACTCTTTGCCCAATCGATCCTGTGTCAGGCCCATCATAAAGAAACTTAGTCTACGCTTAATGTTGTTAACACCAAGCATAATATTGGAAAAAAAATTAATAAAAATTTTGCTAAATTTTCCATATTACCATAACTCACAGTTTTTTATTTTCTCTTCGTCCAATATGGTATCACGTGTAAAATAAAATACACCAAACACTAACCAAAATAACAAAAATAAAACATAACCTATCATTAAACTTCCTTATGGTGGACCTGGCGGGCACTGCCCCCGCGTCTTGAACTTATTTCTCATCGCTTCATACAGCAATAACTTTTAGATCTGAACCAACGTCCACTTGCCTGTAAATGGTTTGCCTTCGGCCTTGTGTTTCAGTATCTTCGCAAACTCTTTTTTACGGAGTTTGTCAATGGTTTCTGTATCGTGGTCAAAGCAAGCCTTGTACAATTGAGAAACTAATTTCTTTTGTTTCATAGCTTACCCCTCCTTGACAGTTATTTATGCAAATTATACAGCATTGTCTGTTGGTTTGTCAACCACTAACTTGGTCACAATATCATACACTTGAGAATACACGTCAGTGAGTTTTGCCAATTGTTCGTCGTTGACTTGTGTTTCAAAATGCACTAGATCTCGTGCTAGATTTTCTTGTAACTGTTTGAGTTGATTTTGGTCATGCATGCTGGTATCCCGGATGGATACTGTTATTTAGTAGCGGACC
>Ga0247844_1005961_pt1 | contig 15025 bp, 14 predicted proteins | sample LaCtaG_FD_192421 | JGI IMG/M metagenome (GOLD analysis project Ga0247844, IMG submission 192421) | Freshwater microbial communities from meromictic Lake La Cruz, Castile-La Mancha, Spain - LaCruzMarch201714.5m_1 | ecosystem: Environmental > Aquatic > Freshwater > Lake | place: Spain: Castile-La... | reverse complement strand
ATTTGTGAGCTACCAATGCGGCATAGACAGCAAAAGGGCAAGCCTGAGATTCTTTGCCACCAAAGGCACCACCCATTCTTTTGACGACGCAAGTCACCTCAGAAAATTTGAGCCCTAAAGCATGCGCCACCACGTGCTGCACTTCAGTTGGATGTTGGGAACTTGATTCAACTAAAATCCCTTTTCCTTCTAGAGGGGTGGCGTAACTGGCTTGGGTTTCGAGGTAAAAATGTTCTTGCCCACTCATTTTCAAAGTGCCTTTTAGGGATTGAGACTGGGAATTCTGAGAGCAATCTCCGCGCTGTATACTTCGCTTCGCACCAATAAATGAATTTTGTTTACGAGCCTCAGCGATGCTTAAAATTGCAGGCAAGATTTTGTACTTGATTTTCACCAAGGCCTTCGCTTTGCGAAGGAGCTCCAAGCTTTCGGCTACAATCAAGACAATGGGTTCACCGGAATAGGAAACGTGAGAATCAGCAAGTAGAACTTGATCTTCAATAATTGTCCCCCATCGATTGTGGTGGAGGTCCTTTGCCGTGAGGCATTGTACAAATCCGTCTAGCGTTAAAGACTCGCGAAAATCAATAGACAAAATTTCGGCCGAGGCATGAGGGGAGCACACCAATGCAATTTGGAGTTCCCCTTTTTGAGAACTTCGATCATCAATAAATTGGCTTCGGCCTGTAACATGGGTGACTGCGCTATCATGTGAGGTGCTATTTTTCATTCCGCCCTCTTGGAACTTAACTCCGTGCTAAAGGCCTCTCTCAAAAAACGATTTAAAAACTGCGCAACCATCAAAAGTCGATACTCTTTCCCAGCCCTATGGTCACTCAAAGGCTTAATCCATTCCGGAATTCTTTTAAGCGCAGTTTTAAGAGTATCATTTGAAATGCCCTCTTCTGCGAAAAATTTTTCGAGTTCCGTGAGTCGTAGTGGAAAAGCTGCAACTCCTCCTAAGGCAATTCTAAAATTAGAAAGTTTATTTTTATTGCGATCTACCGTTATCGCGGCACTTACGCTTGAAATATCAAGGTCGCGCCTTTGTGAAATTTTATAGAGACGCGTGAATTGAGATTGAGCAGGATTTGGGATTTTGATCTGCGATATCCACTCGCCGGGTTTTAATGCAGTGACTTTGTAATTTTTATAAAAACTATTGAGTTCAACCCACTTCGAAAACGGTGCTTTTGCGGTTTCAATTTTTAGCGTCGCATTCATAACCAAAAGATACGGGGCGGTGTCTCCTATGGGGGAGGCGTTTGCAATGTTCCCTGCTAAAGTAGCGACATTTCGGATGGGTGGAGAGGCAAAAAGATTGAGGAATTTAGAAAATTCCCCATGTGTTATTTTGACCGACTTCCGCAGAGTTTCGAGGTCAACCTTGGCACCAACGACCGTTGCCTTCTTTAAATTTGAAATCTGAAACAGTTGAGGAATTCCTGAGAGACTGATCACTGAATCGAGGTCAATTTTTTCTTTGTTGTGCAAAACCCCTAAATCAGTGCCTGAACCTAAAAATCGAATGCCGCTTGTAGAATCTGATTTTTTCGTTTGAATTTTCAATTCACCGGCAATTTGTTGAATTTTGCTGGGCTGGAAATAGAATTTTGAGGCATGCTGTATTCGTAACGCGAGGCCGGAGACTTTTTTTAAGTCTTGCTGAATCGAGGGACCTAAATAGCGATTTTCGAAATCCGACATTGCTTGTTTAGACAATGCCATTCCCGCTTTCACAATAGACTCATAACCTGTACAGCGACACAAATTTCCAGTGCAATAATTTTTAACATCTTGAGCATCGCGCTTATCGCTTTGCAATGCGAGATGGCTTAATGCCATTGCAAATCCAGGAGTGCAAAAGCCACATTGGCTGGCATTTTGCTTTACTAACTGATCTTGGACTTCGGACAGGCAATCTCTTTCATCTTGAAGACCTTCGACCGAGACAACGCTTGCACCGTGAACTTGATGAACGGGCAAAATACATGAATTCACCAAACGAAAAGCAGATCTTGAGTGAAATTTGCCCTTGGAATTTTTCTTTTGACTCTCCCAGCGTGCAGGCCATGCCACCAAAATAGAACAGGCCCCACAATCGCCCTCCGCACACACAACTTTTGTTCCTGTTAGGGCAGCCAGCCGCCTGAGATAGTCAGACATCATTAAAAAACAATCGTTGTCAGCAACAAGGTGTTTTTTACCATTCACATAAAAACAAATCTGATTCATTTCCTTAGCTTTTGATCGAGAAATTTTAGGGATTCTACGCGAAGGCATTAGTATCGGATTTTATGGTGATTGCTTTTCCATTCTTGGAATGGAATTAAGTGGGTGGGGTGAATTTCTTGAATGGTTTTAAGTTTGCGATCGGAATATTTTTTTCTAAGTTCTTCGTAAATATAATCGTCATCAAATCCCACTTCAGCCGCATCTTTTTTGCTGGAGGCAAAAACAAGTGCGCGCGGTCGCGCCCAGTAGATTGCTCCAAGGCACATGGGACAGGGCTCGCAGCTTGAAACGACGATGCAGTTTTTAAGCTGAAAAGATTTTAATTTTTTGCAAGCCTTACGTATTGCTACAATTTCGGCGTGCGCGGAGGGATCGTTTGTGCGCGTGACGGAGTTTTGCCCTTTCGCAATGATCGAACCTTTATGAACGACGACGCAGCCAAAGGGGCCTCCGCGACCGCTTTTCACGTTTTGTCTTGCTAAACGGATAGCCTCGCGAATGAATGCTTCGTTTTTACTTTTTTTAACTAAAACTTTTTTTCCAATTTTTTTCACGGCAATTTTCTTCGCCCATGATAGACCGAATTCTCTTTTTTTTGGAAAAAGCTGCGCAAGATAGTCAAAATCAAAGGAGCGCTGCATGATAAGCGTCTCTGATATCTTAAATAAGTAAAACTAAGGCGTTGCTACTTTCTTCCAGTGATAAAGGATTTCTTTGTCTGTAAATGGAATGTGAAGGACTATCTCGTTCTCGAAGATATCCAACTGTGAAACGCTTTTTCGTCCCAATTGCATGTCCACATCGCTGGCACAATCGGACTTATTGTTGGGATTTACCCACACAATTTCGTCCATAAGGAATCCATCTTTAAATATGTATTGTCCTTTGCGCTCACAAAAGGTGCGCCCTTGATCGTAAGTCCAGTAAAGTCGGTTAACACCTTGATCCAAGAATTCGTATCGTAAATCCAGACGAGGGTCACGAGGTGGCATTTCTTGCCCTTCTAGGACCATTTTGTAAAACTGCCACTCGCCTTGAAGTGGGTCGACAGGATTTTCCTCAGAAGGGTTTCGATCGGGCATAGCGGCAACTGGCGAAACCAAAGAAAATAGGGATAGACATAGTAATAGACTGTGAAAAGGGCGTTGAAACATAAAATATCCTTTGTTTAAATTTCCCAACCACGGGCCATTATAACTTCAGTTATTTTAGCTTTATCAGTTTCTGAAAAAGCAAGACTTTCACGTGCAGCAACTAAGGCCGGCACGAAATCTTTAAAAATTGACGAGGGACCTAAGCGAGTTAAGGTGCGGAAGGCTATTTGGTCTGCGACTTTTGCTCCCAAGGCAATTCGTAAGTCCCAAAGAGTTCCAGAAACAACTTGAGACGCATGATACAAACCACCGCTTAAATCGGCGGGGGCTCGCAGATTATTTTCTAAGCTGCGCACAAAAGGACCCGAAAGAAATGAGCTTTCGCCCATGTGAGGGTTATCCAAAATTGTCGCCGAGAAGAAATCAGCAAAGCCTTCATTCAGGGATCCGCCTTCGCCGTCAGGAGGGAGGCCTGAATAGCGGTCTACAAAAGCATGCCCCACTTCGTGCATCACGATGGAGGGATCTTGGGCTAAATTGCTGTAGCGAATGCCATCGCCTTTTCCTAAGCGAATACGGTTTCCATAATAAAATGCCGCATTGGAATTTGTGCCCACCTGAACTTTGACTTCCATTTGTGAAAAAGGTTCAGCATCAAAGGACGCTTTGAAAAACTTTAAAGATTGGTCGGCAAAAAAGTAAGCTTGCACTTGGTCAAAGCGATCATCTTGGGGAGTAAAGCGAAAATCGAGATCGGGGGATTCGGCTTGGGTGGGTAGGCCGCTTTTGATGATAATTTCATCGCTGCTCAATTTGCCGCTGCCATCCAAATTTTTCAATTTCACATTTTCCAACTGGCTGCCTTTGGGTCCACGGGGGAAAACCGATGCCACTCCGTCATTTGCGTGTACCGCGACGACTTTTATTCCTTTAAACTGGAAGGATTCGTCCAAGTAAGCACGATAGGTTTCGGTTTCGTCTGCATTCATAAAGTCCATAGACCATTCAAGCTGTGAGAAGTTTTTGGGAGTCGAAAGAACTTCAAGTTGGGGATCGGATTTCCATGACGCCGTTTGTATGTCAGAGGAAGCTTTTTCGAAAGCTCTCAGAGCTTCCAACTTTTTTGGGAGAGCGGCTTTGACTTTGTCGCGTAAGGTCTCGGGCAGTGCGTCAACAATCTCTCCACTTTCATAAACCTTGGAACCGTCACTTGCAAAAACGCTTTGCACCCAGGTGCCACGAATCACGGCGCCTTCAATTTTTTGGCTGCGCCGAGTGATTTTTTCGCTTCGAATGGCAGCCTTTGCTAGTCGATCCAGGGCTTCGACTGTTACTCCTTGGGGTGAAAAGGGATTGGAGATAGGATTTGCAGCTAAACGAAAATTGTTTAGCGAGTGGTCGGAATTATCTGGAAGAGCTTGGGGTCGTTGCTGAGATCTGTGGGATAAGGGATTCACCCATCGAAATTTTTTAAGAAGAGACTCGGCTCCGGCTTTGCTCACCGAGAAGATGCCAAGAAAACTTGCCATCGCCTTGGAGAAAAAACTGAGACGTTGTACTTTTTTAAAATTTGCCATTATCACTCCCTTAAGGACATTGAAGAAAGCCTCGAACTCTGTTTCCGCGAAGGCTACAGAGCCGAGGCCTCGAATTCTGAAATCTTCAGAAAAGCCCTTATAGGCTTATTGTACGGTCAATTTCTTTTCGAGGTAAGTGCCATCGCCGTTTACGAAGCGAAGTGTATGCTCTCCTGCATCAAGTTGACCTAGGCTAACTTCTTCACTGAAGGGGATAATCACCATGAGGCACATTCCTTGACGAATGTTAGCGAAGCTACGAATTTCGTGTGTCATTTTGTCGACATTCTTTACTTCAGTGCTGTCCCAGTTATAGCAAGAATTGGGAAAGAGACCTGAAATAACTGCGATGGGTTCGCGATTGTCAAAGCCACTTGGAATGGTTACCGAGTGAACGTTAACAACGGAACGGTTGGTACCGCGTTCAGCTGAAGACGCGTTGCTTGCAACGGCGAAGACACCGATCATACCGACTGAAAAAAGTGCTTTTTTAAAACTGTTCATAAAATCTCCTTTTAAGATCATTTGCGTTTAGCACCGGTTTTTAGTTCCGTTGCCCTCTTGTTCTGATAGTCAAAATAGCGCTCCTTTGAAAGGAAAGACATGATGCAAACGCTTATAAACATGAGCGGCGTCAGCTTTCGGGCTATCTTTAGGTCTTGACCGGATTTGGAACCACGCGTTAGAATAAGCGCCCCTTATGAAACCTTGGCTAAACTATCATCACCTCCATTATTTTTATGTCATTGCCAAGGAAGGAGGAATTTCAAAAGCGGCGCGTGCCTTGAGTCTTGGGCAAAGCACTCTTTCTATGCAGCTCAAACAATTTGAAGAAGTGCTGGGCAAAAAACTGATTGCTCGCGCTGAGGGTAAATTTGCACTCACTGAAGAAGGAAAAATTGCACTGAAATATGCGCAAGACATCTTCGATTTAGGAGATGAGTTTTTACAAACTTTGTCGGATCAAAAAAATCCTAAAGTTCCTCATCTGCAAATCGGCGCGTTGGACGTCCTGCCCAAGGAGTTAATTTTTAAAGTCGTCGAAAGAGCTAGCATCGAAGAAAATTGTTTTGTTAGCGTGTTAGAAGGTCCCTTTGATTTTCTCTGTCGAGAATTGCTCGCGCACCAAGTGGATCTTGTGGTCACCGATAGTCCCATAACGGGGGGCACGGGATCTTTTAGAAGCCGAAAAGTTGTAGAGTTTCCGTTGAAGATGATGGGAGCGAAGAAATTTTCGAAATTAAGCAAAAATTTCCCCCAGTCCCTTGAAGGTCAGGCCTTTGTTTTGCCCACGCGACATTCCCGTTTGCGCCAAGAATTAGAACAGTGGTTTGAAAAAAATAATTTGCGCATTCATTGTATTGCAGAAACTCAAGATCTCGAAGTCGCCAAGCAGTTTGTCCAGGCGGGAATGGCTTTGGCAGTTTTTCCAGAACTGGGGACATTAGACGATGCCTGGGCATCGGAGCTCAAAGTTTTAGCAAGACTGCCTGGAATGAAAGAAGAAATTTGGTTAAGCACCGCACAACGCAAAATCATGCATCCAGTGGCCGATAAATTGATGAAGGATTTCTCATTGTGAAAAAAATCTCAGAAGAGTTAAGTGTGCATTTCCCTTTTCAAGAGAAATGGGTTTTCACGGTGAATATGGCAAAAGAATCCAAGAAAGTGGATCATACGATGTGGTCACTCCTTTCTGATTTTACAAAGCTTGAAAAAAAAGAAAGACATTTTAAAAGCAGCGATTCTTATATCCTTGCCACCAAATTGGGCGATCTTAAAAAAATTCCTCAAACAGTAAGAATGCAAATTGTGAAACCGCTGTTGTCATATCTTGAAAAAGGCGCTCCTTTGGAGACGGACTTTTTAGATTTCATAGATTTTAGTAAAATTGAATCCGACTTTGCAAAAAAGGTTTATCGCAAACTTGCAACAAGTCGCAACGGACAACGGTTTAGCTATGGCGCGATGGCAAAAACTGCTGGCAAGAGCGGGGCAGCGCGCGCAGTGGGTACGTTAATGCGAAAAAATCCCTGGCCTTTACTCGTGCCTTGTCATCGCGTGATACAAAGTAATGGAAAGCTAGGCAACTATTCAGCACCTCTGGGCAAAGAGTTAAAAAGTGTGTTGTGGTCGATAGAAAATCGAGGAGAATTTTTATGATTTGGTTTCGAGAGTACAACATCGATGAGCTCAATCTTCGTGGTGCCAATACTATGGTTGAACATTTGGGAATGAAAATTTTAGAGTTGGGTCCGAATTTTGTAAAAGCCTCTATGCCGGTCGACCATCGAACCAAGCAACCTCTTGGTTTGTTGCATGGTGGGGCTAGCGTGGCCTTTGCCGAATCGCTTGCAAGTATGGCGGCAAATCTTATTGTAAATCCGGAAACTCATTTCTGTGTGGGGCTTGAAATCAATGCCAATCATATTAGCTCCGTCCGCGAGGGTGAGGTTCATGGTCTTGCTCGACCGCTCCATCGTGGTAAGAGCACCCAAGTCTGGGAAATTCACATCACTCAACACACAAAACTTGTTTGTGTAAGCCGAATGACGATTTCTATTTTGCCAAAAAAGTAGTTTAAGAGAGCGGAATGGCATTCAGTTCCACGGCCCATTTACTGAGCAAGGTCTCAAATTGGGTACTGAGTTCATTATTCATGGCGCGTGGACGATTTTGCAAAACATATTTTCCAACAAGATCTCCGGCTTTGACATCATGCAGGCTTCGATTGATCACATATTGCGAAGAAGACTCGTCAATTTCTTCCAGAGTTTGTGCGACATAACCTTCCTCTTGTAGAAAACTGATAATTCTTCCTAGACGTGAAGGATCCAGGCGAGTGATTCCAAAAAGTTGTTCAAAGCTAACAGGGTTGCGATTGGCAATCCGAGCCATTTCTAATTCTTTCAGCACGAGCAATAAACATTCTGCTTCAAAAAGGGAGGGATGGAAGGACCCCTCATTAAGATAAAATCTTTGATTCTGCGAAAGATAACTAATCTGCGCCCCCAAGATCACGATCACCCAAACCAGGAAAATCCAAAACCCAATAATGGGAATTGCAGCAGCTTTCCCGTAAGCGGTGTTGGTTCCATATTTAAAATATGTTGCAATCAATACGTTGGAAAGTTGCAGGAAAAAAGCTGCCACTCCAGCTCCTATAAAGGCAGATCTCCATGCAACTTTTCTCACGGGAACATACTTATACAAGGTCAGAAAAAGAAAAATCACAAGTAAAAATGGGACTAACTCGTTGATGAGGGTGAAAAGGCTGGGGAAATTTGCCAAAAATTCTTTGATCGTTGGGAGTCTCTTTAAAATAATCGGAACCGATAAACTCGCAACCAAAACAAAAGGTCCAACAATAGAAACAACCACAAAATTGCGTGCCTTTTCTAAAAAAGGCCGTTGCGATTCGGAGCCCCATATAAAATTCAAAGTTTCATCGACGTTATTAAAAGTTTGAAGACCAATGTAAACCAAAATTAAAAGGGCAAACACTCCCAATGAATTGGATTTCCCGCTGATGGATTCTAGGTAGGAATCTTTGAATTTCAAAACATACTCAAGAATCATTGTTTTGTGATCAAGAGGAAAAGTGGACAGCAATCGGTCCATGTTCTCTGATATGGCTTCTTGTACGGTTCCCATCTGAGTAAAAAGAGTCAACATGTAAAATAGTCCGGTGATCAAAGGAAGAATTGAAAAAAGCATAAGGAAGGCAAGCGATTCTGCTCTTATCTTTACGTTGTCTTCTAAAAATTTTCGATAAAGCATAAGAGCCCAGCGGGAAAATAGGAAGAATATTTTGTGGGACTTTTTTGAAGCGCTTTGCTCTTTCAGATAAAGGTCACGAGCTTTGTCACCGAGTTTTTGGAGTTGTATGGAATGAGCTGACATTGGGTTTCCTTAGCGTTTTTTATAAAGAATGTGGGGCTAAAGTTTGTAAAAGATTCTCAAGTTCCCGAGCTGCTTCTTGATCTCGCCCTCGTTCGATGAGAACTTTTGCCTCCGAAAGTTTTTGGGTTAGTTTAGCTTTGGTGAGAGAAAGAGGTAAAAAATCCCCCACAACATTTCCGAATTCATCTAAGCAGTCAATTTGTTCACGAGTAAAATGTCGACTTTTGCACAACTGCAATTCGCGATAGGCATATTCCTTATTTGTGATCGCTTTTAAACAACTCATTTTTTCAGATTGAAAACTCAAACTACGGCATGCTTGTATCGCTGCTTGATGAAAATATTGGGAAGTCCTAACCCAATTGCGACATTCATCGCGTTCCAGATCGAAAGAAAAAGATTCGCAAAACTCAAAAGCCGAGTTCCTGCCATCGTCATCATGTAGAACTTTTGCATGGACCATTGGCGCTAGAAAGCACATCCAGAAGTAGAGGTCGAGTTTTGAGGACATAGAAAACCTCCTTAAGTTTTACCTAAGGATACTATCAATGTTTTTCAAAATTCCATCATGTTTCTGAGCTTTAATTTGAAGAATTTTGCACATCAAGGGATAAACGTCTCGATTTGAAAACTCGTTTTTGAAGAGACTTTGCTGAAATGCGGGTCCATGGGCAAGAAAAAGGGCTCGCATACTCTTTAGTCGGTGGTCGTATCCGTGGGTGCCGCCAGCAGAAGCTATCACTGGCTTCATTTGAATGTAGGCTCCTTCTTTGGCTACGATCAAAAGATCGGGGATTCTGGCGCTTTTTTGATAATGAAAATGGGAAGGAATTTCGTTTTTCAAATAGACGTCGATATGGGGGCTAGCATTTTTCAAATTTGCCTTGAGTGCTGCCAACTCTTTTATATTTTTTGAAAAGGCCCCCATGAGGGCTCCTCCCCCAATCGTTTCGACATTGGGAAAAATTTTAAAAATTTCCTGAAGATCAATACGCTTTTGATTTTCGATCTCGACCATTCCATGATCCGAACTCACTATGAGATTCATTTTACCCCAAAGATTTCGATCCTTCAGCCCTTGTACAAGGAGCGCCATGGCAGAATCCACATTTCGAAGAGCTTGTAAAATCTCGGGACTTTTGGGTCCAAATTTGTGTCCGATGCTGTCGACTTCTTCAAAGTAAAGCGTAAAAAAATTTGCGCGCGCGCTTGCCTCAAGATCTAACCAACTCAAAAACTGTTCCACTCTTTTCGCCGCTGGCATTTGCTGGTCATAGGGCACAAAATAGGTGGGTCGCACACCATGTATTTCGGCCTCTGACCCCGGCCAAAACATCGTCGCAGATTTGAGACCTTGCTTTTGTGCCGTGACCCATATGGGTTCGCCGATCCACCATCTGGGATCGTTGGTCACCAAACGATTTCCCAAACTAAATCGATCGGCAATGTCTGGGTCTTTCATTTCGTTTGCAATGATCCCATGATTTTCGGGGTGTAGCCCTGTTACTAAGCTATAGTGATTTGGAAAAGTGAGAGTGGGAAAACTGGGGAGCATTCCATTTTCTGCGAGTGCACCTTCTTTTGAAATTTGCCAAAGGGTGGGGGTGTTTTGTGGTGTTAAATAGTCGGGGCGAAATCCATCCAGACTCACAAGGAGTAGGCTTTTGCTAAATTCAAAATTCCCTGGGTCCGCGACTCGCGAACTTTTATTAATAACCTCGCTGTGCGGAGTGGAATGGGAGCAGGAACCTGATAAAAAAACGGAGACAGCAATTAAAATTTTTGAAAGGCTTTTTGAAATCATTTGATTTCTGTTTATTCTAAAAATGCACGATTGTAGAGTTTTAACACAATGTGCATAGCGCGCAGCATGATGAGCGTTATTTTAGAGTGTCTTCTTGCTTCAGTCACTTTAGTCTTTAGTATGGACGCTTGAGAAAGACTGAACGGTGAACAGATGACAGCAAATCCCACCTCTCTCGTTAGCCCATATATCAAACCAGATATCAAAGTGCTTGTCGTTGACGATATGACTTTGATGAGGAAGGCCATGACGAATGCTTTGAATGCAATGGGAATCAAAGATATTGTCACAGCAGAAAATGGTGCGGATGCTCTTGCTTTGCTCGAAAAGGAAAACTCAGGGTTTGGATTGGTTGTTTCGGATTGGAATATGCCGGTGCTGAATGGTTTGGAGTTTCTGAAGAAGGTGCGAAGTCAGGAAAAATTTAAAACACTTCCGTTTGTGATGTGTACATTAGAAAGCGAACGCGGTCATGTGATTCACGCAGTAAAAGAAGGCGTAAGCCAATACATTATTAAGCCTTTTACCAACGAAACTTTTAAAGAAAAAATTGAATCTGTTTTTGCGGCTAAGAAGTAGTTCATGAAAGAAATTATCTCACTTTTTCCAACGGAAATTTATCAATCACCGCTGCTAAGTTCGCCTCAAGCATGGCGGAAATTGAATCGTGAAATTTTTAAAGATGCCTATCGGCTTCGAGAGCACGACAGGGAAGGGCAACAGTGGTCAAAGCAAAATTATCGCCATGGATACACAAGTTACTCGTCACTGAGTGAGCTTTTCCAAGTTTCAAGTGTCTTTGATTTGCTCCGAAAAAAAATCGACTCTCATGTACAAAAATACGCTCAAAGTTTGGATGTTGATTTAAAGCAATGCCCCTTAGAAATGACTCAAATGTGGATCAATATTATGGGGCATGATTCGTATCACACCAGTCATTTGCATCCCAGTAGCACTGTGAGCGGAACTTATTATGTGGCTTGTCCTAAGGACTCAGGATCAATAAAGTTTGAAGACCCTCGTATGCAATGTTTTATGGGATCAGCGATGCGGAAAACTCGCGCGCAGCAAAAAAATCTACGCTTTGTCTCCATCCAGGCTAAAGAGGGAACGGTGCTACTTTTTGAATCTTGGCTAAAGCACGAGGTCACTCCAAATTTTCATCCGACTTTGGATCGTGTCAGTGTGAGTTTCAATTACAACTGGTTCTAAAATTCACGTCTATTCGCGCCAAAAGATTTTTATTTAAATTGAAAAGCGATTCGCGTAGACTGTATTTATGAAGGCAACGTCAGCAAGATTCTCGAAGCCCCAAACTACAGCATTTTGGTCTGGCGTTGCCTTTTCTCTTTCATCAGTGACCGTATCTATTTCAACTCATCTTTATTCTTGATGATCTTAGAAATGAGTCCAAGCTCCAAGGCTTCAGTGGGACTGAGCCATTTATCACGATCTGTGAGCTTTGTAATAACTTCTAAACTTCGACCTGTTTCCAGCGCGTAAAGTTTATTAATTTTTTCACGCGTTTTAACAATATCATCAGCATGAATTTCTAAATCCGAAGCGGGACCTTGAAGGTATCCTGAAATCAACGGTTGATGAATTAATAATTTTGCATTGGGTAATGCAAAACGTCTTTCTTTGGGTGCTGACAATGCGATGATCGATCCCATACTCGCTGCTAGTCCCGCCACGATGGTGTAAACGGGAGCTTTGATAAATCTTACTGTATCAAAAATAGAAAATCCCGAGTTAATTTCGCCTCCTGGACTATCTATAAAAAGGTAAATAGCTTTGGAATCGGACTGTTTATCCAGCGCAAGTAGCGTTCGATTGACGTCGTAAGCCAACTTAGAGCCCACAGGCCCACTGACCTGCACATAGCGCTGTTCAAATAGAATTTCATCGATTGGTGAAAAAAATGGAAAAGCTTTATTCGTCATGATTGCAGCTTAAATCATTTTTCTCAGAATCCCAGAATCAAGAGAGGTCTATTTTTTGACACCAGTTCTGTTTGGTCTTGCTAAGGGCGTAAATCGTTTCGGCTTCTCCACTTTTAGTTTTTCAAGTGCCACTTCAATGGCTCGATCAAGTTGAGGATCTACTTGCGAAACGTAATGATGGGGAAGGTAGGGGACTTCGATATCAGGATCGACGCCATGATTTTCAAGATCCCAGCCTACGTCATCAAAGGCATGGGCAAATTCGGGTTGAGTCGTAAGTGCACCATCCAATAAGCGGTGTCTTGGCCAAATACCCACAACTCCACCCCATGAACGCATTCCTATTAAAGGTCCCAGACCCCGCATTTTGAATTGATGTGGTCCCATATCCCCATCGGATCCAGCAAATTCATTGGTGATGCCTACCATGACTCCCGTGGGGGACTCTTCGGGATAGTCGTAGTGTCCAAAGTGACGGGTGCTGCCACCGCCCAGCCGCTTGCGCGCAAGTTTTTCAATCAACAAGGGAGAAACGTGGCCTCCGCCGTTGTAACGAAAGTCCACAATGAGTCCATCACAATCAAAATCTCTTAAAAAATGGCGATGAAATTCTTGAAATCCATCAGCGACCATGTCGGGAATGTGGATGTAACCAATTTTGCCCTGTGATTTTTTAGAAACGTAAGCAATCTTTGAGCTCACCCAGTCGCGATACCTCAGTGATGATTCACTGCTAAGAGTTCGAAGAACTGTTTTTTCTTCCTTTTTTGACTTCGCTTTTTTATAAATTACTTCCACGTCCTGATTTGTTAGATGAAACAAAGCTTCTCCAAGAAGATTTTTCTTCAACGAAGTTCCGTTAATCGCTAAAATTTCATCGCCGACATTAAAATTTTGACCCGCTTGCGACAACGGCGAAAAACTATCCGTCTTCCAGCTATCGCCTTGGTAAATCTTTTCAATGCGATATCCGTCGGCAGTTTTTTTAAAGTCAGCTCCCAGCTGCCCAATGCTGTAACTGGGAGTCTTTCGATAGTCTCCGCCCATTTCGTAAGCATGAGAGGTGCCAAGCTCTCCTTGGAGTTCCCATGCCAGATCTGAAAATTCGGAACGCGTTGAGATCCGGTCAACAAGCGGCTCGTATCTCTTGCGAGCGGCATCCCAGTCAACTCCGCCCAGATTTTCATCCCAATAATTTTCCTTTTGCAAACGCCACATTTCTGCAAACATTTGGCGCCATTCGAGTTTGGGATCAACAAGTCTTTGAGCTCGATTTAAATCGATAGGTCCAGTTTTTTTGTGCAAGTTAAGTTCACAGGTTTTGAGCTCAAACTTTGATTCATCAATGCCCACACGATACAATTCTTTTCCGCATTGGATAAGCAAGGCCGATGCATCGGGCCAAACGTCAAATCCCGAAATGCCAGAACCATAAGTTTCAGTTTTTCGAGTTGAGAAATCAAAAAGTTGCAGACATCCTTTTGGTTTATCGATTCCCATCCAATTGCCATCCGAAAGTTCACCTTTAACCTCAAAGCTAAGAAACAAAACTTTGTGCTCAGAAATCCCAACAATTTTGCTAAATATTTTACTTTGAGTATCTACGGGCAGATGAAAGAGCCGATTCTCAATTCCATCAAAATCAATGAGAGTTTTAATTTCAGTTTTAATTTTTTTAGCTTTGGGATCCTCTTTGGCGACTTCTTTTTCTGAAAAATGCAACAAGGGATTTTTGCAATCCTTGGACAAAATAATAAATGCTGGAACCGACGAAGAAGGAAAAGACATACCGAAGTGAGTGGAGTCATAGACCGGATTCAGTTCACGGCTCGAGATAAAATAGAGATAGCGTCCTTTGGGGTCAAAGCTCGGAGCGTAATCTCTTAAGAACTCTTTTGTTACGACATGACCTTTCCGTTCTTTGACATCATAGATTTTTATCACGGAAGATCCAAAATTTTTGGCCAAAGAATAGGCCGCGTATCTGCCACAGGGACTCATTGAGACTTTACCCACAACAGATTTTGTTTCTCTTTCAAAACAGTGGCTAGTTTTTTTAACAAGATCTACAAAGTAATACTCTCCTTTGTGATTTCCGACTATGATTTGATTGAGTTTTGGTAGGGGCTCCAAGTGCATAATGCGCCCTAGGTGTTTGAGATATTCAAACTTGTCTTTGTGTTGAAGGTTAGGAATAAAGCAAAGCCTTTCTTCACCATGTGAATCGTCAACAAAAACAAACGACGTACCATCACCAGTGTAAGTTCCCAGTCGCTGTCTTTGGGCGGAGTCTTTGTTCAATGGGATTGCAGGTCCTTCAAAGCAGGGCAGCAAAGTTGTAGTTCCCCGAAAAGTTACTGCCACTTCAGGTTTTGAAGGGTGCAGATTGACGCTCTCATAATTTTCAGAAGCGCCAACCCATTTGCGGGAACTTTGAGCCCGTTGGCTGGGGGTACTGATTTTGATTTG
>Ga0247844_1005955_pt1 | contig 15046 bp, 16 predicted proteins | sample LaCtaG_FD_192421 | JGI IMG/M metagenome (GOLD analysis project Ga0247844, IMG submission 192421) | Freshwater microbial communities from meromictic Lake La Cruz, Castile-La Mancha, Spain - LaCruzMarch201714.5m_1 | ecosystem: Environmental > Aquatic > Freshwater > Lake | place: Spain: Castile-La... | reverse complement strand
CCACTTTCCAATCCAGAAACGCCGCCCAGACCCCCCACTAACCGCCCAACACCCCCAGCAGCAGCACCGTGAGAGCACCACAGAGGGTCGTTGAGGCGTGTTGAGAGGGTGTGCACAACTGCGTCTCAGGCTGTCACTGGTGTGTTCAGCGCGTAGCCAAAACGAATCAGCGTTTCTGAGAAAGCCTCCTCTAATTGCAGGATCTGCGCAGCTGTGAGCTGCTCACGGCCCTCGCCGCTGCGGCCAGACCTGAAAAAACGCTCACATCCCTCCGGTTTCTCGCGAAAACCGCCTTCTTCTTCTTCCTTGGCGCGGAGCTTGTCGAAGCGTGTGTTGGCTACTGCTTCGCTGATCAAGGCCTCGTCAGTAGGTAGGTCGAGAAAATGTGCCAACCGCGTGAACTCAGCATTTGGCTTTGCTAGTAGATCTTCGTAGCGAAGCAGCAGCACGGGGATCAGTTGTTGATCTACCCAGCTCTGCACATGGTTCGCCCAGGTGCCCATAAACTGGCGCACTTGCTGGCCGCCGCGTTTACTAGACCTGCACAACCCAGCCTGTTCGTCCAGCAAAAAAGCCACGCAACGTTCTATGGGCCAGGAGAAGAAATGGCTCAAAGACACTGCCACATCTGCCGGATGGCGAATCACCACAACCGTGCCGCGGCAGCTCTCCACTGGCACCACCGGTCGCCCGCCGGAATCAGCAGTCAAAAAAGCATCATGCACTTTGTGGTAACGCAAACATTCGGCATAGAGCGCTCGCTGGTGACCCGCGCGCCCGCGCATTTTGTCGAGTTCAGCCCAGCTGAGGTCGCTGCTGTCGATGCCCAGCTGATCATCGAGCCAGTGGCGACTGCTCACAATCGAGCCCGTCGCAAGATCACGGTTTAGTCGCAGTTTGCGTTCCTCCTGAAGGGCCGCAGATGTGGCCTCCTCGCTGTCGAATCCAGCCAGGCGCCGCAGCTCAGTTATGAAAACGCGGCACCAGGTGTTGCCTGATTTTGGGTAGCTGGCCAGATACCAATAAGGCTCCTGCTCGCTCATGGCGTCACCAATTCCGCGGCCATAAGGAGATCCTGCTCTTGCAGCCAGCTCTGCATGGCTGCAATGCCTTGTGGTAACGGCAGTGTTGCCATTGGCACCCGCTGCTGCAGCATCGCTAATGCCATGAAGTTCGGGCCCTCCTGGCCTAAGCCGCGCACAAACCTTGGCCGAAATGCCTGATTGCGCAGGCGCAGCGCGGCCGTTTTTTGGCTGGTGATGCGGGTGATCTGCCCAGCATCAGGATCTGCCGCGTCGGGGCGGTGCTGGTGAATCAAATACATCGCCTGCAGTCGCACCGATTGGGGTGCTCGCTGGAGAGCCTCACCCATCAGTAGATATTTGTGCATCCCCTGCCGGATTGGTGGCAAGCAATCCGGATCCAAGCCAAACGCTTTAGCAGCGTCGTGCCAGAGCTTGATGCGTGGGATGCCAGGTAGCACCAGCCCATCAGTGCTCACCGCCACCAGATCGTCGGCCAGGAGCCTCCAGCCCTGCTGCATAAGCGCGTAGGCCAGGGTGGATTTACCGGCGCCGGAATGGCCCATGCACACGATGGCTTTGCCATCTTTTTCCAACGCATTGCCATGCAACACCAGGATGCCGCGCTGAATCAGCAAGGCCCCCACCGCTGAACCGAGCAGAAAGGTGCTGATGTCCTGGTCACTCACGCCACTGTGCAGCCGGTGCCAGGCGATGCGCTCGCCACCGGTGATCCGAAAGCAGCCGATGTCATCCACTGTGAGCCGCAGATCACCGCGGGCCATCTGCAGGAATGGGGTGTCGTGGGGCCCAGGCTCCAGCTGCGGCCAGCAGTTCGGTTCTTCTGGCTCGATTGCGATCAGCGGATCAGCTCCGGCCAACGCATCCACAGAACAGCCTGGTAATTCAGGAATTGCTAGGCCATGGGAGCGCCAGTTCAGCTCAAAAGCTCGGTAATGCGCCTGGCTACCAGTCATCCGTTGGTGGAGGAATTAATTGGTCTTAGTTTCATAGTTAATACGTTCGCCGCTGTCTGGGTGTACACCGTGTTGACACCAGCAGCCCTGGAAGCGACCAAAGCCCTGGTTCGGCTGGTGTTGCAGCGGGAACGCGAGGGCAACCTCGACGCCCCTGCCGGCCTAAGGCAGCAACTGGATGCTGTGCCAAAAGAAGCACTGCTGGCCGCCATCCGGCGCCATCGCTTGGAGTGCCTGCTGCATGGTGAACCGCTCGTGGCCAGCCTGTTGCCCGAGCTGGCAGCCACGCTCCAGGTGCTGGCACGGCAAGACGCCATGGCTGCCCTGGCCCTCACCAGCCTCACCCGCGAGATGGCGGCCCTGTTTGAGCAGGCCGCCATGCCCATGCTGGTGATCAAAGGCATCCCACTGGCCCTGCAAACCACGGGCTCCCTCACCAGCCGCGGCCGCGGCGATCTGGATCTATTGGTTGATCCAAAGCAACTGCCTGCGGCTGTGGCGCTTTTGGAAAGTTCAGCCTTTCGCCGTTTGCCTGGCTACCTCCCTCGCGACTTAAACAGTTTTTGGGCGCGCTACGGCCGCTGGGCTGGCTATGAATTATCAATGGTGCGCGAAGGAGAAGGAGCCCCACAGTGGATAGACCTCCACTGGGCACTCTCTAATGTGCGTGGTCCTTTGCCCAGCTTTGGGTTGGCTTGGCAGTTTCGTGAGCTGCTTGAGTTCAGCGGTCAAAGTGTTTTAACTCTCTCCAGAGCTCATGCCTTCCAGCACGCCTGCGCCCATGCGGCCAAGGATCAATGGATGTGCCTGCGCAATTTGATTGATATCGAGCGTCTGGGTCGCCAGCTGGGCTCTTCGGCGCTGATCAACATGGGGCGCGACGTTACCGTTTGTTGGTCCAGCGCGGTCACCCATCGTGTCGTTGAAGCCGATGATCTATGTATTCTTTTTAAGGCAAATCGGCGCGGAACACGGAAGGCGCTTCAACGGGCCAGCCAGGCCCAATTATGGCCTTGGAGATGCGAGGGGATGGGGCCCTGGACCCCTGGGCGCTGGCTCTCCACTGTCTGGAGGCTGCTGGCGTTCAGTCGCAGCCCACAGGATTGGTTGAGAACGCTCTGCTACTACATCTTGCTGCCAGCAGCGTTTGTTGATCCGCTCAGCGGAGAGGATCGTGGCTTTCGGGGATTTGTTTCGGCCAGGGTTGGGCGGCTTAGAAATCGCCTGGGCGAGCGTAATTCTTTAAATCAAGCAACCAACGCCTCACTGCTAGGAGCAGATTCCAAACCAAAAGAGGTGGCAGCCAGATTGGGTTAAGGGCCCCTCGCTGACAAAGCACAACTACTCTCTTGAGCTTGCCAGCGCGAAGCTCGCGTCGCTGCCTTGATAGTGAATAAATATCATCCATTAATGGCGGTGCTTTGAGTGATCGCCACGCCAGGTTTTGAGGCAAAACAATGATTGGTTGCATCGAAGCAATCATTGCAAGCATGAGCCAGTCTTCGCCAAAGCGATAGGGCTCTGGCTCGTAGGGCCAAAGCGCTCTTCGTATCATCAGCGTTGGCGTAGCAAGTGAGTACCCACCAATTAACAGGCGCCTAAAACTAACTTCATTTCCTTTTGGAATGGTGTTGTATCCATGCCCGCTGGCGATTCGCTCTGGATTGGCTTGATGCCAATCCCACTGCAGGGCCAGTTTGCTCGGATGCCAAACATCATCATCATCAAGGAATGCAAGAAATGCGCCTGAGCAATAGCTGTAGCCAGCCTTACGAGCGCCGCCGGCTCCGCAATTTTGCGTTAGGCAAATCATCGTGATCGCCCAGCGCCTGCCGCTGCCTTTGCTCTCAATCCAGCTACAAACGGCTTGCCGATCTTCCTGGCGGCCATCAACCACAATCACCACCTCAACGCCAACATGTTCAGACAATCCCTGCTGGGCTTCTACTGAGTTCAAAGCGCCGCCAATCGTTAGTTCTGCGTGCCAGCAAGGGATCAACACGGAGATCTCTACTGCTTTTAGGCCAGGCCAGCGCGTCAGCTCAACTTCCTTAGCCATGGTGCAGCCGTTCTGCTTGCTGCCTGTCGCCCACCTGCAGCCTCAAAACCTTGCCAGCCTGCTTGATCAGCTCCGGGTCATGGGTGCTCACTAGCACCAGCCGTTCTCTGGCGCGATCGGCAATGATCGCCCTCACCCGCTGGGCAGATTCCGCATCAAGAAAGGCGGTGGGTTCATCCAGCACTTCCACTGGGCGGTTGCGCAACCAGGCGCGCAGCAAGCCGAGCCTGTGAATCTCACCACCGGAGAAGTGATCCAGCGCCAGGGGCAGGGGATCGTCTAGGCCGCTACCTCGCTTGCAGAGATGGCCTAATCCCAGCCATTCCAGCCAGTCCTCAATCACAGCTGCAGGTGCCTCTTGATCGAGCAGCAGGTTCTGGCGCAGGCTTGTTTCAAACAGCACTGCCTCCTGCGGGGCATAGGCCAGCAACCCACGCAGCTGGCGGGCTCCCGCTGCTCCGCTCAGCTCAATTGCGCCCAGGGGCGATGTGATATGCCACTGGCTGTTGTTTTCCGCTAGCAGGCCGCAAACGCGATCCAGCAGGGTGGTTTTGCCGCTGCCGGAAGGGCCTGCCACCGCCACCAGGGTTCCTGGCTTGAGTTCAACTCTCTCAGCCTCCTTCCCAGTGGTGGCTGCGCTCCAATGCAGGGCTGTCCAATTTTGAGGGTCGTTGAAGCTTGCCAGGGTATGGCTTGTGGCCGTCCTACCTTGCTGCGCCGGTACTGCGGGCCTGAGCAGTTGGCGCCGCTTGCAGAGTTCGTCGTAGCCGGGCAACGACCCTAAACACAGGCGCTGGGCATTGATCACGGCACTGAGGGCGGTGCCGCTTCTGTAGGCCAGCAGCAAAGTTGTGGCAATGGCGGCGGGCCCCAGTCCCGCCCGGCCCCAGATCAGCCACCCCCCCACCACCAGCACCACCAAGGTGTCGCGCCAGGCCGTAAACAGGGCTTGACGCTGCACGGTTTCCCTTAGCACCCGGCGAAAGCGGTCGTTGTCTTGCGCAAACCGCTGTAACAACCAGGATTCAGCCGCTGCTGCTCGCACTGCTTTGAGGCCATGCAGGCCATCGCCAACCGTGCGCTGCAGGGCGCCATTGAGGTGGCTCTGCAGGCGGCCCAATTGCCAGCTGCCGGAGCGTTGCAGCAAGGCCGCGCCGCCCGTAGCGGCAAGGGCCAGCACAAGAGGGAAAGCGGCTTGCCGCCCCACCACCAGCACACCTGCTGCGTAGATCCCTAAGGAGAGCAGGGCTTGAAGCGTGCGCATGCCTTGATCCAGCGCCAACACCGAGCGGCTGATATCAGCCATCAACAAACCCAGCAATTCCCCACGTCCCAGCTGCTCCAGTTGGGTGGAGGAGGCATGCAACACCTGGCTGAACAGCTGCTGGCGCAGGCCATCAGTGAACCCGGAGCGAAGCCGTTCCTGACCAATCGCCGCCAGCGCCTGCAGCAGGCCCCGCAACAGCATCACTACCACCAACACCGCCAGCCCCTGCGGCAAGGGGAGTTGCACCGGCAGCTGCCAGCTGGCAGCTGGGGCAGCCCCAAGCAGCAACGTCACACCAACGCCCAGGCCAGCAACATCCAGCACACTGCTCAAACCGCTTAGCAGCGCCAGGCCGCTCAGGTGGCGCCAGCCAGCTTCTTGGGCTAGGCGCATCACAAGCCGCCACCTCTGTAGCCGAGGCAGGATGCGCTGGTTGATGAGATCGGGCGGCATGAGGCTGAAGAGGTGGTCAGCCATTGGAGCAACTTTAATCGCCAGTGTTGGCTTGATCCGCTGGCTCTGGCCCCAGCTGGAGCCGGCGCGCAGCCTGCCGCTGCTCCCCCCCTGGCCTTGGCAGCAACCAGCCAGCAGAAAACCAGCGCCGCCGCCGCTGCAGCTGCTAAGCAAAGGCTGGCAGGCCCGCAGCCTCGGCAACCCCGCCGCCTTGCGCTACACGGCCTGCTGGCAGAGCCTGCCGCGCACGCCCTGGGATCTCGCGCGCTTTAACGGGCGGCTCTACGTGGGCCTAGGCAATGCCGCCAACGACGGGCCCACGGCCAATGCCGGCCCTGTGCCGGTGTTGGCCTATGCCTTCGATCAAGGGCGCTGGCTACAGGAGGCAACCCTGGCAGAGGAGGAGATCAACAATTTTGTGCCCCATGGCAAGCAGCTCTGGATCACCGGTGCCGATGCCCGCGGCAGTTGGCGCTGGGGCAATCTCTATAGCCACTCCGGCAATGGCGGCCTGTGGTGGCAAGAGCGCAGGCTGCCGCGCTTCATTCACGCCTACGACCTGGCCTGGCACCAAGGCGCGATGGTGGTTGCCGGCAATGTGCCAGACGCAGTAAGCACCGGTCCAAAAACGGATCGCCATGGTTCGGCGCTGGCGGTGTCGCGTGATGGCGGCCGCCGCTGGAGCGTGCAACGGCTGGCGGGCTGGCGGGCCACGGCCCTGCTGCCCCTAGCTGGCGAATTGTTTGCAGTGGAGGCGTTGCCAGGGCCAGGCCTTAAGCGTTGGTTGCAGGCCGGCGGGCGCTGGCAGAATTTTGCGGCGGTGCATCAATTAAGGCCAGATGGCCGTTGGCAAGCGCGCCCAGAGATCAGCGCGGCTGATCTGCTGCCAGGTGTGCCCGGTGCTGGGCGGCGCTTTGCCTGGATTGAGCGGGCCAGCCCAGCCCAAAACCAGCTGGCCTGGATTGCCAGCCTGGGGGCCTGGCGTGATGATCAGGCCCTGCGTCTGGCCTTCATAGCCAAACGGGGGGAGTCCGGCAGGATCCAGGTGCAGCCCATTCCTCTGCGATCCGGCCTTCAGGCAATGGATCTGATTAGCAATCAAGCGGGCTGGCTGTTGCTCACCAGCGAGCAGTTAGCACCACAGCGCTGGCGCAGCCAGATCACAGCGGTGCAAGCCAGCGGGCAACGCATCAGCCAAACGCCACGGTTGAGCTTCGAGGCAGCGTTACCGGCCTGGTCTCTCGCCAGCGATGGCACCACCTTTTGGGTGGGCTTGGGACATCCGCCTTTTCAGCCAGAAACAAAGCCCGGGCCATGCAGTGCGGCGGATCAGCTCAGTGGGAATGTAGTGGCCATCTCGCCCGCCAGCCAAAGCGCCAAGTTCAAATGAAGCTCGCAATTGCCAGCGACCAGCCAGCCACCACGGCGCTGTTAAAGGAGATCGCCCACCTTTGCGCTGCCCATGGGGCCCAGTGGCATCCCCAGCTGCAGGTTGAGGTGGCCCAGGGCGCCATGCGCCTGCTGGCACCACCAGAAACAACTGGCGCTCTGATCAGCCTGCCCGTCGAGTTGCTGCTGCCGATTGAGGCGGCCCAATGGTCCGGCTCAGCCGATGCCCTGCAGTTGCTGCAGCCACCACCAGCCGCCACCGCGATACAGCGCGAGCTGCTGCAACTGCATGTCGAGCTCTACAACGCCACTGGCAAGTTGCATTGGTGGAGCACTCAGCACCCTGCCCGGCTTGTTGACGGCTCAGCCAACGTGGCGGCTGCCCTTGCACCGCTCAAGCCTGGCCATGGGGCCAAGGCGGAACGCTCGGCGGCCGAGGGATTTCTGGCCACCCGCAGCTTTGGTTGGCGATCCGATCTTGAACAAGAGCAGCGCCAGCAAGTGCTGATGCCCTTGATTGATCTCCTCAACCACCATCACCAGGGAGCCCCTTTTGCGATCAGCGATGGTGCGATGCGGATCAAAACCGCACAAGCAGGAAGCCACGAGTGTTTTGCCCACTACGGCAATCGCCGCGACGTGCTCGATCTAGCCCTCCACTACGGCCACTGCGATCACTCCACCCCGTTTGCCCACAGTGCGCCCCTGGAGATCACGGTTGAAGGGGTGGGAACCATTCGGGTGGAACATCAGGGCCAACGAGCACCCCTGCATCCTTCTGATCCACCGCGTGTAACGCTCGAGCCCGATGGTCTGAGGCTCAGTCACCTGTGTTGCCACCAGGAACACCCTGAACGAGTGCAAACGATGCTCAAGCTGGCACTGCAAGGAAGCCTTAAACGCAGCGGCCATGGCGAGATCGGCTCCCAGCAATTAGCTCAGAAGGGCTTGAATGCCATCGGAGAGGCAAACCTGCGCCTGCTAGATCAGCTGGCAGATGCAACCCAATCCTCACTACATCCAGGCGCGGCAACGCTTGCGGCGGCAGCCCATCGCCAGGCGTTAATCATCCAAGCGGTGCTGGGCGCTTAGCTATCGAGCGCTTGCCACCAGCCGCTGAGGGCCTTCATGGTGGCGAGAGCGCGGCTAGTGCCCATCACTCCTTTCATCGTCGGCTCAGCGCTGGCCAACACGTCTTCTGTTTCGCGGCGAATCGCCTCCAAATCCCAATACCTCGCCAGGGCTGGATGCCAATCGCTCGTTGCCTTCAAGCTGCGTTCCAGCGCCTGATGTTGCTTGCTGATCAGCTCAGAACGCCATTGCTCTAAGCCGCCCTCTGGCTCGCGGTCTTTTGTGGGGTTGTCGCGTAGAAACGGCGGCAGAAACGGTGCAAAAGCCCTGCGGTGCAACAGCCGCCCGCGGCCAGCTCCCTCACCAAACAGCGCCGGATCCTGCTGCAGCAGGGCCGCAATCAAGCGTTCATCCAGCAGGGGAAAGGCTTTTGCCATCCCAAGAGAGGCCGCAACACGGGTTTCGTCTTCTGCGCGCATAGCCACCCAATCGGCTAGCACGCGCCGACGAATCGAGTGGTGCTGCCTCAGGTAGCCATCGATTTCCCAAGGGTATTGCTCCTTGAGGTGAGGCCCTAACCACTTGCGGCCTTCAGGGGTGAGCGTGCGGCTCAACACATCACTGGAGCAGAAATCGCGGGTGCGGCGCAGCACCTTGTTCACGGCCCAGGGGCGATAGCTCAGCGCCAAGGCGCGGCCCCCTGCGGTTTTTAATGCCGCCCGCCGCCCGCCCATCCAGTCCACCAAGGCCCGCCAGCGCCTCAGCGCCACCAGGTCACTAGGCACATTGGCGGCGTTGTGGCTAATCGCCTGATCGCCACCAAAACCGCTGAACAGCACGGTGCAGCCCTGCTGGCGCAGCAGCGCCACGGCCTGGGGATTGCCGCCGATTTGGGCTGGAGCCCCAAACACATTCAGCTGCTGCTGGAGCAGATCAATGCCCAGCTCCCCTTCAGCATCCCCTGGTTCAAAGCGATGGCACTGCTCAAGCAGCAAGCGGTGAAACGGCCTGAACTGCTGCAGGGGCGCTCCTTCCCCGCCCCCTTCCTGGCTCCAGGTATGCAAGCGCTGGGGCTCCACACCCATTCCATGCACCAGGGCCCCAAGCACCGCATTGGAATCGAGGCCGCTGCTGTGCTCGCAGCCGATCGCGCCGTTATGTCCGTCCACCGCCTGCTGCACATGATCCACCAATCCCTGCCGCAGGAACTGATGCAACGTCTCTGGCTCCATAGCCGCCGCCCCACCTGCTAGCGGGTCATAGGCGCTGGCGTGCACCGTGCCGTCGCTGCTAACCAGCACGTGCTGAGCCCGCGGCATGCGGCGGATGCGGGTGTATGGCGCCGCTGCTGCGCTGTGGTTGCCGCTGATTAGGGCTGCCACATAGGCCGGATTCACATCGTCCGGCCGGGCATCGCCATGCAGGGCGTGGGCTTCCGTCCAGCTGCGCACCAGCTCGGAACCCACCGCAAAAAGGGGTTGGCGATGGAAGGCATCGGTTCGGTAAAGCCCCGCGGCCAAAGGTTGGGGATCGGTGCTGGGCAGCGGAAGAGGCATAACTGCGGCTGGGGATCAGAACTGGGTGAGGGGCGCACCAGCGCCAGGGCTTAGCCCAGGGGTGTAGAGCCGGCCGGTCTGGGGATCTCTGAGCCAGGCATGGGGCACCTTGCGGCCATCACTGAACTTGCTCATGCCTAGATGCAGCTCATTGGCCACGCCAATCAGATCCAGCAGCAACCGCCCGCTCAGCGAACGGCTCAGGCAGGTGCTGGCCCAGCCGGCGCGCCGGCAGCGAGTGCGCATTAGCCAAGCCATGCGGCTACGCCAGAGCTGCTGCCGGGCTGGGGCGAGCTGCAGTTGCCAGCGTGTCCAGGGGCGTCGGCGGGCCAACCCGATCAGCTTTGGGCCTGGCAGCAGTTGTATTAACAGCCAGATGCTGTGATCCAGCAGACAAAACAAACCGTAGGCAAACAGCCGGGCGGGCCAGCGCAGCAGCAGCCTCATGCCGGTTGGGTTTCCGCGAGCATGCCCCGCTTGAGCGCTTCTGCCACAAAAGCTTCTGTTTCATGGCGGCAGGTCTCAGCATCCACGGCGTATCTCGCTTGCAGGTTGCAGATCAGCTCATCCAATTCGGCAGGGGCATCGAGCAGGTTCCAGATGCTGGAACCGGTGCCGTTGAGGTTGAGATACTCGGCGTTCTCTGGGTTGAACAGGCACATCTCGCCATCGAGTTCAGCGGCGCAGATCTCGGGGTTGCGGCTGAGGGGCACGGGTCACCTTTCAAATATGGAGATCCTCGCAGGGATTGAGCCTGGGCTCAAGGCTGCAGGGCTGCTGCATTGAGCCGGGCAAACAGTTGAGGCACCAGCAGGCCAAAGCCGCCATTGCCCTCTAATAGCAAGGGCTCGGGAGAAGCGGGAATCCAGTCCCAGGCCACCTGGTCAATGGCTGGCAACCGCTGGTGCATGGCCTTCGCTGCGTCCAAACAGGCACGAACACACACCGGAGCACCGTTTTGAAGTTGTTGTGTCCATCGAGCCAGAGCGTCCTGTTGGGCCGCCGTTAAAGCCTCCCCGGGGTTCGGCAGGCTCACGCCATCCGCACTGATAAAGGCAACAGCGTCTTCAAACAAGGGCACCTCCAGCCATGCCTGCCGCACGGCAACCGGCCCCTCAGTCGATGGCCTGGTGGTGATCACGCGAACAACTACGGCAGGGTCGGCGGCTGGTAGGTCTTTGCTGTGGCAAAGGTAGGGAGCTGCCAGGGCTGGTTCGTCGCTGCGGCAGAGGCGATGCCAATGGGCCAGCAGCTGAGTGGGGGTGGGAGGTTCGGCTTCAGCTGCATTGGGTGCATCGGCAGGAAGCTGGCGGAATAGGGCCTGCTGCTCCAGGGCTAAGCCAAACCAGCGGAAACGGATCACGCCTCGGCCGGCATGGCCGCGTTGGGGCTTGAGCACCACTCCTTCTGCCCTCAAGGCCTCCCACCACCAATTCGGAATCTCTGGGTGTCCCTCATCGATGCCGTGGGGTTGATGAGTCTTTTGTTGCAGGTGGAGCAGCGTGAACGGAGCTCGCCAGCGCTCGGGCGTGCAATCGAGCAGGGCCGCTTTGTCGGCCAGCAACTGCAGGGCCGGGCGGCATTGATCCGGCCAGTGCTGCCGGCGCTTGGCATGCATTGCACCGGCCAGGCTGTCTGGGGTGTACTGCGCCAGCTGGCTCCAAGAGCGAACGCCCAGGGCCCACCACCAAGAAACTTCCGCTGGCCGGTAGCTGTTCAGCCAGCAAGCCGGCAGGGTCAGTTGCCAGGGGAGTGCTGGCCGGCCTTTGGGCGGGCGCCTTGGCCAACGCCAAGGCCGAATCAACCACCAGTGCAGCTGCTGGAGCAGTTCCAGCGGCAGCCGCCACAGCGGTGCTGTCCCCAGTCGTTGCCAGAGTCGTCGTCCTGCTAACCAGCTCCAGGGCGGAGGGCTATGGAGTGTGCTGATCAGCCTTTGGTAGCCCATCAATGAACCTGAAACGGATTCAGCAGCCGCACTCCGCAGCTGGCGATGGCAGCGATTTGCTTATCAATAGCGTTGTGGGGATTGGGCACCCGATCGCCGTAGATCTGCAACACTTCAGCTAGCTACTGCTCCAGCAGCTTGGCGTGGAGTTGATCCCCCGGTTGAGGATCAACTCCACGCCTCGCTGATCACGTTGGTGTCAATTAAAAAAATCGGCGTTCACCCTAACATCTGGCATGGCAGCCAGTAATTCCGCAAAGTTGCGCCGCGGTGGGCTCAGTAGAATAGAGGCAAGAATTACCCGTAGTTCCGCTTCCTGGCTGCGGCCATGGGCCCCATGACCTTGCCATCTTCTCCACTGACTACCTGCACACCAGGCGTGCGCAGTGCTAAACCGTGCGTGGCTGGAACCCGGATCTCGGTCTGCGATGTCCTCAATTATCTCGCCAGCGTCATGAGCCAGGAGAACATCCTTGCCGATTTCCCCGATCTACAACCTGAACATATTTAGACGGTGTTGCACTATGCCGCCGAGCGTGAGAAGCGGCTCAGCGAACTGACCGTGGCCTGAGCAACGCCATGGCAAGTGGTTTGTTGTTGGATGAAAATCTGAGCCCACGGCTTGTCAGCCCACTCGCAACGGAGTTTCGGGGCAGCGTTGAGCTTGCCTTGCGGGCCAGAATGGGTACATGATCATGGTTACCCCAGTTCCGCTCGTCACCCGCGAGGCGCTGCAAGCCTTCACGCAGGAGCTGGTGGAGCGGTTTGCGCCTGAGAAAGTAATCCTGTTCGGTTCGCAGGCACGCGGTGAGGGGCGCTGGGATTCAGATGCAGACATCCTCGTGGTGATGCCATTTCAGGGAAGGCATTTGGCGCAGATCCGCGCCATTCGCAAGTCCTGCCATGCGGGCTTCCCCCTCGACCTGCTGGTGCGGCGGCCCGATGAGATCGCCGAGCGTTACCTGGGTGGGGATCCAATCATCTGTGAAGCCCTCGATCACGGAACGGTTCTGCATGGCTGAAGCCTGGAGTGCAGTCCCTGAGTGGATCCACAAGGCAGAAAAATGAGGAGCTTAATGATGCGGTTGTATTCCATGCTCAGCAATGCGTTGAAAAGCTGCTCAAAGCAAGATTGATTCAGCTCGATCAGCCCATCCAGAAGGTGCATGATCTGGTTGCAATATCACGCCACCTCGCCAGTGTCGACGCGGATTGGCATTGGGACGAGGAGGATCTCAGCGACCTTTCAACTGGTGCTGTTTTGGCCCGATATCCAGGCTTTGAGACCACAGCAGACGTTGCAGCTCAGTTAATAAGCCTGAGCTACCTCTCAAGCCGAGTTCTCTGCAGCTCGTCGATGGGCTCCACCAGGCCAGCTTGGAAATCTTTAATGGCTTTATTAGCCATTGTTCCAGCAGGTTCTGCGAAGCAGGGAATAGGGCGCTCTAGCGCGCTTCTGATTCCATTCGCTCGATCAGGATCGCCGCCAACACGATCTGCTCTTCCTTTTTGGCAGCTTGCATCATCGGTTTCGCTCCTGGTCAGTGGGCATAGGGATGTTTCAGCGCCTGCTCTCGGGTGCCTTAAGTGGTGCACGCAGCAGTCCACCAATCTCGGCGATCACCCGGAACGCACCTACGGCGGCATTGAATTGGCCGGCGGCCATGGCCTGGTGGATCAGTTCGTTTAAGCCGTAGATCTGCTCGGCCTGGTGTTGGAGGCGGTTTTGAATCAGTTCTTCCACCATGCGCTGCCGCGCCAGTGAGAGATAGCGGCTAACGGTGCGCACGTTGGTGATCCCCCAGTTTTGTCGGGCATTGGCCCGAATCTCCACCAGAGGTAGGCGCTGGGCAATCCACAGCTGAGCCTCTGCCACACGCTGCTCCACCTCCTGGCGGCTAGGCCGCGGAGAAAAGGGTTTTGCTTTGGTGGGCCGGGGTGGCTGATGGTGCCGCCGGCTGCTATCGCCGCGTTTTGGTTGGGAGCGCAGCACTTCGATTAAATCGCCTGCGCACTCACTTCCGTCAGGTGCCTTGGTGAGATCCGCTGCGGGCCGATGTCGCAGCGCCATGGAGGTCGTTTGGGGATGAGATCAGGATCATTCTCCTGTTATCACATTGAGCTGCAAATGTTATGTCTATGGCAGCTTTGTGTTGCCTTGTTGTGTCTTGCTCTTCCCCTTGATTGGGTCGCTAACAAGTGGCTGCTAGCGTTGCAGGTTGCCTTGATGCGCTGGAATTTCCAACCATGTCCGCGTCCGCATGCTGGATTGGGTCTGGTCACCACATAAAAGCCAGGGATGCCGCGTAGGGGGTAGGGCCCTGGCCCGCACAGCCAAGACTTTTTGGCGCAGCGGCGGATCGTCGATTCCTGGTAATTGAGTTCCCGGGCAACTTCAGAGCAGGAGAAGAGCTCGGATTCCAGCTCTGGGTTTGTCAGCTGGCTGCTGGCTGGCGGTACGGGCAGGTGAATCGAGAGCCGGACGACCCGGACCCAGCCGCATTGGCCCTGGGTTGAGCTGTTGGGGCTGAGGGGTGCAACCGGCGCCACCTGCAATTCCATTGGGATCGAAACTATGCGGGGCTCTTGGTTCCCATCTGCCTGGATTTGCTGGATGGCTGCGGTCATAGCCCCTGAAAGCCTGCCAAAGCCCTCGAGCCCTAATGCGCGAGTGTCGCTGCCACCAACGGATTGCTGGCCTGTCTCTGTCTGTTGTTTGCGGGTGGCATCCAGGATGGCTGCGATGGCATTTAGTGTGCCGACGCGTTCCAACCAGGCCGTGAGTTGGATGTCCTCCTCGTGCGCAGCATGCAGGGGTTTCCTCGGACGATGGGGGTAGCCCTGTTGGTTAGAACCCAGATGGGCTAGCTCGTCGCGCATAACCCGAACTGATGAAAAGGCCTAGAAATTTCCGTCGGAAACCCATCAGAGCTGAATTGTATCGATGTTTGGCTCATTTGTGCGCTGGTTATGCGCTAGGGCTGGTGCCTTTGCGGCTCGCCAACGCCCAAAGGGCCCCATTGATGGAGATCTTCGTTAATCGCCACTTCCCACTTGGATTGCCGGCATAGCCTCAATCAACCTGCTTTTGTCACATTTAGACACAATATCTGACACTTCTAGGCATCCACTAGGCATGGCACAGCTGAGATCCATTGCTAGATCTGGCCTCCAGGCCCCCTCATAATTCGCCTTAGCCGAGTTCGATCCTCGGGACCCCCATCACTAAATTTGCAACTCTGGCTCCATAATTCTTTTAGTTCGTTACTGCGATAGCGGTTTCAATGGGTTTAAGCTTGCGGTTGCT
>Ga0247844_1005954_pt1 | contig 15049 bp, 13 predicted proteins | sample LaCtaG_FD_192421 | JGI IMG/M metagenome (GOLD analysis project Ga0247844, IMG submission 192421) | Freshwater microbial communities from meromictic Lake La Cruz, Castile-La Mancha, Spain - LaCruzMarch201714.5m_1 | ecosystem: Environmental > Aquatic > Freshwater > Lake | place: Spain: Castile-La... | reverse complement strand
CGTTTTTTAATAGCCTTAGCACTGGCAAATCGTCCAGAGGTGTTATTGGCGGACGAGCCGACCACTGCACTCGATTTGGTGGTGCAAAAACAAATTCTACTGTTATTAAAAAAATTACAAAAACAATATGGATTGGCATTATTATTAATCAGTCATGATTTTAATGTGATAAAGCACATGGCTGATCATATTGTGGTGATGTATGCGGGGCAGGTGATAGAAAACGCTCCAAAAGAAGTGTTTTGGCAACATCCACTCCATCCGTATGTGCATCAACTTCTCAATAGCGTGCCAAGCTATGCGAAGCAGGGACAAATGCTGTCCGTTATCCCAGGACAAGTACCTGATTTTCATGACTTACCGAGTGGCTGCCGGTTTCATCCAAGATGTGCTTATGCTCTGGAAAAATGCCAAATGCAAACTCCCCCATGGCATCAAGTTACTGGTGGGCATCAGGTGAGATGTCATTTATATCCTAGAGCGACTCCCATTGACTTTGTGGCATCTTCCCCTGTTTTGCACCAAAGGGCGCACACTTTAACCGAGACCACCATACTAAGTGTTGAAAAACTTTGGGTAGCAAAACTTCGTCGTAATCAACACCAAGGCTATATTTTAAAAAATATCCATTTTGATCTCAAACAAGGAAAAACACTTGCAGTTGTAGGGGAGTCAGGGAGTGGCAAAACCACATTGGCCCAAACTTTGATGGGATTGGTGCCTTACCAAAAAGGTCAGTTTCTATTCTCTGTGAATGTTAAAAAACAAGATATACAATTGGTTTTTCAAGATCCAGTATCGGCTATGAATCCGCGATGGTCGATTGAAAAGATTTTGAAAGAGGGTCTGAAAAATGGTGATGCGATGGAGTTGGTTAACATTCTGGATGCCGTACAAATGAACAAATCTTGTTTTAAACTTTATCCTCATGAATTATCTGGAGGACAAAGGCAAAGAATTGCGATTGCTCGGGCACTGCTGACTTCTCCAAAAGTACTCATTTGTGATGAGCCTACGAGTGCTTTGGATATTTCAGTGCAAGCGCAGATTTTGAATTTATTAAAAACATTGCAACAAGAAATGGGCTTAACCTATATTTTGATTACCCATGATTTGGATGTGGTCGGATATATGGCTGATGAAGTCTTGATTCTAAAAGAAGGAGAAATTGTTGAACAAGGAAGTGTGTCCGATATTTGGCAACAGCCGAAAAATGCATATACACAGAGCTTGTTGGCTGCTTCTGTAATCAATTGAGTGCTTGGCTATTTTTTTATTGGGATTCGTTTTATGATAGAAGTGAATAATGTCTTAAATCAAGGGAGATTTTACGATGGAATGTAATATTGATAAAGCAGATCGCAGAAATCGTGTGGTATTAGGTGTCATGATTCTGTTAGGCATATTGCTAGGATTGGGCAAATGGTTCTTTTCAATTTTAGCGATTGCGTTGATTGTGGAGGGGGTTATCGGATGGTGTGCGATTCCAGTAGTGATGCAAAAATTCAATGAAAAATTCAAAGAGATTAAGAAGTAATCATCTGTTGATGATGGGTGTCAATTTTAAATTGATGCCCATGATACAACCTGTAGTGTTGTCGTCTTATCTCTGCGACATGCATTTCTTTGGACACAATTTCAATAATTCGTTTATATTGTCTAAACGATAGTGGAATGATGTGAGATAAATTAATCAGAATTTCTTTAATGGGCGATGCTTTTTGTTCGTAACCGATTTGCACCGAAGGGGGGGGCTGCGGACCTTCACCTTGGATATGATGCGGAATAAAATGGTTGGGATTGAACTGCCATAAGAACTCATCAAATGCATAGGCTTCTTCTTTGCTATTGCAAAAAACATACACCTGCTGTCTCATGTCATAGGCTTTTACAATGAGTTTACAGGCAAATGACCACTCTGCCTGTAAACCTTGCTCTGATAACACATAAAAATCAATTTTCATATTTAAAATGTTTGATCCATTCTACTAGTAATGCAACTGGCCTGCCTGTGGCTTGACGATTTTTCCCTGACACCCAAGCACTTCCCGCAATATCCAAATGCGCCCAACGACAGTCCTTGCTAAACGCATGTAAGAAATGCGCTGCGACAATACTACCAGCTGTTCTTGCATTGTGCGAGTTCATCAGATCGGCTACAGGGCTCACTAAACATTCCTCATACTCTTTGTCCATCGGCAAACGCCAGAGCTTATCGAGTGAATGACGCCCAGCATTTAATAAGGAATCGGCAAGTGTGTCATCAGGGGTCATCAATCCAGAATAGACGCTACCTAGGGCTATAATTACCGCACCCGTTAAGGTGGCAATATCAATCATGACTTCAGGTTGGTATTGTTTGGCATAACTCATGGCATCAGCTAAAACCAGTCGACCTTCAGCATCGGTATTGGTAATTTCTACAGTCGTTCCCTGATGACTTTTGACAATATCCCCAGGTCTAGTTGCATGACCTCCTGGCATATTTTCAGCGCAGGCTAGTATACCAATGACATGAATAGGGAGGTTTAACATGGCAATGGTTTGCATGACACCTAAAACGGTTGCCGCACCACACATATCATACTTCATTTCATACATCCCCTCAGAGGGCTTAATGCAAATACCACCTGAATCAAATGTGATGCCTTTGCCAACTAAAATAATTGGTTTTTTCTGTGAGCCTTGCTGGTAATGTAATTCAATTAAACGGGGAGGGTTATGACTACCCTGAGCCACCGATAAGAGCGTATTCATACCGAGTTTTTTCATGGCATGTTCATCTAGGGAATTGCATTTTAAACTTTTAAATTTTGTAGCTAAGTTTTTAGCGGCTTTTTCAAGATCAATGGGCGTGCATTCATTGGCAGGTGTGTTGGCTAAGTCTTGACAGAGGCGAATACCCTCGGCAATGGCGCAAGACTCTTTAATTTGTTCAGGGCTACAGGAACTATCGTGATAAACAGTTTGTAGCTGTAAGCCTTCTTTCTGGGCTTTGTAATTAAGAAACTGGTAATAACAAGACTCTAGTGTCAGAATCGTTAAATTTAATTGGGCTTCTTTGGAAAGGCCTGTTACCTGAGGCATGCTTAACAACAGGTTTTTCCAAGGTTTTTCCTTAAAAAGCAGGCTTATTTTTTGAATATTATTTTTTAATGTTTCCAAATGATATGATTTTTCCTCGCCACAATGGAAAACAATGACATGTTGTTGTTGATTGTGATACCAAATCCAATCGCCTGCTTTTTTCAAACCCGTCTTATTTTGTTCGTAAAAAGATGTAAATGCATCAAATGATTGCATCATGGGAGGCGCTTCTTTTGAGGGATCTAACACGCCGATGATGACACATTGAATTGAATTGAGCAGATTGTTTTCATAAAGGAAGTGTTGCATAATGATTCCTATCGTGGTTTTTGAAAAATTATTTTAAAAGGTGCCTCGTTGGATTGCTATAGTTATTTAAGGCAAAGTTCAAAATATATTTTCAATTTGGTTGTTTCGACGTGTTAGTGTTTCGCTATTTGGCTAAAGAAGTGTTTGTCACACTGATAGCTTTAACTGTTATTTTGATGTTTATTTTAATTAGTAATCAGTTAGTGGGCTACCTTGGACGTGCAGCAAGTGGTCGTATTCCTGGATTACTGGTTTTTCAATTGTTAGCGTTGGAAATGCCCAACTTATTGTCTTTATTGCTACCCATGGGTTTTTACATGTCTATCATGTTGGCTTATGGTCGTTTGTATAGTGAAAATGAAATGTTGGTACTTCATGCCTGTGGTTTAAGCATCCGTCGTCTGCTGGCATATACCTTGACGATGGCATTAATCGTATCAGTGCTAGTGGCTGGTATGGTGCTCTTAAATCCGAATATTGCCGGAGAACGTGCCCGCTTGTTACAAACATCAGGTTTAAAAGCATTTATTCAAATGCTCGCACCGCAACAGTTTCAAGCCTTGCCTCAATCGCAAGTATTGTATATTGATGAAGTCAATCGCAGCCACACACGTGCCGGAGGTCTTTTTTTAGCGAAAATGAACCCGGATGCAAACCAGTCTTGGCAATGGCAAATTATTGCAGCCCATGAGATGTCTTTGAAAACCTCGCCCAACGCGCAGGATGAGTTGGTGATGACTCATGGAAGAGTATATCGATTATCTCCAGGAACGTTAAAGGCCCAATATGGTACGTTTGAAGAGGCGGTTTTAAAGATACCCGAAGTTGAGAGCAATGAAAACGATGATCTGCGCGCAGCTTCTTTGTCAACCATTTGGACCTCGCGGCATCAAAATCCCATGATGCGTGCTGAATTGCAATGGCGTATTTCGATTGTTTTAATGTCTTTGGTGCTTACGATGGTGGCGGTACCCTTAAGCCATATTCAGCCTAGACATGGCAAATTTGCCAAAATTTTCCCTGCGATTATTATCTTTTTGATGTATGTGGCAATGTTGTTTTTATGGCGAGATAAGGTGCTATATGATGGCTGGAAAGGTGGCAATATGTTAATTGTGCATGTTGTCTTCTTGATCTTAGGCCTCTTTTTGTTTTGGCGACAAAAGAGACGGTTAGGATGATAAAAAAAGTCGAAAAATACGTGATCACCACTGTATTGCAAAGTATTTGTGTAATTTTTGCCTCACTTAGCGCATTACAAATTTTTATTTTATTTGTCAATCAGATGGGAGTATTGGGGCATGGACAGTATACCTTTGGCGTTGCTGTGCAATATGTATTGATGCGCCTTCCTTATGAGTTGACTATGTGCTTTCCCGTGATTTGCTTATTGGGGTGCTTGGTTGGATTAAGTATTTTGGCCAATCACAGTGAGTTGATTGTTTTAAGAGCCAATGGATTATCGATTTTTAACCTCTTGGGCATGGTCGCGCGAGTGGGTATTGGACTGATTATTGTCACCATGTTGTTGACGGAGTGTTTTGTCCCGCAATTGATGTTTAAAGCGAATAATTTAAAACTAGAGGCATTAAATAATGGACATTTATATCGGCAAGCACATAGCGTTTGGTTTCGGCATTATGATCACTTTTGGTATATTGGAGCAATTGGTTCGTCCCAAGATTTGCAAAATATCACCATGTTTCAAAAAGATAAAATAGGTGTCTTAAAATCGGTCGAGTATTTTAAAGATCTTCATTGGCATAATGATCAATGGTATTCGGATGCGTCTGAAAAAACATTCTTTAGTGATGAAAAAGTGGAGCATCTTTTAATTAAAGAGCCACAACGGATTGATTTACCTCTAACTCCAAAGTTTTTTAAACATTTGGAACAAAACCCAGATGAAATGAGTTTGATTCATTTGTGGCAACGCATTCATCAATTAAATAAACAACAAAATATTGCCAAAGATGAGCTGATTTTTTGGCAACGCTTATTTCAGCCAGTGAATACTCTACTCATGATGTTATTGGCTATTCCTTGTATTTTTGGACCTCTGCGCTCTTCAACCATGGGGGCAAAATTGGTTGCAGGTATTGCACTGGGTTTTGGTTTTTATATTCTAAATCAGATGTTTGGTTTTGTCAGTCAAGTCTATCAAATTCCAGCGATTATAGGAGCGACGATTCCAATGATGATATTTGGAAGTCTCGGTGTGGTTTTGATGAGCCGCACGCGATAGTATGGTTTTTGCTAGGCTTACTGTTAATTGAGACGAAATTCATGGAAATTTCCTAGCTATTAGACGTTAGGGATTGATAAAACATTGTCAATTCAGCAGGGATAATTCGATTATCATATGATTTGCATTTGGGACTGTCATTTTAAATGTGTAAATGGCCTTAATAGAATATCCTAGGTTACATAGAACTTAGGATATGATTTTGATAAGGTGGAGTGCTCAAGGAGTGACTGATGGAGCGCATGCTAGAGGCTTAAATGACGCATCATTGAGGCTATGAAAAACATGATGCCTGGGTAACAATTCACGTAATGGTGCAACCTCAAAACCGCTTAAAACCTGTGGTACTTAAAAAACCCCCAGCATAGAAGCATTGCTGATGATTATGACTTGCTGCCTTATAATTTATTCGGCCTTAGAGCATTTGATTCGAAGCGAGTTACAAGCGAAAAATCCCTTTTTCCCGGATATGAAAAAAAAACTACTGTCAAATGGATCTTTTGTTGCTTTATGCGGCGTCATGAGCTTTGCATTAAGCATGAAATGAAAATGGTTTTTAATATTAACTCGCACAGAAAATAATACTTGATTGTCTGGGTGAAAAATATTGGAATGTTTTTTCATAAAAATAGATGCGGAATGTGGGTTATCGTTAATGCCATACAGCTGTAGCCGAGAAAAAAAACCCTGTTAAGGGGTTAGGGATTTAAACCTTGATGCTCTTGCCCTGCACCAACATATTGTTAGAAAATACTCACTATGGCATAATCGCGATCAATTAAGACCAGTAGGGAATCTAACATGTTTACTAACATCTATAAAAGGCTTCAAGAAGGCTTTCAGCAAAGCCGGTTTAAAGTTTTATTTCAGAACACAGCTCTTGCAAAGCTATTGGCTCAAGATGAAGAACCTTCGGCCTGGGAGTTTTTCAGTACTTATCTTTCCACATGGTGGTTGAATCGTTTATGGTTTAGATCATGTATTCAAGTTCATGATACACCTATTCAATTAGATATTATTCTAAAGTCTCTACAAATCTTACAGAGAGCTGGGATTTTTACTAAAGATAATTGTAATACTTTTACCACCCAAGCCAATCCTCGCTACTTGGAATTGGCACTTACTTGCTTACAGCAAGCCGGAATTTTAACCCAAGAGAATTTTATGCTGGTCGCCGCCCACGCCAATCCTTTCAATTTGGCTTGGGCGCTTTCTTACTTACAGCGAGCCGGGATTTTAATCCAAGAGAATCGAGTGCTGGTCGCCGCCCACGCCACACCTGGCCGCTTGGCTTGGGCGCTTTCTTGCTTGCAGCAAGCTGGGATTTTAACCCAAGAGAATTTTGCGCTGGTCGCCGCCCACGTCAATCCTGGCGATTTGACTTTGGCGCTTTCTTGCTTACAGGAAGTCGGGATTTCAAACCCAGAGAATCGAGCGCTGGTCGCCGCCCACGCCGCACCTGGCCACTTGGAATTGGCGCTTTCTTCCTTACAGCAAGCCGGGATTGTAACCCAAGAGAATTTTTTTCTGGTCGCCGCCAACGCCAATCCTGGCAGCATGGCTTCGGTGCTTTTTCACTTGCAGAAAGCCGGAATTTTAAACCAAGAGAATCGAGCGCTGGTCGACGCCCACGCTAATCCTTACGACTTGGAGCGGGCGCTTTCATACTTACAGCAAGCCAGAATTTTAACCCAAGAGAATTTTGCGCTGGTCGCCGCCCACGGCAATCCTCGCGTCTTGGCTAAGGTGCTTTTTTGCTTACAGGAAGTCGGGATTTTAATCCAACGGAGTTTTGCTGCATTAGTTGCTCCCAACCACACTGCTTTGCTGACAATTGAAGCGTATGACAGAATATGGTCGAGAATCCCAAATCATCTTCTAACTACAGCCAATTTCCAAAGACTTTTGACTGCAGCAGGGCGTGCCAATCCGATGGTAGGGCTTGAACGATTAAGAGACCAAATCCTAGGTGTTGAGGATGCAAGAGAACATGTTGTTAACTTTAATCCAAGTCAAAGCACACATACAGCCTCGGTGCATAAGTCTGTATCTACTTCTGCATTAAAGCTTATGCGTAGTTATGGTAATTCTCTAAACCTAGAGGAAAAGATTGTAGAGATTAAAACTTATATAGATGGTTTGGACAATTCCCCTAAGCATCAAGCGGCAAAAGGCTGTATTGAACGTATTACTGCAATCGATTATAGATTTACCGATTCACTATCAAAGGTTTCAACCCGTCAATTATTAGCACTCGCTTATACTGCCATACATGATAAAGACAGATGTTCGGCCAGTCTTGAAGATGCCAAAGCTTTATTTGTGGAAGGTCTTTATGAAATTCAAAGAGGGTATAACATTGACCGTGGTCAAGGTTCTGAAGAAGGGGGAGATAATCCAATTTGCTTGGCTGGAACCTTTAATAAGTTGATGGAAAAACTCAATGGGATTCATACTGATGTTGAGCTTGTCTTTATTACCCATGAGGGCGCATCTTCGAAGTTTCCGAGATTAGCTCAAAAGCATGCAAAGGATTATCTGCAAACACAAGTCTTACGAAGGTTAAAAGACTTACTTGAGCGTTTAAATAAAGATGGTAGCCTTGAGCCAATTTGGGAAGCCATTAAAACTGGGGTTCAAACAGATTTATGGGATGAATTTAGTGAAGCGTATGGCAATAATCCAGAGGATGCACGATTTCTGGCCTTAATAGACCAAGGTCACGACGTTAGTTGTCCTGATTTAACTGATGTAGAGACAGCGCCTCAAGGGTTGCTAGGGCATCAAGCTTGCCAGGCTGGACAACAACATGGTTTTTGGATGAATCCGAGTTCAAGCAGCACAGAACAACGAAATTGCAGTATGCCATGAGTGATGCAAACATGTGATGGGATTGTGTTCTTATTCCACAATTTACTGTTGTTCAATTGATACAAGCTTGCCGCTGATAAAAAGCAATTGATAAGCCGGTTGGTAAGTATCAACTTGATAGGTCCAGTGCTCTGGTTTATCACTTGGGGGAATAGGGGCTTCAATATAGGTTTCATCGGTATAATCGGCTGCGCCGCATAATGAAAGAACTTTTTCAGCAGGATCACCAACCCCTATCGATGCAGGCTCATTGGGATTGGTTCCTCCTGGAAAACTGGTATTCCCTTGATAACCGCAGGCAGTGGTGGTGTTTACACTATTGCCATCGAGCGTAAGGGTTTTGACTTTATTATTAATAATATCGACAGTAAATGGCGTAATTTGAGAACCACTTGGTAGACCGAATTCATTGTAGACTTTATTTAAGTTCCAAAAATACACCGAACCTTTATTCATGTTGTTATAGGTTAAACGTGTGACGGGTATTTTCTGAGTGAGGGTTTCTGAAGATCCGTCAGTCATTTCAGGTTCACCACATTGAGCTTTGACTTGATCAGCCGTCATCCCTAAACTAATATTGCTATGCCCTTGTGGACAATAAAACGTATTTAAAGGCTGAGTCAGTCCTAAAGTGGGAAATAATGCAATGGCAATATTAACAATCGTTATAGGTCGCATATGTCGTCAAAATTTAAGTGATACTTATTGATTACTATAGCATTTGTTTTGGTTAAGTCATTTAATTTGATTCAAAAAAAAACTCAGCCTCATTTTGAATGGCAGCGCCATCACCTGGGCGCATGATCTGATCATTGAGCCCAATGTTTCCTTTGATCAATTGTAACCAACTTAAGCCTTATTGTAATGCGTAATTGAACTGGTAATTAGGATGAAAATAACCTGCGTATAAATGCATATTTTGATGGAGCATGAGGGCATCAGGGGGTGGGCATTGACATTTTTTTATCCCTTTTCTTTGAGGTATAATCCATATAGGAATGCTGGTAGTTGTTGTATTTTCCCAGATTGTATAATCGAGCTATTACCCAGGAGCACCAAGGACTACATAGGTGATGATTTCCATATCGAGATGGGGATGCATACCAAAACCTTTGATTTTCTAATCACAATTATCGCTGATTTCTCAGTTCTAAAACTCTTTGCCATGCTGCGTTTAGCGCTTCATGAAGTTGTTGATCTAAGTGATACTTATCAAATACCTCTAGGGCGGCTGCAGTGGTCCCTTTTGGTGATGTGACTTGTTGTTGTAATTCTAAAAGAGACTCTGATTTATGAATGGCTAAAAGACTTGCGCCTAAAAAGGTTTGTTGAACAAGCTTTTTAGCGATCTCTGTTGGCATCCCTAATGCAGTGACACTCTCTTGCAGGGCTCTCATCATGTAAAATACATATCCGGGCCCACTGCCTGCAAGGATGGTACCCAAATCTAAGACCTCATCATTGCTTACCCATTCGATAAGGCCACATTGTTGAAAGCATTGTTCAATGATAAGCGATTGTTGTGGGTTTAAGTTCTCTGATTTTAAAAGTAAAGTGGCTGACTGGCCGACTTCCGCTGCAATATTGGGCATAGCCCGTATCACTTGACTGTGATGTGGTGTGTGTTGTTTGAGCGTATCTAAGGTGACCCCTGCAGCAAGTGATACAATAAGACTCGATGGTGCTAGTTGTGCACGGATTTCATCTAGAACGTGGGTAATTAGTTTAGGTTTCACGGCAAGGACAATCAAATCTTGTTGATGAAGATGCATGGTGTTGTCAGAAAGTGTGCGAATGCCAAGTTCTAAGGTTTTGGTCTCCAATGTTGGCGAAGAAACTATCAGTTGATGATGCTTGTGCCATATCGTAGCAAGACTTTTGGCTAGACGACCATAGCCTATCAATCGAATATTCACTTTCGTTCTCCAAATATAGCTTGCCCTAAACGGATCATCGTGCTTCCAGCAGCGATGGCTTGTAGATAGTCACCACTCATCCCCATGGAAAGTGTGTCCATGTTTAAATGTAAAGTTTGATTGAGTTTCGCTAAAAGCGCAGCCAGTTGTTGATAGGCTTGTAATTGTTCTGGGGCCGTAAAATGATCGGGTAAAATAGTCATCAATCCACGAAGATGGAGATGGGGCAATTGTAGAATTTCTGTGATCAGTTGTTTGACGTGATCGGGTGTTATGCCTGATTTTTGTGGCTCATTAAACAGATTAATTTGAATACAAATATTTTGTTTTTTTTGAAAAACCTGATTGGCTTTATCTAAAAGTTTTGCGATCTCGATGCGATCGACAGTGTGTACCCAACTGAAATATTGAGATATTTTTTTACATTTGTTACTTTGAATATGGCCAATATAATGCCAATGACAATTCTGAATTTTTTCTATTTTATCGATGGCTTCTTGTAGATAATTTTCACCAAAATTATCAATACCTGCTAAATAGGCTTCACGTATTTTTTCGATCGATTGTGCTTTGGATACCGCCAATACTGTGATGTCTTGGCGGTGAATATGTTGTTGAATATGCAAAATATTGGTTTTGATATCAGGCATGATGCAGTTCTAAGCCAACGGCTTGTTTTTGCATTTTAATCAGCTCTACAATCCCTTCTTGACCTATTTTCAGCATTTCTTGTAAATGCGCATGATCAAAACTGCCATCTTCAGCAGTACCTTGAAGTTCAATGAAACGACCTTGTTCGTTCATAATAATATTCATATCGGTCTCGGCAACCACATCTTCTGCATAATCTAAATCCAGGACCACCTGTTGACGATACAGACCAACTGAAATACCTGCAACCCAAGAAAATTTTGGATTTTTACGAATTTTTTCATTTTTAAGCATCCACGCAATAGCGTCATATAAAGCCACACAAGCCCCAGTAATGGATGCTGTTCGAGTGCCTCCGTCGGCTTGGATGACATCACAATCGATATTAATTGTATAATCGCCTATATATTTTAAATCGATACAGCCGCGAAGGGAGCGGCCAATTAAGCGTTGAATTTCAAGGGTTCTACCGCCTTGTTTACCTTTGGCTGCCTCTCGTTCAGTTCTGGTATGCGTCGCACGTGGTAACATGCCGTATTCTGCACTAATCCACCCTTGATTTTTGCCTTTAAGAAAACGTGGCACACCATCGACGACGGAGGCGTTGCATAAAACTTTTGTCTGACCAAATTCTACCAGAACTGAGCCTTCAGCATAAGGGGTGTATTGTCGATGAATTTGGATGTTACGCAGTTGATTGGCTGCACGGTGACTTGGGCGCATGGCGGATCCTCTTGAAGTAAAAATAAACGTAATTGATGACAATTATCTTAGAAAACCATCATGAAATCTATATTATTTTTTTATGGTGCTATCAAAACCGAGGAAAGGGCGCTCATTTCAAAAAATGATGATCTAGAAATGACTGAAATTCTTTTAAAGTCATGCTTTGGTCTGAAATGGTGGATAAATGATGGCTTTTATTTAAGTTTTGCATTTGTTTAAATAAGGCGTAGGCAGAAACATAGAGCGGGGCGGTTGCATATAAAATAATTTTAAAGCCAAATTGGTGGTATTGCTCAGATGACAGTATAGGTGTTTTGCCACCGACAATGACATTAATGATCTGATGTCCAGGAACGGTTGAACCAATTTTTTTAATGGCATCAAGTGTTGGTTGGTTTTCGATGAAAGTCGCATCTGCCCCCATTTCATGAAATATTCGAGCTCGCTCAATTGCTTTATCAACATCTTGTTCATCAGTTCTTGCAATAATACACATACAGCCTTGTCGACATTTGAGAGCGGTTTCTAATTTTTTTAAATAATCGTTTAGTGGCAGAATTTTTTTATCACTCAGAGGGCCACATCGTTTCGGTGATATTTGATCTTCTAAAATGACTGCAGCAGCGCCAGCACGTTCCATCTCATAGATGGTTCTTTTAACATTGTCTGGTCCTCCATAGCCATCATCAATGTCTGCAACCACAGGAATATTGATGGCTCTGGTGATATTTCTGACCATCATGGCCTCTTCGAACAGGGTGGTCAAGCCGATATCGGGATAACCTAAAAGACTGGCTGCAACACCGTAACCACTGACAAATACCGATTGAAATCCCAAATGTTCAAGAATCATAGCCGATAAAACATCATAACAACCCATGAGTTCGATGAAACCAGGCTTATTTAATTGCCAATCTAAATCATGGATCATCATATTTCTCGCATAACGTTTACATTAATTATAGTACAAAATAAAACAATAAAGTTTTGGTTGAAAGGTGCAATGCATGACATAATAAAGCACTATTTTTCAGTAATTAGATTTTTTATGATGATAAAAGAACAAATTACAGAACTATTGCAGCATGCAATAGTTTCCTTATTCGAGAAACAACAGGTAGACTTGCCCGCATCTTTTCAGTTTACCATTGAACATCCCCGGGATAAATCCCATGGTGATTTTTCGAGTAATATTGCGATGGTTTATGCAAAAATGCTGAAAATCTCACCGCGTGATATGGCTGAGCGATTGTTAACTTTGCTACCTGTTCACCCAAGTATTGCTAAAGTCGAGCTTGCTGGTCCTGGGTTTTTGAACTTTCACGTGGCTCAGAATGTATTGCAACAACAGTTAGAAGCAATGTGGTTTTCGCCAAATAATGGCATTGCACCAGTTGCTTCCCCCGAAACGATTGTTGTGGACTATTCCTCACCTAATTTGGCAAAAGAAATGCATGTGGGACATTTGCGTTCAACCATTATTGGGGATGCGATTGCAAATATTTTGGAACTTAAAGCCTATCATGTGATTCGACAAAATCATGTCGGTGATTGGGGTACCCAATTTGGAATGTTGTTGGCACATTTTGCCGATGAGCAACAAAAAGATCATCAGCATGTGAAGCTTAATGACTTAGAGACTTTTTACAAAGCAGCAAAACGTCGTTTTGATGAAGAAGAGCATTTCGCGGAACGCGCTCGTCAGTGGGTGGTTTTATTACAATCTGGTGATGCGCACTGTTCCAAAATGTGGCATCAATTTATTGAATTATCGTTGTCGCACTGTCATGCTATTTATCAGCGCCTGGGTGTGCATCTAACCCCGGATAATGTGCGCGCTGAAAGTGCTTATAACGATGATTTGCCACAAATTTTACGGCTTTTAAATGAGAAAGGGTTGTTACAGGTTGCTGAAGGCGCACAATGTGTATTTATGCCTGAATTTAAAGGTAAAAATGATGAGCCACTGCCGCTGATTGTTCAGAAAAAAGATGGTGGTTTTTTATATGCCAGTACAGACTTGGCTGCCATTCGGTATCGTCATGAGATTTTGCATGCCAATCGCGTGCTTTATGTGGTTGATGCTAGACAAATGCTTCATTTTCAACAGGTTTTTGCAGTGGCTTATTTAGCCGGTTTTGCAGATCCTGACATGAAACTAGAGCATGTCGGTTTTGGGATGGTGCTTGATGCATCGGGTCGCCCATATAAAAGTCGCGATGGTGGCGTCACTAAACTTGCCGACCTTTTAGATGAAGCAGAGCTGCGAGCGCAAGTGCTCATTGAATCAAAAAATCCAGGTGTTTATTCTGCACAAGAGCTCGCACATATGGCACAGGTGATAGGCATTGCATCTGTCAAATATGCCGATCTATCTAAAAACCGCATTGGTGATTATGTCTTTGACTGGGATGCTATGATTAGTTTTGAAGGCAATACAGCCCCCTATTTATTGTATGCGTATTCTCGAATCTGTAGTGTTTTTGCAAAGTCAAATATTGATGTTGCACAATTACAACAACCGATTACTTTTTTTATGGAACATGAGGACAGTTTAGCAAAGCATTTGCTGAAGTTTTCTGAAACCATTGATGCAGTGGTAAATAAGACCTGTCCTCATCTATTATGTACATATTTGTATGACTTGGCGGTGTTGTTTTCGTCATTTTATGAGAATTGTCCTATTCTAAGTCAAGACGAGGCCGTTCAGAAAAGCCGTTTGAAATTAGCAGCTTTAACTGCCAGAGTATTAAAACAAGGATTGGAGTTGCTCGGTATTGGTACCCTGACTCGAATGTAATGCATATCAAAATTATGTTGGTAGTTTTACAAAAGTAAGGTATAGTTCGATCTTTTATTTTTTTAGGAAATGAGATGAATAGCATGACAGCATTTTCCCGATTACAGCTTTGTTTAGACGAGCTTGTGATGATATGGGAGATTAAAAATGTGAATCATCGTTTTCTAGACCAAAGTTATCGGTTGCCTGAAAATTTACGTGCAATCGAGGCTACGTTGCGCCCCATCGTCGCTCAACACTTGACACGAGGACGCGTAGAGATAAGTTTGCAGTATAAAAACCAATCGACATCAAAATTACCGACATTGAATGAAAATGTTTTAGAAAAATTGGTTGAATGGTCTACAAACATCTCTTCTCGATACCCCATCCAAAATACTTTAAATACAAGTGATATCCTTAACTGGCCGGGGATCTGGAATAATGACAATCATGGTTTTTCAG
>Ga0247844_1005952_pt1 | contig 15051 bp, 10 predicted proteins | sample LaCtaG_FD_192421 | JGI IMG/M metagenome (GOLD analysis project Ga0247844, IMG submission 192421) | Freshwater microbial communities from meromictic Lake La Cruz, Castile-La Mancha, Spain - LaCruzMarch201714.5m_1 | ecosystem: Environmental > Aquatic > Freshwater > Lake | place: Spain: Castile-La... | reverse complement strand
GTTCGCCAAGACCTCGATCTGCGCGTGCCGGGAGGACACCTCCGCGTCGTCGGCCAGGATCAACTGGCAGCCGGGGATGCGCCCGAGCACGGAACTGGGGGCCGGGTTCAGGGTGACCTGTTGGCCGCGCCGCGGGCCGGTCATGAAGGTGGCGCTCAGGGTCGCGCGCGGCACGGGCGCTGCCGCGCGCGGCGCCGCGGCGGCGCCCCGGCTGGTCGGGCCGGCCGCCGGGGACGCGACCGGGGCAGGATCGAACGGGGGCCAGGGGCCGCCGTCGTCCACCTGCGGCGGCACCGGGGTGGGGCCATCGACGGCGGGCGCGGGCGCGGCCTTGCGCCGCCGTGCGACCACCCAGGCAACGACCAGCGCCGCGAGCAGGGCCGCGCCGCCGGCGAGATAGGGCCAAAGCGCCGTTGCGGCGGATGCGGATGGGGGCACGACCGGTGCAACCGGCGCGGGCTCCGCGGTCGGCCCCGGGGTAGCCGCGGGCGGCTCGGCCGCGCCCGGCGTGACCGGACCGCTCGGGGTCGGACCGGTCGGGGTCGGCGGTGGCGCAACGACGGGGGCGGGGGCGGCGGGCGCCGGCAGCAGCCGCAGGTCGGTGCCCGCGGTGAGCGTGAGGCCCGCGTCGCGCAGGTCGATCTGGAGCCGGGCGCGGTTGCCGTCCAACGGGCAGTCCGGGCACTGGAGCTCGGCCCGATAGACCTCCCCGATGCGCGTGCGTATCGCCGCAAAGGCCGCGCTCGGGTCGTCCCGGCCGCCATCGACGAAGACCCCGCCGGAGCGGCGGGCGAAGCTGCCCAGGGCAGTGAGCCCCGCCGCGCGGCGGGCGCGCTCGCCGCTGCTGCTGAAGCCGACGGCATAGATCGGCACCGGACCGTCCGCCAGGGTCGCGAAGACCTCCTCGGCACTGATGCCGCCGGGGGCGTCGTCGATGCCGTCGCTCAGGGTAACGATGACCCGCCGTTGCGGCAGGTCGGCCGTCTGTTGCCGCCCGAGCGCGACGGCCCGCGCCAGGACCTGATGCAGGGCGGTATGCTGATCCGTGGGCGCCAGACCCGCGATGGCGCTGGTGAGCGCCGCGGTGTCAGCCGTCGGGGCCACCAGCACCCGGACCTGGTCGCCGAAGCCGATCAGCGCCGCCCGGTCCGCGGTCCCCAGGGCGCCGACCCAGTCCTTGAGCGCCTGGCGGATACGCGTGAACTGCGCCGCGGACAGGGAGCGCGAGAGGTCGACCAGGAACAGATACAGCACCCCGGTCGGCGCCGCGGCAAAGGGGGTCAGGGTGCGCACCGGGGCCGCGTGCGCACCGACGGTGGCCTGGAGTTGCCCGGCATCGAGCCCGGCGACCGCCGCCCCCGCCTCGTCGCGGACATCCAGATAGACCTGGATATCCCGGCCCGCGGCCGCCGCCTGGGAGATATGCAGGCTCGCCGGCGGCCCGGCCGCCGCGGTCTGGGTCAGCAGTACCAGCGCGAGCAAGAGAACGCGGGCGCTCAGGAGCGAAGATCGGGCGGCTGACATTTGGGGTTTCCTCCGTGGCATTGCGTCAAGAGGCGCTTACAGCGCCAGGTGCAAACGGATCGCCGCGTCGACTTCCCGCAGCTTGTCCCCGGCGAGTCGGCCCAGCGCCGTGCCGGTGATGCGCTCCTTTGCGATGGTGCGGATCTGCTGAGCCTGGGCCTTGGAATCCTTGGGCAGACCGGAGTCCGCCCGCGACAGCGCCACCTCGAAGGGGTAGACCCGGGTCAGGTTGGACGTGATGGGCAAGACCGTGACGGTGCTCGCCGCGCGATTATTGGCGTCGTTACTCACGATCAGCACCGGGCGGCGTTTGTTGACCTCGGAGCCCACCGTGGGGCTGAGATCGGCATAGAGGATCTCACCACGCGTCATGGGACAGTCCGTCGCCGGCCGTCGCGTCCCAGTCCACGGCATCGGCCGCAGACGCTTCGCGGTAGGCCGACTCCAGGTCCTCTTCGCGCAGCCGACGCAAGGCCCGCTCGATGACTTGGGAGCGGCTCTTGATCGCATGGGCGGCGCGATAGGCATCGATCACCCCCATCGCCTCGGGGGTGAGTGAAATGGATAGCTTCTCGGTGCGCACAGACTTTATCTCCAACGATTGCTACTGACGATGCTACCGCTACTGCTACCCGGCTGCAACAACAGCCAGGTAGGGTGGACAAGCCCGGTAGGGTGGACAAGCGCAGCGCAGTCCACCAACCGCCGCGCTGGCCTCGAAGGTCTTTGGCACTTACCAAAGTCGCGCAGCGACGCTGTGGGAGCGGCTTCAGCCGCGACGAGCCCTCGCATCGCGGCCAACGGTCATACGGGGCTTCCCGTCATCCGGAGCACGGAAGTTCCTTGTGGGAGCGGCTGGCCTTGATCAGAAGTCCGGCCACTTTGCTGGACGGGAGGCTGCTGGTCCGCACAGCGGACCCTACGGGCACGGAGCCGTAGGGTCCGCTGTGCGGACCGCAGACCTCCCCGTTGGCTGATAGGTCGGGATTATGATCAAGGCCGATGCCGCGTTTCCCGCACGGCCGCATCATTCTAAGATCTCTCACGGAGACACAAAGACACGAAGAGCTTCTTCTTTCTTCTTTGTGATCTCCGTGTCTCCGTGAGAGGCATTCTTGGGTTCCTATCAATCGGGCCAGAAATCCCGGCTCAGGATCTCCTCGGTCGAATAGGGGCAGGTGCTGGGAAAGCTCTCGTCTGCCAGCCCCGTTTCGTCCGCGGCCCACTCCACGGAGTCCGGATAGGCCTGCGCCAACTCATCGCTCAGAAAGCGGCGCAGGCTGGGGGTCTCTTTGAACAACCGCGCGAGATCGTTGCGCTGGATGCGGACCGTCCCCCGCCAACTGTTGCAGCGCCCCGCGGGTTGGAATTGCCATTTCAGCAAATGGGCCACGAGCACCCGCAGGCGGCGATAGAGTTCCCGGCGTTCATTGCCTATCTCGGACTCCAACTCCGCGATCAGGTGCGCGACGTCCAGCGCGCCGAGATTGCCGGCTTTGAGCAGGCGCGCCTGTTGCTCAAGCCAGGCGAAGCGGTCGACCTCATGCAGGATAGCGGCAGTCATTGCGTCGGCCTCAGTTACAGTAAACCAGAATCCGGCAGTTGCTCACGCCAAGGCGCCAAGCTCGCCAAGAAATACAATAGGGTAGTCAGGTAGGGTGGGCAAGGTAGGGTGGACAAGCGCAGCGCAGTCCACCAGCCACCTCGCCGCGCTCGGTGGACTGCGCTATCGCTTGTCCACCCTACGGTCGTCAGCGCGGGGCGGGTGTTATCGGGCATCGCGGGTGCCAAAAAAATCGCGACCAGGGGGGCTATGCCCCCCTGGACCCCCCAAGAGCCCCCTGACCCCTCGAGCCCCGTGAACCCCCCAAGAGGTAAAGGGGTAAAGAATCAAGGGGTAAGCGTCCTGGCCACGCGGAAACCGAGGTTGTGGTTCCGGGAGCCGGTGTCGATCCTGCCGCGGCTGGCCGAGCGCAGGAGCCAGGGGAAGCTGCTCCAAGACCCGCCGCGCAGGACGCGCCGCCCACTGTCACTGCAAGAACCACGCCACTCCGAGCCATCCGTCGGTGCGCCGGTGTAGTCGTCATGCCAACAGTCCTGTACCCACTCATAGACATTGCCGTGCAGGTCATGGAGTCCCCAGCGATTGGCCGGGTAGCTGCCGACGGGCTGGGTCTCTTTCAGATAGACACCAGTCTTGGCGCCACAGCCGGCATAGTCGAAGTTGCTGCCGTCATAGTTGGCCTGGGCGGTCGTGATGCAGTTGCCGGTGTCGAAGGCGGTGCTGGAGTCGGTTCTGGTCGGGGCGCGGGCGGCGTATTCCCATTCGGCCTCGGTGGGCAGGCGCCAGGTCTTGCCGGTCTGGCGGCTGAGCCAACCGACATACTGCTGGGCGTCGTCCCAGGAGACATTGATGACCGGGCGGGTGCCGCGGCCCCAACCCTGGTCGGCCGGTTTCTGCGTGCAGCCGCCGGCGCTGACGCAGGCGTCCCACTGGTCGAAGCTGACCTCGTACTTGCCCAACGCGAAGGCCGGGACCTGGACCTGGTGCTGCGGGCCTTCGTCAGCGTCGCGATCCGCTTCGCCCGCCGGTGAGCCCATCAGGAAGCTCCCGGCGGGGATGAGCACCATCTCGGGCTCGAAGGCAAGCCGTGCGGGCGGGTTCGGCACGACGGGTTTGGAGACGACCACGGGTGCGGGCGGGATGGGTGCCGGTGCCGGGGTGTCCGGGCGCGGTGTAACGGCCACCGGTGCCGGGATCGGCGCGACCGGCCCGGGATCGCGCGTAGCGACATAGGCCACCGCGACGATGCCGGCCAGCCCGAGGACGCCGCCGACGACCCAGGGCCAGGGTCCGGGGCCGTTCGCCGGGGGCGGCGGCGGTGGGCGCCCGGTCTCTCCGCGCGGACGCGGCGGCACGGGCGGACGCGGCGGCGCGGGCGGCGGCGAGGCCGGTCCTTTCTCCACCGCCACCTTGCCCGTGGTCCCGGCCAATGCCTGCTGCAAGGCCGCCACGCTCTGCGTCCGCTCGCCGGCCGCCATCGCGAGCGCCCGCTCGAGCGCGGCGCTGACCGGGGCGCTGATGCCGAACCGCGCGGCGGGGGGCAACGGCTCGCCCTCGTTGCGGTCATGGGCGTCCGGCGGGGTAAGGCCCGTGAGCATCCGGTAGAGCACCGCGGCGACCGCGTAGACATCGGTCCAGGGACCTTGCTTGCCGCGGCGGCTGTATTGCTCCAGCGGGGCATAGCCCGGGGTCAGCAGCACCGAGAGCGAGCAGCTGCGCTCGCCGGCGACCTGGCGGGCGGCGCCGAAGTCGATCAGCACCGGGCGGGCGTTGCCGCCCCGGGTGGCGGCGAGATAGATGTTCTGGGGCTTGATGTCGCGGTGCAGCAGGCCTTCGGCATGGACCGCGCGCAGGCCGTCGAGGATCTGCTGCATCAGGGCGAGCGCGGTGGCCTCGGGCAGGCGCCCGCCCGGTTGACGGTCCAGGTGCTCGGCGAGTGTCAGGCCGGGGTAATACTCCATCACCAGATAGGCGGTGCCGTGGGCGGCGAGGACCTGGTGGATGCGCACGATGTTGGGATGGTCGAGCCGGGCCAGGGTGCGGGCCTCGGTCTGGAATTGCTCCAGGCCGTGCTGGAAGTTCGAGGCGTCGTCCGTCGAGTCGGGGGTGACGGTGGTGCGGTCGGTCTCGCGCCCGGCGATGTCGCGCGGGAAATATTCCTTGATCGCGACCCGCCGGTGCAGCCCCCGGTCCCAGCCGAGATAGGTGATGCCGAAGCCGCCGGGCTTGCCGAGCACCCGGCCGACGAGGAACTGGCCGTGCAGCAGGGTGCGCGGGGCCAGGGTCTTGGCCGGGCGCGGGGCCTGCTCGTCATAGCCGCAGTGGGGGCAGAGATGACTCCCGCCGGTCTCTTGGAAGCAGCCGGGGCAGAGGGTTGCCGGGTTGGGGGCCGTCATGCCGCGGTTGCTCCTGGTGCAGCGGTGCGCGGGGGGTGATGGACTGCGCTGCGCTTGTTCACCCTACGGCCGCAGGCGCGTGGCGGGCCTTGTATGGCAGCGCGGGTGCCAAAAAATCCCGACCACGGGGCTATGCCCCCCTGGACACCCCAAGAAGTAAGGATTAAAAAAATCAAGGGGTAGGTGTCCTGGCCACGCGGAAACCGAGGTCGTAGCTCCGGCTGCCGGTGACGGCCCTGTTGCGGACGGCGGAGCGGAGGTCTCTGGGGGTGGTGAGCCAGGACGCGCCGCGCTGCACGGGCAGCCCAATGGTTCCGCACCCATCGAGCCAGGCTGAGCCGTCCTTTGGTGCAGAGGTATAGCTGTAATGGTAACAGTCCTGCACCCACTCCTCGGCGTTGCCATGCATGTCGTAGAGGCCCCAGCGATTGGCGGGGTAGCTGCCGACCGGCTGGGTCCGGCTCACGTACACACCAGTTTTGGCGCCGCAGTCATCGTAGTCGAAAGTGCCGTTGTAGTTGGCCTGGTTGGTCTTGATGCAGTCGCCGGTGTTGAATGCGGTGCTGGTGCCGGCGCGGGCGGCGTACTCCCATTCGGCTTCGGTCGGCAGACGATACATCTTGCCGGTGGTGCGGCTGAGCCAGCCGACATACTGCTGGGCATCGTCCCAGGAGACATTGATGACCGGGCGGGTGCCGTGGCCCCAGCCTTGGTCCTCCGGCTGGTGCGTGCAGCCGCCGGCGCTGACGCAGGCGTCCCATTGGTCGAAGGTGACCTCGTACTTGCCCACCTCGAAGGCTGGGACCTGCACCTGGTGCTGCGGACCTTCCCATTCCAAACTCTCCGCTTCACCCGCCGGTGAGCCCATCAGGAAGCTTCCGGCGGGGATGTGGACCATCTCGGGCTCGAACGCGAGCCGTGCGGGTGGGTTCGGCGCAGCGGGTTTGGGGACCACCGGTGCGGGCGGAGTTGGCGCCAGTGCCGACGGGCCTGGGCTCGGTGCAGCAGCCACCGGTGCCGGAATCGGCGCGACCGGCCCGGGATCGCGCGAGGCGACAAAGACCGCCGCGGCGATGCCGGCAAGGCCAAGTACGCCGCCGACGACCCAGGGCCAGGGTCCGGGACCGCCCGACGGCGGCGGTGAACGGCCGGTCTTCCCGCCCTGTCGAGGCGGAGGCGGTGAGCCGCCAGTCCTTCCGCCCGGACGAGGCGGCGCGGGCAGCGGCGCGGTCGGCCCCGGCCCTTTTTCCACTACCACCTTGCCCGCGGTCCCGACCAATGCCTGCTGCAACGCCGCCACACCCTGCGTCCGCTCACCGGCCGCCATCACCAGGGCCCGCTCGAGCGCGGCGCTGACCGGGGCGCTGATGCCGAACCGCGCGGCGGGGGGCAGCGGCTCGCCCTCGTTGCGGTCATGGGCGTCTGGCGGGGTGAGGCCGGTGAGCATGCGGTAGAGCACCGCGGCGACCGCGTAGACATCGGTCCAGGGGCCTTGCTTGCCGCGGCGGCTGTATTGCTCCAGCGGGGCATAGCCCGGGGTCAACAGCACCGAGAGCGAACGACTGCGCTCGCCGGCGACCTGGCGGGCGGCGCCGAAGTCGATCAGCACCGGGCGGGCGTTGCCGCCGCGGGTGGCGGCGAGATAGATGTTCTGGGGCTTGATGTCGCGGTGCAGCAGGCCTTCGGCATGGACCGCGCGCAGGCCGTCGAGGATCTGCTGCATCAGGGCGAGCGCGGTGGCCTCGGGCAGACGCCCGCCCGATTGACGCTCCAGGTGCTCGGCGAGCGTCAGCCCGGGGTAATACTCCATCACCAGGTAGGCGGTGCCGTGGGCGGCGAGGACCTGGTGGATGCGCACGATGTTGGGGTGGTCGAGCCGGGCCAGGGTGCGGGCCTCGGTCTGGAACTGCTCCAGGCCGTGCTGGAAGTTCGGGGCGTCGTCCGTCGAATCGGGGGTGACGGTGGTGCGGTCGGTCTCGCGCCCGGCGATGTCGCGCGGGAAGTATTCCTTGATCGCGACGCGCCGGTGCAGCCCGAGATCCCAGCCGAGATAGGTGATGCCGAAGCCGCCGGGCCTGCCGAGCACCCGGCCGACGAGGAACTGGCCGTGCAGCAGGGTGCGCGGGGCCAGGGTCTTGGCCGGACGGGGGGCCTGCTCGTCATAGCCGCAGTGGGGGCAGGGGGTGTCCCCGCCGGCCTCTTTGAAGCAGCCGGGGCAGAGGGTTGCCGGGTTGGGGGTCGTCATGCTGCGGTTACTCCTGGTGCAGCGGTTTGCGGGGGCTGGTGGACTGCGCTGCGCTTGTCCACCCTACGGCGCTTGTCCACCCTACGGGGCAGGGTGCCGCAGTTCCAAGTTTGGGTGCCCGCAACCGGCATCGTGTCGGCGGCAGGGGCGATGGTGGATGCGCTGCGCTTATCCACCCTACAGACCGGGCTCGCCGTAGGGTGGATAAGGCGCGCCGCACGGTGTCGCGGACTGGGCACAGCGCTCGCGCGCGCCGCATCCACCAGGGGGCACGCAATGCCGCCTGAATTTGCAATTGCCGGGCACGGTGGGCGGCGTACCAGGCGGCGGTAGGATGCCGGTGTTCATAAGCGCCAGGGGTCGCGGCGGCGGCTCAGCCGACCGGGTCGGCGGCCACCGGCCAGGTGAAGCGCTCCCCGCAGAAGGGGACGAACAGGAGTTTGCTGGCGCCGAGTTCGATGGTGTCGTAGGGGGCCAGGGGCGCGGCGGCCAGCAGTTCCTCGTCGTTCAGATAGGTCAGCCCGCGCCCGTCGCCGGGGGCGAGGTTGAAGGTGTGACGCTTGGGGTTGTAGCTCAGGACCGCGTGGTTCTCGCGGCTGATGCTGTTGTCCCCGGCGATGACGATATCCATGGTCGCGTCGCGGCCGATGAAGTTGCGCTCGGCGTGGACGCGGCAGTCGCGGCCCTTGTCCGGCCCCTCGATGCAGACCAGCCAGCCGACCACCGGGTCTAGACCTAAGCGTTTCTTGAAGATGCCGACGGTCTCCTCGGGGTCGCGCCGCGGGCCGCGGCTGCCGGCGGCGCGGGTCTTGGGGTAGTCGCCCCCCGCGGTGCCGGGCGATACCCTGACCGCGTCGGACGATGGGTCGACCCGACCGACGGTCTCCCCGAGATCGATCGAAACACCGCAGTAGGGGCAGGTGGAGTGGGTGCCCTCGTCGTAGAAATGTCCCTTGCCGCAGGATTTCATGGCCATGCTGTCGCCGCTCCCCGTGTGTCCCGTGTGCCGTGCCTGTCTTGTGCTGGATTCTAGGGGATAGCGGGTGCGGAAGAAAGGGACCAGCGCCGCCGTCGCATGGCAGCCTCGTAGGGTGGACAAGCGCCGTAGGGTGGACAAGCGCAGCGCAGTCCACCAAGAGCAGCGCCCGTCACCCGGTTGCGCCCACCCGCTGGCCTGACTAGACTCGGACTTGCCGACGTCATGCGCATTCGGCGTACCTTTCTCACCGGTTCTTTCAACACGAGTTGTCCACATGCACGTTAACCTTGCCGAGGCGCAAGTACAACTGCCGCGCCTGATTCGCGCCGCGCTGGCCGGCGACGAGGTCGTCATCGCCGACCTTGGTCGTCCATCCGTCCGACTCGTACCCATGCAGCCGATCACCGGACCGCGCCAACCCGGCGCCTGGTCCCACCTGCCCCCGCCCGCCGACGATTGGGACAGCCCTGCATTCAATGCCGAGATCGCCCGCAGCCTGGTGGGCGAGCACGACTGATGGATGCAGGCGGCTATCTCATCGACACTCACATCCTCTATTGGTGGATGACGGCTGCACCGAGCCTGGGAGAGACGACCACGCGCACGCTCCGGCAGGCCGATATCGCCGTCAGCGCCACGTCCTTATGGGAGATGCTCTTGAAAAATCGCAAGGGCAAGCTGCCCTTGCCGGATCGGCCATTGGGTCAAGAGGTCATCGCCCAAGGGTTCCGCGTCCTCCCGATTACCCCCGACCATCTCGACGCTTTACGCGGGCTCGACATCCCCCACGAAGACCCCTTCGACCGCCTGCTGCTCGCCACCGCGATGGCCGAACGGCGTATCTTCCTGACCAGAGACGGCCCGCTGTTGAATCTCGGTCTACCGTTTGTCGAGCGTGCTTGATGCAAGTCGGCGGGGCTGGAAGATAAGCCAGGTCGGGTGAACAAGCCAGGTAGGGTGGACAAGCGCAGTCCCGTAGGGTGGACAAGCGCAGTCCCGTAGGGTGGACAAGCGCAGTCCCGTAGGGTGGACAAGCGCAGCGCAGTCCACCAGCCACCGTGCCGGGCTCGGTGGACTGCGCTATCGCTTGTCCACCCTACGGTCGTCAGCCATTGAATATCTCTCACGGAGACACGGAGACACAAAGATCTCCTGCTTTCTTCTCTGTGATCTCTGTGTCTCCGTGTCTCCGTGAGAGCCATTCTTCGGGTTTCTTCGCCCGGTAGGGCGGACGAGCCAGGTAGGGTGGACAAGCGCAGCGCGGTCCACCAACCACCGCGCCGGGCTACGGTCTCCCACGCTGGAGCGTGGGAGCGAGCCTGGCGCCCCGGGTGGTGGCGGGGGGTGGCGGTGCCCGGCTGGAAACCGCCCCGGCTCCGCCCGGGGCGTTTCCAGCCAGGCCCCGCCACCCCTGCCTGCTTGCCGATTACTGGCGCCGGCCGGGCGGGGAAGACCCTCGGGACAGCCGAAAGCCGACGTAGCGGTTGCGGTGGCCGGGAACGTCGCCGAAGCGGTTCGCCGACCGGCAGTACCTGCCGCCGCTGAACCAACTGCCGCCACGCAGCACGCGCTCGCGGCCCCCAGCATCCTCCCAAGCACTGCCATCGCCCGGGGCGCCCTGATAGTTGGTATGGCTAGAATCCTGCACCCATTCCCAGGCGTTGCCGTGCATATCGTAGAGGCCCCAGCGATTGGCCGGGTAGCTGCCGACCGGCTGGGTCTTTTGCAGATAAACACCGGTCTTGGCGCCGCAACCGGCATAGTCAATGTTGCCGTCATAGTTGGCCTGTGCGGTGGTGATGCAGTTGCCGGTGCTGAAGGGGGTCGTGGTCCCCGCCCGTGCGGCATATTCCCATTCGGCCTCGCTCGGCAGGCGGTACTGCTTGCCGGTCTGGGTGTTCAGCCACTTGACATACCCCTGGGCATCGTCCCAGGAGATGTTGATGACCGGGCGGGTGCCGCGACCCCAGCCTTGGTCCTCCGGCCGGTGCGTGCAGCCGCCGGCGCTGACGCAGGCATCCCATTGGTCGAAGGTCACCTCGTATTTGCCCAACTCGAAGGCCGGGACCTGCACCTGGTGCTGCGGCCCTTCGTCATCGTTGCGCTCCGGTTCGCTCGGCGGTGAGCCCATCAGGAAACTCCCCGCCGGAATGCGCACCATCTCAGGCTCAAAGGCGAGCCGCGCGGGTGGATTCGGCGCAGCAGGTTTGGGGATGACCAGGGGTGCGGGCGGGATGGCCGCCGGTGCCGACGGGGCTGGGCTCGGCGCAGCAACCACCGGTGCCGGCATCGGCGCGACCGGCCGGGGATCGCGCGTGGCGACATAGGCCACCGCGGCGATGCCGGCGAGGCCGAGGACACCGCCGACGACCCAGGGCCAGGGGCCGGGTCCGGGTCCGTTCGCCGGGGGCGGCGGCGGTGGGCGCCCGGTCTCTCCGCCCGGACGCGGCGGCGCGGGCGGCGGCGGGGTCGGTCCTTTCTCCACCGCCACCTTGCCCACGGTCCCCGCCAATGCCTGCTGCAACGCCACCACACTCTGCGTCCGCTCGCCGGCCGCCATCGCCAGCGCCCGGTCGAGCGCGGCGCTGACCGGGGCGCTGATGCCGAACCGCGCGGCGGGGGGCAATGGCTCGCCCTCGTTGCGGTCATGGGCGTCCGGCGGGGTGAGGCCGGTGAGCATCCGGTAGAGCACCGCGGCGACCGCGTAGACATCGGTCCAGGGGCCTTGCTTGCCGCGGCGGCTGTATTGCTCCAGCGGGGCATAGCCCGGGGTCAGCAGCACCGACAGGGAGCGGCTGCGCTCGCCGGCGACCTGGCGGGCGGCGCCGAAGTCGATCAGCACCGGGCGGGCGTTGCCGCCGCGGGTGGCGGCGAGATAGATGTTCTGGGGCTTGATGTCGCGGTGCAGCAGGCCTTCGGCATGGACCGCGCGCAGGCCGTCGAGGATCTGCTGCATCAGGGCGAGCGCGGTGGCCTCGGGCAGACGCCCGCCCGATTGACGCTCCAGGTGCTCGGCGAGCGTCAGCCCGGGGTAATACTCCATCACCAGGTAGGCGGTGCCGTGGGCGGCGAGGACCTGGTGGATGCGCACGATGTTGGGGTGGTCGAGCCGGGCCAGGGTGCGGGCCTCGGTCTGGAACTGCTCCAGGCCGTGCTGGAAGTTCGGGGCGTCGTCCGTCGAATCGGGGGTGACGGTGGTGCGGTCGGTCTCGCGCCCGGCGATGTCGCGCGGGAAGTATTCCTTGATCGCGACGCGCCGGTGCAGCCCGAGATCCCAGCCGAGATAGGTGATGCCGAAGCCGCCGGGCCTGCCGAGCACCCGGCCGACGAGGAACTGGCCGTGCAGCAGGGTGCGCGGGGCCAGGGTCTTGGCCGGACGGGGGGCCTGCTCGTCATAGCCGCAGTGGGGGCAGGGGGTGTCCCCGCCGGCCTCTTTGAAGCAGCCGGGGCAGAGGGTTGCCGGGTTGGGGGTCGTCATGCTGCGGTTACTCCTGGTGCAGCGGTTTGCGGGGGCTGGTGGACTGCGCTGCGCTTGTCCACCCTACGGCGCTTGTCCACCCTACGGGGCAGGGTGCCGCAGTTCCAAGTTTGGGTGCCCGCAACCGGCATCGTGTCGGCGGCAGGGGCGATGGTGGATGCGCTGCGCTTATCCACCCTACAGACCGGGCTCGCCGTAGGGTGGATAAGGCGCGCCGCACGGTGTCGCGGACTGGGCACAGCGCTCGCGCGCGCCGCATCCACCAGGGGGCACGCAATGCCGCCTGAATTTGCAATTGCCGGGCACGGTGGGCGGCGTACCAGGCGGCGGTAGGATGCCGGTGTTCATAAGCGCCAGGGGTCGCGGCGGCGGCTCAGCCGACCGGGTCGGCGGCCACCGGCCAGGTGAAGCGCTCCCCGCAGAAGGGGACGAACAGGAGTTTGCTGGCGCCGAGTTCGATGGTGTCGTAGGGGGCCAGGGGCGCGGCGGCCAGCAGTTCCTCGTCGTTCAGATAGGTCAGCCCGCGCCCGTCGCCGGGGGCGAGGTTGAAGGTGTGACGCTTGGGGTTGTAGCTCAGGACCGCGTGGTTCTCGCGGCTGATGCTGTTGTCCCCGGCGATGACGATATCCATGGTCGCGTCGCGGCCGATGAAGTTGCGCTCGGCGTGGACGCGGCAGTCGCGGCCCTTGTCCGGCCCCTCGATGCAGACCAGCCAGCCGACCACCGGGTCTAGACCTAAGCGTTTCTTGAAGATGCCGACGGTCTCCTCGGGGTCGCGCCGCGGGCCGCGGCTGCCGGCGGCGCGGGTCTTGGGGTAGTCGCCCCCCGCGGTGCCGGGCGATACCCTGACCGCGTCGGACGATGGGTCGACCCGACCGACGGTCTCCCCGAGATCGATCGAAACACCGCAGTAGGGGCAGGTGGAGTGGGTGCCCTCGTCGTAGAAATGTCCCTTGCCGCAGGATTTCATGGCCATGCTGTCGCCGCTCCCCGTGTGTCCCGTGTGCCGTGCCTGTCTTGTGCTGGATTCTAGGGGATAGCGGGTGCGGAAGAAAGGGACCAGCGCCGCCGTCGCATGGCAGCCTCGTAGGGTGGACAAGCGCCGTAGGGTGGACAAGCGCAGCGCAGTCCACCAAGAGCAGCGCCCGTCACCCGGTTGCGCCCACCCGCTGGCCTGACTAGACTCGGACTTGCCGACGTCATGCGCATTCGGCGTACCTTTCTCACCGGTTCTTTCAACACGAGTTGTCCACATGCACGTTAACCTTGCCGAGGCGCAAGTACAACTGCCGCGCCTGATTCGCGCCGCGCTGGCCGGCGACGAGGTCGTCATCGCCGACCTTGGTCGTCCATCCGTCCGACTCGTACCCATGCAGCCGATCACCGGACCGCGCCAACCCGGCGCCTGGTCCCACCTGCCCCCGCCCGCCGACGATTGGGACAGCCCTGCATTCAATGCCGAGATCGCCCGCAGCCTGGTGGGCGAGCACGACTGATGGATGCAGGCGGCTATCTCATCGACACTCACATCCTCTATTGGTGGATGACGGCTGCACCGAGCCTGGGAGAGACGACCACGCGCACGCTCCGGCAGGCCGATATCGCCGTCAGCGCCACGTCCTTATGGGAGATGCTCTTGAAAAATCGCAAGGGCAAGCTGCCCTTGCCGGATCGGCCATTGGGTCAAGAGGTCATCGCCCAAGGGTTCCGCGTCCTCCCGATTACCCCCGACCATCTCGACGCTTTACGCGGGCTCGACATCCCCCACGAAGACCCCTTCGACCGCCTGCTGCTCGCCACCGCGATGGCCGAACGGCGTATCTTCCTGACCAGAGACGGCCCGCTGTTGAATCTCGGTCTACCGTTTGTCGAGCGTGCTTGATGCAAGTCGGCGGGGCTGGAAGATAAGCCAGGTCGGGTGAACAAGCCAGGTAGGGTGGACAAGCGCAGTCCCGTAGGGTGGACAAGCGCAGTCCCGTAGGGTGGACAAGCGCAGTCCCGTAGGGTGGACAAGCGCAGCGCAGTCCACCAGCCACCGTGCCGGGCTCGGTGGACTGCGCTATCGCTTGTCCACCCTACGGTCGTCAGCCATTGAATATCTCTCACGGAGACACGGAGACACAAAGATCTCCTGCTTTCTTCTCTGTGATCTCTGTGTCTCCGTGTCTCCGTGAGAGCCATTCTTCGGGTTTCTTCGCCCGGTAGGGCGGACAAGCCGGGTAGGGTGGACAAGCGCAGCGCAGTCCACCAGCCACCTCGCCGCGCTCGGTGGACTGCGCTATCGCTTGTCCACCCTACGGTCGTCAGCGCGGGGCGAGTGTTATCGGCCATCGCGGGTGCCAAAAAAAATCGCGACCAGGGGGCTTAAGGCCCCCCTGGATCCCCCAAGAGGTAAAGGGGTAAAGCATCAAGGGGTAAGCGTCCTGGCCACGCGGAAACCGAGGTCGCCACCCCTGGCACCGGTGTCGTCCCTGTTGCGGTAGGCCGAGCGCAGGCCCCTGGGGCTGTAGCTCAAGGATCCGCCGCGGCGCACGCGCCGCCCACTGGTTCCGCACGCGTCAAGCCCAGCTGAACTATCCTCGGGTGCGCCGGTGTAGCTGTCATGCCAACAGTCCTGCACCCACTCCAAGGCGTTACCATGCATGTCGTAGAGGCCCCAGCGATTGGCGGGGTAGCTGCCGACCGGCTGGGTCTTGCCCAAATACACGCCAGTCTTAGCACCGCAGCCGTGGTAGTCGATGGTGCCGTTGTAGTTGGCCTGACTGGTCTTGATGCAGTCGCCCGTGTTGAACGGGGTGGTGGTGCCAGCGCGGGCGGCGTATTCCCATTCGGCCTCGCTCGGCAGGCGATAGTGCTTGCCAGTCT
>Ga0247844_1005951_pt1 | contig 15055 bp, 12 predicted proteins | sample LaCtaG_FD_192421 | JGI IMG/M metagenome (GOLD analysis project Ga0247844, IMG submission 192421) | Freshwater microbial communities from meromictic Lake La Cruz, Castile-La Mancha, Spain - LaCruzMarch201714.5m_1 | ecosystem: Environmental > Aquatic > Freshwater > Lake | place: Spain: Castile-La... | reverse complement strand
CGAAAGGCCCCATCTCTGAAGCGATTGCACGCATCAACCCAAGAATGCCAGCCTTTGAGGCCATGTAGCTTGGGCCAGCCACCACAGACTTACTGCGCCCCGCTAAAGACGACACACTGACAATACGGCCAAAGCCTTGGGCTTTCATATCGGGTAAAAATAACTGCGTGATCTGCATGACCGTCGTCAAATTCACGAGCAGAACCTTCGACCACTCTTGTATGGTGACGTCAAGGATACCGTTGGATAGACCATCGGCTCGCTTAGGCGAAATCCCCGCGTTGTTGACCAAAATAGATACGGTACCAAAGCGCTGCTTGATCTGCCCGTGCAAACGCGTCATAAAGGCCATGTCAGTCACGTCTGCCTGAAAGGCAATCGCCTGCTCATCGGTAATACCCAGTTGTTCAAGATCGATCGGCAAGCGATCAACCATCACGACAAACCGACCTTCAGCAATCAATGCTTGGCTAGTGCCCAACCCAATGCCTTTTGCGGCACCCGTGACTAAAGCTATTTTCTTGTTCATGCTTCTATGGCCGCCGTATAAGCTGTGATGGGGGGGAAGGCGTTTTCATCGGTCATCACTTCAATGAGTGTGGTGACATCGCTTGCACGAGCAGCGTCAAGCGCTTGATTCAATTGCTCGGGGTCTGTGACACGGATGCCGTTACAGCCGCAGTTGCGCGCGATCGCAGCATGATCCACAGGATAAAAATCGACCGCACTGGTGTGAGCACCGAACTTCACGTTTTCGGCGTGTTTTTGGTATCCCAAAATCCCATTATTTAAAACAATGAGCGTCACCTTCAAGCCCATGCGGCGTGCAGTCTCTAGCTCTGACCAGACGTGACCAAAACCACCATCACCTGCCAGGCAATACACCTCTGATTGCGGGCGTGCAACCTTGGCACCCAAAGCCATCGGAAAGCCCCAGCCCAAGCCAGCCAACCCACGGGGCGTAATAAAGCGCATGCCGCTTTTGACTGCGGTTAAACAGTTTGAGATCCAGATGGATGAGTAGCTGGCATCCGCCACCATCACAGTGTCGCCGGTTAGGCGTTTTTGCAACTCGTGCATGACGCGCTCTGGACGAATGGGTGCCTGTGCTGACAAACGCATAGGCGCTGATTCTTTTAAATAGGCGTCACGCGCGGCTTGAATACTGGCCTCTAGTGCGGGTCGCTGAGCGCGACGTTTTGATAGATCAAGTTTGCCAAGAGCTTCGGCCAACGCATCGAGCGTCAACCCTGCATCGCCCACCAAACGCGTTGCCTCGTAATTGCGACCCACTTCAGTGCCGTCGATATCCAGATGAATGTAATGTGCATTTTTTGGATACAACTGCCACGAATCAGTGCCGTTTTGATTAGTACGGTTGCCCACCAACAGAATCACATCGGCTTCGGTGACTAGCTTGCGTTGATAGCGCGTAGCACCGTTTGGCCCCATAAAATAGCCAACCACACCTACGGCAAGTGCATGACGCTCATCAACCGTACCCTTACCCATCACGGTAGTGGCCACCGGCAAGTGTCCTTCGTCCATGAGGCGCGTCAGTGCGGCATGGCCATGCGACAGATGCACACCGCCCCCGGCAATCACAAGCGGACGCTCAGCTTTTGCTAGCAATTCCGCGGCATGACGCACTGCATCAGGCGAAGCAACCGTTGGGTCTAGGGGATACTGCCCAAGGCACGCCGTGCGCGTTGAAGGCACCAAGGGTTCGGTCAGCAGATCACTCGGGAACAACAACACCACAGGCCCTGGGCGCCCTGAACAGGCCATCGTAAACGCCTGATCAATGTAATCATCGACGCGGCTAGGTTCATTGACGCGACGCACCCATTTTGAGACTGCGCTAAACATCCCAATGTGATCTAAATCTTGAAACGCATTTTTATCGGTTTGCAAACGACTCACATCCTGCACCAAAGCAATCACAGGGATGGATGCCTTTAACGCCTCGGCAAGCGGTGCGACCAACAACGCTGCTGCTGGGCCATTTTGAGCGGTGACAATACCAGGCTTACCGGTCAGCCTGGAATACGCATCAGCCATATAACCACCGGCGTTCTCGGTGCGATACACAATCTGCTTGATGCCGCCAGCCTCAGCAGATAACTGAAACATGGTGGGCAGACTTTGGCCAAAGGTGCATTCAACACCATGCCGCTTGAGGGCGCGTACGATCGCGTGCCCCACTGACTCGTGCACATTGAGCCCTGTAACAGTCAAGGGGGTAGGAATGGGTTTAGGCGTATTCATCGGGTTCCTGACAAAGATCAAGTCTTTGAGCGTGCGTTGTCTCGTGATTCGTTTTTGCGTCTTATATTGACTACCTACTCTTTATACGACACTTTGGTGCGTTTGGCATCTGTTCTGCGCAACCAAACACTAGAGCCTACTGACTTTTTCTTAGGCGCGTTGTGCACGCGCGACTACGCGGGTGAATCAGCCCTCAGAGGGGCTGTAAGAGTCGTTCGAGACCGCAAGACTCAACACCCGTTGACAAGCGCCAAGTACTTGCTCGGGTGTCACGTTTTTAATCTCGCAGGTGCCATCTTGCGGCAGCACATCAGCACTTGTTTTACGCGCCCAAAACCATTCGCGATTACTTTCATGAAAAACGCCTACGTAAGGCACACCCGCAAATTGCGCTAAATGCGACGGGCCGCAATCATTTGCCACCACAAGTTTGGTACCCATCACCGCTTTGGCAATTTCGGATAAAGGCCGAGTCATGAGATACACAAAATCGCTGCGCCCGAGGCTTTGCAACCAGCGATATTGCTCGGCTTCGTCTGGCCCCATCACAAAACAAAAACTGGCTTGAGGCATGAGCGTCGGCTTCAGTAAGTCAGCCAGCGCAACATAATGCTCGATCGGCCATCGTTTGTAATCACCGGCACCACCCCCTGGCATTAAGACTATCTGCGGGGCATTTGCGTCACCAGCGCTAGGTGGGTGAGCGCTTGATTCGCTGAGTCGTGAACGACTATCAGACGCATCGTTCGCGTGTACGAGTTCAGACGAACCAACGATTGATGTCTGGCCTTCAATAGCTGCCAACGCTTGCACACACTGTCGTGCTGCTTGCGCAGCATCAAAATCTTTAAAGGCGGCTAGCACACGCAAATTTGCGAGCCCCATGTATTCAGAAAAGTCTTTACGGTGTGAGTGCGTCCAGACAAAATCAGTGACGCGTTTATTTTTAAAACCAAGCCGAAACTTAGGCCGTTTAAGCAAGGCGGCGATCCCGTATTTTTCGCTAGCAAAGTGCAAGGCGATCACCAGATCTGCGCTGCCTTCCATCGCCCGATACACTTCAGGTAACTTGTCTGCCTGCGTAAACGCGTCGACCCACGGCAAAGTCAGATAGTGCTGACTCACGGCGTCTTGTGCGACAACCCGCAGATGGCACGCGGGCCAAAACTGTTTAATTTGATAGAGCAGAGGATAAGACACGATTTGTGTGCCTAAAAACTGCATACTGCGGATAAAAACAATGACGTTTTTCACAATAAGGCTAACGCAACTCGATAGGTGATGAATGCGGCAAGATACGCCCGAACGCTGGCCGTTAAATGAGAATTGTTATTATTTCAAATGATACCAGTAGTTCTATATTGAAGACTCTGCTGTCAACACCGTTTTCATCCATCTCGCCTTTCTCAACCTTGATACAGATCAGGCACCACACGCTATGCAGAGCACCGCGAACTCAAACAAGATTGCCACGCAGTTGCTCAAGGCGATCTGGCATGCAGCACAGGGCAACGAACACCTGTTGAATCGAGTGGCATTCAAAGCTGAAGGCGAGCTGCCGTCAGTCTTTGCGGTCACAGATTTGGCAGCGGCTTCCATGGGGGCTGCCGGACTCGCGCTCAGCTCTTTACTTGACACAATGGATTTGGTGTCGGAGGGTATCGCCACAGCTTCGACAAAAACCGTCACCGTCGACCGTCGCCTCGCCTCTTTTTGGTTTGCGTACTCGTTGCGCCCCATTGGTTGGAAGCCCCAGTCTGCCGAAGATTTTGTGATGGGTGATTATGAAACTAGTGACGGTTGGATCCGGCTACATACCAACGCTCCACATCATCGCGCGGCAGCCCTACGTGCGTTAAAACTCAATGCGCCCTCTGGGCGCGCTGACATTGCTCAAGCCGTGGCTGCCTGGCCAGCTGATGCCCTTGAGACCAAGGTGTTAGCCGAGGGAGGCTGCGCCGCGACAATGCGATCGTGGCAAGACTGGCAAGCACATCCTCACGGTCGAGCCGTGCTGAGCGAACCCCTATTGCATTGGCAGTCTGGTGCGGTGATCGCAAAGCCACTGTGGACATTCAACCGCAGTCGTCCTTTGCAAGGACTCAAGGTGCTTGATATGACACGCGTGTTGGCAGGTCCTTCTGCCACCCGTATGCTGGCGGGGTTAGGGGCTGAAGTCTTGCGGGTCGATCCGCCTTGGTGGGATGAGCCCACACTCGCACCAGAAATGACACTCGGTAAACGTTGCACGCGTCTTGATTTACGCAACGCCTCTGAACGCGAACGTTGGATCAGCTTACTGAGCGAGGCCGACGTGCTTGTGCACGGCTATCGCAGCGATGCATTAGCAACTTTAGGGCTCGATGCCGAGCAACGACAAACAATCAGACCAGGCTTAGTGGATGTCTCTCTAGACGCTTACGGCTTTACTGGCCCCTGGAAAAATCGTCGCGGCTTTGATAGCCTAGTGCAAATGAGTATGGGCATTGCGCACGCGGGGCAAAAACTCGCGGGCAGCTCTAAGCCAAAGCCTTTACCAGTGCAGGCACTTGACCACGCGACTGGCTATATCTTGGCAACCGCCGCTTTGCGCGGCCTCGAGATACGCCTCAGAACAGGTGCGGGCAGCATTGCACGTGCATCCCTTGCGCGAACGGGCGCACTGCTCATGACGACCCTGAATCACCCACAAAAAAACAATCAGGCGTTAACGCCAGAAACAGAGTTAGATCAAGCCCCTGCAATCGAAGACAGCTACTGGGGCGTTGCACGGCGACTGCACTGGCCCGTTGATGTCTCGGGGATCAACATGCAATGGGATCAGCCCTCTGGGCCGTTGGGCAGTAGCGAAGCAGCGTGGACGCGTTAATGCTTGTGGCGATTCAGCCTTCGCTCAACCAGAAAGAACCCATATTGCATCAACAACGCTAACACCGCAGAAGGGATCGCACCTGCCAAGAGCATAGACGTGTTGTTTAACGCCAAGCCTTGAGCAATACGTTCGCCAAACCCGCCGGCACCCACAAAGGCAGCAATAGTCGCTGTACCAACACTCAGCACTGCAGAGACCTTAATGCCACTCAAAATCATTGTGCGCGCCAAAGGCAACTCAATGAGGCAGAGTTGATCACGAGCACTTAACCCTAACGCTTTTGCCGCCTGACGCATGGAGTGCGAAATCTCGCTAAGCCCAGCATGCGTGCTTTGGATAATGGGCAGTAGCGCATATAAAAAGAGCGCCACGATCGCTGGGATTGTTCCGATCAAGCCAAACAAAGTAATCAAAAAAGCTAACAACGCCAGTGAAGGAATCGTTTGAATCACATTCGTCGCCGACAAAATAATTTGTCCTGTCTTTGGCCGATAAAAACTTAACACGCCCAAAGGGATTCCGACCACGATCGCCAACAGCAGCGACACGAACACTAAAAACAGATGCTGGGCACTCAACCGCAATAAATCAGGGCCCAGTAGCGTATCGATAAAATTTTGCAGCGTTGAACCGCGCGCGCTCGACTCGACGTCACCGTTCAGAACCGCCGAGTCTTTCTTTTCACCTCGAGCTTGCCGTTGCAAGAAATCATGCGCGACGACTGCGAAAGGCTGGCCGTCTATTTCAGCGCGTGAATTCAACTCACGCATCGTCTGTTGAGAGATTGTGTTCTGTAACGCCGAGATGACTTTCCACGAGGCTGAGAACTTAGTCGGAACGTCTAGACGGTACAACACAAGTGCGTCATACGTCGGAAAAAAATTCAACTCATCTTGCAGTACAACCAATCCCTCGCGCAGTAACTTCGAATCTGTGCCGTAGGCATCCATGACATCGATTTGTCGGGCCCTGATCGCCTCGTACGCCAGGCCGTGATCCAAACCCTTCGGTGCGAGTTTGCCTAGTTGATATCTGTTGGCTAAGCCTTTCCAGCCATCACTACGACCGATAAACTCATGCGACAGACCCAACTTTAAATTGGGGTGTTTGGCTAAATCAGAGATGCTACGCAGTTGTAATTTTTCGGCAACGTCACGACGAACCGCCAAGACGTACGAATTATCAAAGCCAAGCAAGACACCGGCTTGAAGCCCGATGGGCAGCAGGCGTGCGTTGATCTCTGAGAGCGATAAGGCCTGCTCGGTTTTTAAAATTTCTCGTGTAATGGTGCCGGTGTATTCAGGATAGAGGTCGATTTCACCGCTGCGTAAAGCCGACAACAAGATACCGGTGTTACCTAAGCCCGACTTCAGCACCACACGGTCGTGGCCAGCTGCCGTCACCGTTTGGCTGACGATCTCGCCAAGAATATATGACTCTGTAAAGCGCTTTGAGCCAACCACTAAGGGCTGAGCAAGCGAGACCTGTGTCAACACCTGCACCAGCAGCAACAAACCTAAACAACCCAATCGCCCAAGCCAGGCGTCAAGCGCGCGCATGCTTCGCCGCGCCAAAGGTGACCGGGCGTGGGTCATTTTTGTGGCCCGCGCCAAATACCAAGCTTGGGCATTACTCGATCAACAGGCGCGTTGCTTGCGCCTCGCCAATACTACCAATCACGGCTGCATCATTAAACCCGTGTCGGCTAAACACCGCTAACACTTCAGGCACGGTCTCGGGTGAACAACAAACTAACAACCCACCACTGGTCTGCGGGTCAGACAATAAAGTTTGGCAATCAGCAGGCAAGCCGGCGGCAAGCTTGATCTCGTTGCCGTAGCCTTCCCAATTACGACCAGAGGCACCTGTCACCATCCCAGCTTTAATCAAGGCCGATACGTTAGGCAGCAAAGGAACATCTGCCCACTTGATGTGCGCGCTTAACTTAGCGCCACGAGCAATCTCTAATGCATGGCCAGCCAGACCAAAGCCTGTGACATCGGTCAAAGCGTGCACGCCCGACAACTCGGCGAGTTCAGGGCCTGGGGTATTGAGCTTGGTTGCATTAGAAAGCATCGATTCATAACCGGTTGCATCCAACGCTTCTTTTTTGAGCGCCGCCGATAAAATCCCAACACCAATGGGTTTACCAAGCACCATCACGTCGCCCTTGCGCGCACCGTCATTACGTTTGACGCGATCAGGATGAATCAAGCCCAGCACCACTAAGCCATAAATGGGTTCGACTGAATCAATCGTGTGACCACCTGCGATCGGAATACCAGCTGTATTGCATACAGAGGCACCACCGGCAAGGATTTTTCCGATTGTGTCGGTGGATAACACATTGATCGGCATGCCAACTAAGGCAAGCGCCAAAATCGGCTTGCCGCCCATGGCGTAGACGTCGCTAATGGCATTGGTGGCTGCGATACGACCGAAGTCATACGGGTCGTCAACAATCGGCATAAAAAAATCGGTCGTTGCGATCAACGCTTGTTCATCGTTGATTTTGTAGACGGCCGCATCATCTGCCGTCGCGATCCCTACCATCAACTCTTTCGGAATCGGCATTTGCAAGGTGCCTTTTAAAATCTCAGACAACACTGCAGGCGCGATTTTGCAGCCACAGCCGCCGCCATGCGAAAGTGAGGTCAGACGAGGTTCATTGTTAGCCATGTAGATTCCTAGGGTAAGAGGTTTTGCACGATTGTAATCAATCCACCACGTTCATGAGCAGGCTCAAATAAAGGGGCGCGGGCGGCACACTGCCCTTGTAATTGCGCCACAAACGCTGGTTCATTTCTAAACTTCAATAACAAGCTCGCCAATCCGTGCGCGTCACCCACTTTAAAAAATCCTTCATAGTCTTCCCCTAGCATCCCGATATTGCCAGCGATCCGTGAGGCAAGCACTGGAACGCCGCTGCAAACGGCCTCCATAATCACATGGGCGCCACCCTCCATCACACTGGCGTGAACCAGCACGTGCGAGCGTTGAATATAGCGTCGCGTTTGTTCATGACTCCGTGCACCCAAAAACTGATAATTTGGATATTGAGACGCCGTTTGATGCGCCTGTTGCGCTAAATCCAAGTCGTGCTCGCCACCAATATGGTGCAGGTCAATGTCGTTGTGCGTTGCCAATACCGCAGCTGCCTCAAAAAAAGTTTGAGGGGATTTTTCAGAGCGTAAATGACCCACCATCACCGCTCGCAGACGACGGTTGTTTTTTGGCAAAGTCTGTCGAGTGGTTGTCGATTGAAATAACACCTGAGCTTTATCGCGCAACTTGGTCGACAACTCGGCTACGCCCGCCCCTTGCAACACCACAAGCCGTGCGGCCCAATGCAGCGACTGCTGCGCCTGGAGATCTTGCTTGATATCGCGGTAGAGATCGGTACCGGTTAGCACCACGACCAGGCCCTTAGAACCACGGGCAGCGTGCCAAGCTGCAATCGACGTGTAGCTGCGACGCGCATGCAACGCAATCAATACATCGTCTGTCTGAGCGCCATCCCACTCTTGCAGGATACGTACTAAAAAGTTTTTGGACAGCATGTTGGCGTAACGCTTAGCGGTCTGCCAATTGCCGTTGTTGGCGCTCGCTAGCGCCGGACTTACAATGACGATATTGAGCTTGCGAGTTTGAGCGGCTATAAACATTGAAGGTCACTAAAATTGATGCGTCAGGCTAAAGCGAAAGAGCTTACCGCGGCACTACAAGAACTGCGTACGCACACTCTCAGCGCGTTTCGGGCGTATGAGCGCGCTAATCTACTGCACATCCCCTATCAGCCAGAACTCAATCCACCACTCTGGGAGCTCGGTCACATCGCCTGGTTTCAAGAATACTGGATCGGTCGCAACAAGCATCGATCTGAGGGCACGGATTGGCAAATCGGGCGTCCTCAAAATACGTCTTTGCTCATCGCGTCTGACCAATGGTTTGACAGCGCTAAAGTACAACACGTGACGCGCTGGGATCAAGCACTTCCAGCACGCGAGACTTGCCTAACGTACGCTGAACAGACCATGGAGCAAACTCTCGCGCTGTTACAGGTTGACGCCGAAAGCGGCTCGACACTGTATTTTTTCTGGCTGGTGTTACAACATGAAGCCATGCACCTTGAAGCAAGCGCCTATATGGCACAAGCACTGGCAATACCCTTTAATCTCGTGTGGGTAAGCGACCACGCAAACAGCACCACTGGCGAAATCGCTAACGCTAGTACTCTTGCGAAAGCCAGCGCCAACGAGCCTCGGTCGCGTCAGACAACTACACGCCTGCCCGCTCAGTCTTGGACACTAGGTTCTGCAGCAGATCAGTTTTGTTTTGATAATGAGCTCATCGCTCGCCCAGTGGCGCTCAAAACGTTTGAAATCGACTTAGAGCCTGTTTGCTGGGCGCAATATATGTCGTTTATCGTAGCTACTGGGCATCGCTTACCGCTCTATGTTCGTCACACTAGTTCAAGCTTCGAGATTCAAACCTTTGGCGTCTGGGCGCCCATGAACATGCAAGACACAGCGGTTCATCTCTCTTGGGATGATGCCCAAGCCTATTGCGCTTGGGCACAGCGCCGCTTGCCCACTGAGGCCGAATGGGATTGCGCAGCCCGCACTACCCCAAACTTTAACTGGGGCGAGGTTTGGGAATGGACACAAGATACCTTTGAACCTTTTGACGGCTTTGTGGTGCATCCCTACGCCGAGTACTCAGCCCCGTGGTTTGGTACACGCAAAGTTTTACGCGGTGCCGCTGCCGTCACGCACTCGGTGTTACGGCATGTGCAGTACCGCAATTTCTTTACCCCCGAGCGCCGCGACATCTACTCAGGCTTCAGGACTTGCTCGACTTAGCGACCAACATAACGCCCATCCACCCATAAACCCTGTTGGCAAAGCGCACGCACTACCTTGGCCGTGAGCGCACCGACCGAGGTCGCGGCGGTTGAGAGGGGGATGTGGCGCGAGCGGCATAGTGCCACCACCCGTTGAACACCTGGGGCACGAATCGACAAGGCAACCAAGGCCCCGCTGTCGAGCTCGGCTTTTAAGGGCATAACAGGCAAGATCGTGCACCCTAGGCCCGCTAGCAACGAAGTGCGCAAGATGCTGATAGAACTGATATCGGCGACCACGTTCGGTGCAAGCAAACCCGCCCGAGCCGCTTGCTGCTCAATCAATGGCCGCACGCCATGCGGTTGCGCCGGCAAAATCAGGGGCTTAGCCAAGGCCTCACGAAAGGATATGCTGGCTTTGGCCTTTTTATCAACCGCCTCAGGGCGATAGATCAGCGACATCTTCTCAGACACCAAGGGCTCTGCAATAAAATCTTCAAGCTTGCCGTCATCAAACAAAATCGCCATGTGCAACGAGCCCGCTAACAGCTGACGGGTTAAGTTGCCCGTTAACTCTTCGGTCAGTTCAAGGTGCACCTTGGGTAGCTCTTCGCGCACAGCCTTCAACAAGGGCAAGGCCAACGCGTGAGAAGCACTGTGCGGTATCCCAAACACCACTTTACCTGCGGGTGAATCGGTTAGCCCAGCGACACTTGAGGCAGCATCTTCGACTTGGCGCAAAATTGAGGTCGCATAGGTTTGAAACACCACACCCGCTTCGGTGAGCTCTACCCCGCGACGAGAGCGCTCAAATAATCGCGCACCGAGCTCGTCTTCAAGCTGCGCTAGCTGATGACTCAGTGCAGACTGCGCCACAAACACTTTACTGGCCGCCTTCGAAAACGTGCCGTGTTCAGCGATAGCTAAAAAGTAGCGAAGTTGTCTGAGTTCCATTTAAGAGCCCTAAGCAATCAAGACAAAAATTCAAAACACCTCAATACGAGCTACGCATCTATCTGAAAAACAGATAGATATATATTTAAATTATATTATACAGATCGATAGCTTTGCGGTGTAATGGAGTCACAAGTCGTGAACAAGCAGCCTTAGGTTACCGCCCAAGGCCTTGCACCACAGCAACACGGTGCGTTTGCTTCAGATTGATTCTTCTTACCCGAAGATGAGAACCCGGCGCTGATTGATTGGCCAGTCGATCAGCTGTTTGGATCGACGTAACGCCCTTTCCAGGGGATGACGTGTCTGACTCCCCCCTTTGGAAACTCTGTGTCACCCAAGCGCCTTGGGATCAAATGTACATGGCAATGCCAGACCGATTGCCCAGCGATTTCGCCGCAATTCATACCGATGTTGTAGCCGCCAATGGTCGGATCAAGCGCATCAATTATTTTCTTTTGCGAATGAATCAGCGCATGAATCGCAACAACCTCAGCCTCGGTTAAACCAAAATAATCAATAGTGTGTCGCTTTGGAATAAACAAGGTATGAAAAGGCGTCACGGGGTACGCATCGCGCGTCGCGTAGGCAAGCTCGTTTTCTTCAACGATACGTGCGCGGTCTGTGAGTTGTGCATCACAAAATAAACAATCAGCGACATGCTCATGCTGAGGCTTTCGTGTATCACCAGTTGATTCGTTCATGAAATGTTCCCAGTTGATCGCCTCAACGAACCGGCTTAGGTAAACGAGTGTGTATCACTTTCACAATCGAGGTCACTGGGATCCAAGTGCGAGTGATTTTTATGTAGTCTTCGACCAGCAAATAGGTTGAGCCAAGCTCGATCACCACATAGCCGCTTGGCAGCACACCGTCATCGAGTAGCGACAATTCAACCCCACCGTTCACCGAAGTGATATTGATATGCTGGCCGACCTTGAGCGGTTTAAAAATCTCGGCGGGCTGAGCGCTCAGCGTCGAGAGCGCGCCCAATGTCAACATGCAACAGAGCGCGACGCGACAAATGAATGTGTTCATCTTGCTACCCCAGCGTACACCGCATACCTTGCGCATTTTTCCATTGGTGCTCTACGCGTTTCAGCCGAGGTCAGATAATTTTTGCAGATGACCAAAACGAACAAACCGAGGTCAGATAATCTTTGCAGGTGGCCAAACAGACCCACTCAATACTCAAAACGTATAAGCCGATTCCATCTCGCGCCTGATCTTAAAGGCTGCAGTATTGGAATCCATCTGCACGTCATCCCAGCACAAGCTCTGCCCTTTTGCGACAGCCCGTACCACTTTGACACTGTGCGCCATCCCGAGCGGCAAACCACCCATACGCTTAGAAGTTGAGGCGGGCAACAACTTACCCCACACCGTATAGCCGCCTTCACCATCGAGCATGTCGCCTGGCTTCAAGTCACGTTTAGCAGTCGCCACTACGTCGGCGTTCCAGCCGGTGGCAACACCAGTCGCCTCGCCGCGCAAGGCCACGCTGGCGACGCTCATGCCAACTTCAAGCCCAATTAAGTGCCAGCGCTTGTACAGCGTGAAATAACGCCCTGTCGGATCGGTGTGCGCCTTGTACTCTTCAAAACAGTTCTTGATATAGTCGGTCTCAGCCTCAACCGTCACCCATACCCCCATGCGAATATCGTAAGGAATTTCGCGCCCATCTTTTTCAAGACTAGAGATGACTTCGACCATGCCTTTACGTTCAAGTACTCCACCTTCGCTGATGGGCCTTGTCACAAAAGGGATATCTTCAACACTGGCGGGCGGGTACAGCAACCCATTGGATGGAACACCCAAGCCCGTTGCGTTTGAAACGGCAGTGCTTTCAATCGATGGCTTAGAGCCATCTAAAAAGCTATTGAACATTTTTGGATTTAAGCCACCACGCTCGGCTTGCTCGGGGGTCAAGCCATAAAACCCCCATACCGTCTCGGGCGTCGATTCTGAAAAATGTGGCAACCATTTGTGCCCACGACCTGCTGCAACGACCGGAAAGCCGCAGGTACGCGCCCAGTCAACCAGGTCACAAATCAAAGCAGGCTGATCGCCAAAGGCCAGCGAGTAGACCACGCCAGCGGCCAAGGCGCGCGAGCCTAGCAACGGGCCACAGAACGCGTCCGCTTCAACGGTCACGTTGACCACGTGCTTTTTATACGCAAAGGCCTCGAGGATGTGGTCAACAGCATGCATGGGCGAGCCCGTGCATTCAACGACGACATCCACCGAAGGATGACGCACCAAGGCTTGCCAGTCTTCAGAAATAAACGTTGTGCCATTCTTTGCGGCATCATCTAACGACTTGGCTTGCAGGCGCTCTGGCGCCCAACCAACGCGCGCAAGATTGGTGCGCGCAGCCGTAGGAGACAAATCCGCAATCCCGACCAAATGCACGCCTGGTGTGCGCGGGATTTGTGACAGGTACATCGAACCGAACTTGCCTGCACCAATCAACCCAATACGAATTGGGCGATTGGCCGCGGCACGCTCGAGCAGCTTTGCATGCAAGCTCATGCAGCCACCTGCACTTCTTCAAGTGAAGTTTCAAGCGCGCTCGAGGGCATCCCTTTGCCCCACGGCAAGTCGATTGGATAAGACTTGGTCAAGCAATCATCAGGCAAGCATTCAATTGGCGTGAAGTCGCGATGAGCAATAAATTCGGGCCGCTTGTGCCGGCGAATATGGTTAGAGACCGCACAGAGGCTCAAGTAGACGGCGTTGCGGTTCCAGGGCGACAGATTGCTGGCCGAGGCATGCACCAAACAGCTGTGAAACAGAATCATTGAGCCCGCCGGGCCCGTTGGGCTAACGATACCGCCATTTTTATCACCAGCACGCGCAACGAGTTGTGTAATCAGTGCGTTATCGACTGTCCACAGTGGATAGCTGGTCGTAGTGAGATCGTGCTTTGCCTCAATCACACCCTTTTTATGACTGCCGGGGATGAACATCAAGGGACCGTTGAAGGGGTTCACATCATCCAAGAAAATCGCAATATTCATGGCGCGCTCGGTTGGCATCATGTCGTCATTCAACCAGGTCCCGTAATCTTGATGCCACTGCCAGACGTCGCCTTCAAACGCCATCTTGCCGTTGATCTTGAACTGATGCATGTACAGCTTTTCACCGAACAGTTCTTCAACTGGCTTGATCATGCGTGGGTGACGCCCAAGCTTTGCAAAGGGCTCGCTATACATGTGCGCTGCAAAGTTGGTGCGCACCGCATCGCTACCTTTTTCACGCACATTGAAAGCTTCGCGCCGGCTGTAAAGCTCTGGCACGGCGGCGTTCAAGGTTTTGGTTTCTTCAGAGGTGAATAAACCTGGAAAAAACAAATAACCGTCTTTATCAAACTGCGCCAATTGAGCGGGGGTCAAGTTCATGAGGGGTCTCTTTTTTAAAAGTCTCTTATAGCCAACAGGCTAATGTTGACTGATTGACTCGGGCAGCCAATTTTTCGCAACGCCTAGTGAGTCACACAAATGTCATTTCAAGTCATCATAATACCAATGATTAGGTAGATGATGGGTCGATGTTGAGCTATTGCCACAACCAAGGAAGGGCCGCAGTTGAACTGTCGGCAAAATCAGTCAACGTTCAGCTTTGACCCACCGTCACAATTAATGGCAAGCCCCAAAAAAGATATGAATCCTGCCATCGCGCCTTTTAATAGCCACCCTGTGGCGACAGACTCAGTGATTTGCACTGCTGACCTAGAAGTCACCTATAAAAACAACCTAAAGGCCCTAAAAAGCACCAGCTTGGACATTACTCAGGGATCTTTTGTGGTCTTGTTGGGTACGTCTGGCGCCGGTAAATCAACGCTTTTACGAGCGTTAAATGGCCTAGTCAAACCAACGGCAGGAAGCGTCACGGCTGCTGGCTTGGGCGACCTTGCCGACCCGTCGACTCTACAGCGCCATCGCCGTCAAACTGGCATGATTTTTCAACAACATCACTTGATTGGCCGCTTAAGCGTGCTGAACAACGTCTTGCTAGGGCGGCTTGGCCATCACTCGGGCTGGCGAATGTTTTGCCCCTGGACGCGTTCAGAGAAAGAACAAGCCTTGGCTGTCATCGATCGTGTCGGTTTACTTGAG